>ERZ724505.50-NODE-50-length-73823-cov-7.729327_pt1 | contig 73823 bp, 68 predicted proteins | sample MGYA00376038_ERZ724505 | MGnify/ENA primary metagenome ERZ724505 (study PRJEB28724, sample SAMN07190884) | wastewater metagenome | isolation source: effluent of sewage treatment plant in Hong Hong | place: Hong Kong | collected 2016-03-17 ... | reverse complement strand
GGCTACAGAGAGACGTGCGAATGGAGAGGTGGTGGCGATGCCGAGGTTGCCAGAAAAATATGACGAACCTACAACTTCAAGGGTTGCAAGTGATGATGTTGCGCTTCCTCCGAGGAGAACTTGATTTGTTGTTGTCGCGAGACGAACTCCGCTTGTGTTAAAGAATTCCCAGTTACTATCAGAACCGCCTCCTGAACTAGTTGCGTCATTCGCGCAGATTACATTACCGCTCGCATCAGTTGTAAGCTTTCCGCTATTTCCAAAACCAGAACAGTTGAGTGTGGAAATAACGAGACCTGAAAGTGACGATGTTGCTGTCGTTACAGTGAGCGGACCTGTTATAGAAATGGACGAACCACTGAATGTTGATGCAGTGATTGTTGAGTTAGAAATATTTGATCCTGATATGTTTGAGAGGTCGACACTCGAACTTCCTCCAGAAGAAGAGGACGCGGGTCTCGTACGCGTGAGAGTGTCGACAGCGGATCTCACATTCTGAAGAGTTTGATCTACCTGCAACTGAAGATTGTAGATTTGCAAACCAAGTTTTTGATTGAGAGTCTCAAGTCTGTCTCTCACCTCAGCCTCACTCAAACCCAAAACAGTGTAAAGTGGTTTTTGAACTTCAGTAGGTTGAACTATATTTTGCACGAGAATACCAGAAGTGGTTTCCGTTACTATCTCTGTTTTCGGCTCCACAACAGACATGTCTGCAAAAGACTGTCCTGAGAGATCAACAACCACATCTGAACCTTCCTGCACAGAACCTACAGAAAGTTTATTCTCGATACCGTTTGAATTACCTGATGTCTTGTCCTTCTCAATGATGATAGCGAGATTTTGTGACGAACATGAATTCAAAACACTTCCAAACATCGTACACATGTAAGGATTTATTGTTCGATACACAGAGACGGCTGTTTTTTCAAAAACATTTAATTCTGAGAAAGAAGAAGCGAGAGCAACACTGTTACCCTTTCCAACTTCAAACGCACGAGAAAGAGAAGCAACAAAAGAACCACTTATCTGTGAAATATTTTTTCCTGTCTGTTGTAGTGCCGAAGCTATGTGTGGATTGGTAAAAGAAAAATACGATCCAAAGACTAAAGCAACAGCAAGAGCAAAGCTTATCGCCTTTTTTGATATATCGCTCTTTGAGATCTTACCTACGTACGGGGATAGAACTTCCTGTACCGAGAGAGCCTTAGGAGCATCAACATCTACATAAGAAGCATTGAGGGCTGAAGCAACATTGAGTACTTTTTTTGGTTCAGGTGTTTTGAGCTTTTTGAGAGCTGGCATGAAATCCTCCTTGGCAACTTGTATTTTTTCAGCCGAGATTGGCTCTTTTTCCTCGTTTTTTTGAGAAACCTGAACCGTCTCAATTTTGTTTTCTTTTACAAACCTATCTTGTTGAGATCGAATTATATCCTTTGTTTCCAAGGAATACTGAGCTAGGGACTCATGAGAAACGAACCATGAGCGTCCAACCATGCGAGCATCGATTTTTTTGTCACGAGCAAGTTGCCCAATGTAGTCATTAGAATACCGAAAAATCTCGGCAGCTCGCCTCGACGAGATATACTTTTTTCCATCAAAATAAAGATCGCCAGTCATTGGTATAAAGTATATCGTCTATGGGTAGAATAAACTCCTCTCTATATGGGGAAAAACTCCCTATTTAATCTTTTCCTTTACATTTTTATTTTTTGTACTGGAATGTTAAAAATTCAAGGCATTCCCCACTATCAATTTTAATAAAAGTAGTTTCATTTTTTTGATACAAAAACAAAGTCGTGCTAAGTATAAAAAATATTAATCTTGTTTTTTAAACTTTTATAAACATTACTAGATAATCAACGAATTAAAGCCGTAGTTTTTGATAACAATAAAGAACCTCTATCGATCAAAAACTCTCTCCTTTTGAGAGGTCTGAACTCAAAAGAGACGGTTACGGCCGAGGTCTCTGTTTTTAAAAATGACCTTTTCTGATTTTTGCTTAAATTCATTTTTTATGACATAATTTTTAAACCTCCCTATTTACACCCCACTCACACCAAAAAACATGAAAGAACGGCTCGACAAAGAACTGCACAAACGAGGCTTATCGAAAAGCCGAACGCACTCACAAACACTCATAGAGAGCGGTGATGTTTTACTGAACGGAAAAGTAGTTCTGAAAGTGAACACGTATGTGCTACCTACCGATACACTGACCGTTACTAAAACAACTCCTTTTGTAAGCCGTGGCGGAGAAAAACTTTATCATGCGCTAAAAACGTGGAGCATCTCACTCAAAAATTTTGCGGTACTCGATGTGGGTTCTTCTACTGGAGGATTCACTGACTGTTCCCTCAAGTCTGGTGCACGTCATGTTTATGCAATTGATGTTGGAACAGATCAGTTTGATAGCGAGCTCAAAAAAAATCCGCACATCACACTCTTTGAAAAAACTGACATACGTACTGTGTCATCTCTACCAGAGCCAATCGACATTGCGGTCATCGATGTATCGTTCATTTCCCTCTCTCACGTCATACCTACCGTAGTGTCACTTTTGAAACCCCGAGGAACAATCATCGCCCTCATAAAACCTCAGTTTGAAGTCGGACCCCATATTCATAAAACCAAAGGAATCGTCAAAGACGAAGATCTCCACTCCAGAGTAATCACTGATGTGAAGTCAGCTTTCGAAAAAAATGACTGCCATGTTTCGGAGATCATAGAGTCCCCTATCCTTGGTGGTAAGGGTAACAAGGAATTCCTTCTCCTTTGTCATAAGAAGACTTAACCAAAAATCTACGCATGCACAAAAAATACCCGTAACGATGTACGGGTATTTTTTGTGTGGCTGTATGAGAGACTTTACTTCTTAACAAACCACGGAATAAAAACTGATGTCTTTCGTTTGTACTCTTCGTACGCAGGATCACCCGCCCATCGTTTTTCAAGGAGCGGGATACCAGATACCTTCAAAAGGAGAAAGGTTATCAGGAGTGGACTTAGTACCGTGTATACACTCACACCCACACTTATCGCAATAATCCATAGAGACCACCACATGAGAGCCTCTCCAAAATAATTTGGATGTCGTGTATATCTCCAGAGCCCTGTATTCATAATGAGCCCCCTATTCTCTGGCTTTCGTATAAAACTATCAAGCTGTGCGTCTCCAAGGGCTTCGAAAATAAAGCCTACCGCCCACAAGGCTACCCCAATAAAGAAAAGTGGCTGACCTGTCCATTGCGCTATATCGAGCACGTTAAGCAAAAGAACTGGCGTAGAAATGATCACAATAATGAGACCTTGGAGCATAAAGATCTGAAAGAAACTACGCGGAATGACCCACTTACCCCACTCTTCACGCCACTTCTTGTATCGAAAATCCTCTTCCTTGCCTATATTTCTACGACCAATTCGGTATGACAATCGTATGCCCCAAACGAGAACAAACGCCGTAACAACTGTCTGTACCAGAGCAAAAGAATGACCGTAGAAATAAGAGAAAAGAGAAATAACTATAAAACCCATACCGTACCCAATATCAACCAATCCATTATTCTTTTTTACGAGACTTACAAAGAAAAACACGGTCATGTAGGCAAAAATAACCAATGCTGAGTAAACAACAATATCAATCATGTTTTTTATACTTAGCTAATAAAACTACTCACCAACATTCATCCCCCAACGGTTAGAATTTGGCAAACGCTCGCGCCGAGAAAGCGTCAGTTGATAGAAACCAAAGACAATAGTAGCAAATGTGGCAAGCATTTTGTAATACAGCCACTCATCGGGTGTAAAATGCCTCCACACAATCTCATTAGAGATAGCTAAAACAAAAAAAGCGATCATCCACCTAAACGATAAGATGGTCCACCCCCTGTCTGTCATCTTGAAAAGCGACCCGAATAAGTCCTTGAGAAGAGGTTCATTGTAGAAATACAGACCAATATAGAGCGCAATACTAAATAGTCCATTATATATAGTATCCTTTACTATCAAAAAGATAGGGTTATTCAACAAGACAGTAAGCAAACCAAAAAGTATTACGGAGAAACCCGCAATGAGTGGAAAGAGTGCGATCCTTCTCTCTCGCACATATCCAACAATCAACGCAACAAAAGTAAGGGCGACAAAGAGCGCTGTTGCAGGAATAAAACCAAGAAGCTCCGAAGATACAAAAAACACAAAAATAGGCCCGAACTCAGTACCCCAACTTAATATAATGTTTTTAAGACGCATGTATCTTTTTTAACGATTGAGCCACACACGATCGTAAAACAATCGGAGCAATGTCCCTGCAGACACAAAGAAACTCGCGCCTATAATCAACCAACCAATAATGGGTATAAACATAAGAAGAGTTGAGAGTACAGAACCCACAGCGATAACTTTCCACGACATATACTCAATAACGGCACGGTCTCTATTGAAGAGAGAAAAGAACCATGTACCAACAACAATTGAACTTAAAATCTTTGAGAGAGCGGTGAAAGCGATATAAAAAGATACTAAACCTCCTCCGATCACAGCGCCCACAACAGTTACAAAAGAGAGCACTGCAATAACCGGCACGCCAACAACAAAGAGCAAGCCTCCTCCAAATAGAACGACAGGCCTGAGTGTGGCTTCGGTTGCACATGCTTCAACAAATCTACGAAAGAGAACAAATAACACTAAACCTGCCAAAAAGAACATGAGGGTTTTCAATAAAAAGAACACTCCGACAAACGACAAGATTCCCCATGTCATAGGCTTAACTTGGAAAGGTACGAAATCAATAGTTTTAATATTCACCTCCTCTTCCATAACAGCCGGTTTTGTCGAGCGATAACTAAAAACACCGTCAATAACAGTACCCTTTTTTATGAGCACATCTCGAGCCTTTACAGAAACATCGCCCTTAAACAAGCCTTCGAGAACAACACTGTCTCCTTGAACAGAAACATCGCCCTTAAAAACTCCTTGCATATTCGTCTTGCTCGCAAGCACAAACACATCGCCCCCTACCGTAACACCCTCCCCAATATGAACCGTGTCACCGATAGCAATAACATCTCCCGCTGTTGAAGACGCTACAAAGACATGTTCTCCTAGCACACGAACATCACCTTGTGTTGGAAAAACAACATCAAGTTCTGACCCTGCTAAAAAGATATCGCCCGTAACAGGACCTAGCACGGTAATAGAGTTACCGAGACCGAATACATCACCACTCACCTTGCCCTCTAGTGAAATAGAGCCTGACGCGACATAGAGATTTTCCTTTACAGACTCATTCGTAGGAAGTACATAGGTATCTTTTGTGACAAAAAGACCAGCCTCAGCAGAGGCGTGAATAGCAAAGAAACAGAAAACAACACAAATTCCAATAATGCTTTTTTTCATAGATATATAACGATATACAAATAAAACGATACTTTCTAGTATACCTCAAAAAGCCGGCAAACAGCCTATTTGACCATTTCTATAAAGTATGCGATTATGTGACCTGACCTGTTCTTTCCATACGGCGAAAGAAGGACAAAAAAACCTCAGAAACAACAAAAAAAGGAACACGTTTTGAAACATCAAAAACGCGTTATCATTGGCGTTGGAAGACCTCGGTGTGGCAAAAAAACCCATCTCGAGCACCTGTCGAGCCTCATGAACGCTCCGTATATTGATATGGGAGCACACTTGAGAGCCCTCAAGGCCTCAGGTTCAGAAAACCCCGCCCTTCAGTCACTGAAAGACACGGGTCTTTCTCCTGATGCGTTTGTCGTTAAGCAACTCAAAGAGTGGCTTACTGGCAGACTCAAGAGTCCGCTCCTCATCCTCGACGGCGTACCCCGCAACATCGCTCAGGCCAAAATCATCTGTGCGTTCATGAAGCATCAAGGCTACAGAATCACAACGATTTGGTTTGAGACACCGGCAAGTGTGTGTCTCTCACGAGATGCACGCGACGGTCGTGAGGACGATAGCCCTGAGAAAGCCATCAAGCGAATGAAAGATTTTGCTCAGTTCACGGAGCCTATGAAAGCGCTCCTTAGACACAAATCATCACTATGGATCCCCGTCGACAACAGTGAATTGAGTATCGGGGAGGTACGAACGTATCTCCTAAGAAATCTCAAACTCACACAGACCCAAGCCGTAGCAGCATAAGCGCCCCAAACCCCCTCAAGCACACATTATATATGTGTGCTTTTTTATTCCCCACCCAAAAAAGATACCCCTTTACTTTTTGCCTATTATTTGTTTTAATTAACGCCTATTAGAGCCATAGGGCTCCCCTTTTTATTTATATTTTTATATGGAAATTCGAAACATTGCGATTATTGCACACGTAGACCACGGAAAGACGACACTCATGGACTCAATCATGAGACAGACTGGTGCTGCAAAAGAAGGGTTCTCCATGGACTCAAACGCACTCGAACAGGAGCGCGGTATCACGATTTATGCAAAAAACGCCTCTATTGAATACAAAGGTACAAAAATTAACATCGTTGATACCCCTGGACACGCTGACTTCGGTTCAGAAGTAGAACGCGTACTCAGATCAATCGATACCGTGCTTCTCCTTGTGGACGCACAAGAAGGTCCTATGCCTCAAACTCGTTTTGTACTCAAAAAGTCTCTCGAGCTTGGAATGAAGCCGATCGTGCTCATCAACAAAATCGACAAACCGGCAGCAAGACCAAAAGAAGTGCTCGACGAAATTCTCGAACTCTTTATTGAGCTCGGAGCTACTGATGAACAACTTAATTTCCATACTATCTACTCAATCGGACGCCAAGGTATTGCAAAGAAGAAACTCGAGGATGAATCAAAAGACCTTACACCACTCCTCGACTCTATACTCGAGCTTGTTCCTCAAGCACAAGCAGACACGAGCATTCCTCTCCGTATGCAACCGTTCAACCTCGGATATGACAACTTTACAGGACGACTCGCTATTGGACGTATATACGAAGGAAAAATTAAAATGGGACAAAACGTCTTTATTAAAACCCCTACAGGAGAGACACGCACGGGTAAGGTTACCAAACTTTCAACATTCAAAGGTCTCGACCGCGAAGACGTAGAAGAAGCTCACGCAGGTGACATTGTTATGGTTGCAGGACTCTCTGACATCTATATCGGCGAAACTATTTGTGAAAAAGAAGACCAGCTCCCCCTCCCTGCTATCAAAGTAGACGAGCCGACAATCGCCCTCAACTTCCTCGTAAACAACTCTCCTTTTGCAGGACGAGAAGGTAAATTTGTGACATCACGACAGATCAGAGAGCGCCTCGAAAAAGAACTCGAAATAAACGTAGGTCTCCGTATTGATTTTTCTGGTGGCGACATCTTCAAGGTATACGGCCGAGGAGAACTCCACGTATCTATTCTCCTAGAAAATATGCGTAGAGAGGGATATGAGCTCCAAGTGTCACAACCACAGGTTATTGAAAAAATCATTGACGGAGCACGCTGTGAGCCTTTTGAAGAAGTAACTGTTGATGTACGTACCGAACACTCAGGAGAAGTAATCAAAAAACTTTCTGCACGTAAGGGTATTCTCACCAATCTCAAAGAACACGAGGGTATCTCTCGTCTCACTTTCGAAATACCTACACGAGGACTTTTGGGTTACCGGGGTGAATTTGTTGTAGACACAAAGGGTGAAGGACTCATTTCTTCTCGTTTTGTTGAATTCCGTCCACACGTAGGAACAATAGAAAAGCATGAATTCGGATCAATGATCTCTATGGAAACAGCAAAGGCTGCCGGATTTGCCCTTTGGAATCTTCAGGAACGAGGAACTCTCTACATTGGCCCTGGAACCGAAGTCTATGCAGGAATGGTTGTAGGAAATACCTCAAAGGGTGAAGACCTCGAAGTAAATCCTGCAAAAGGAAAGGTGCTCTCCAACTACCGCTCAGCAGGTAAAGACGATGCAATCATGCTCATCCCACCTTTTATACTCTCTATTGAACGAGGTCTCGAAATCATGAAGGACGACGACTACCTCGAAATTACTCCTGAAAGCGTACGCTTGAGAAAACAATTTCTCACAAAATCAGACCGAGACAAAGCAGTGAAAAAGAAATAATCCCCGACCTAAACAAACAAAAACCACCGATACGGTGGTTTTTGTTATAGAGGACGGATGTAATCCGTACTGTATTAGAAGCTTCGGCGCTCTCCTCGATCGTTTCCACGATCAAAAGTGCGGCGAGGACGGTCCTCCATAGGACGTGCTTCGTTTACTTTGACGTTTCGGCCATCGAGCTCCTTTCCGTCAAACATAGCGATAGCCTTCTCTGCATCGGCATCTTCCATTTCGACGAATCCGAATCCGCGTGAGCGGCCGGTCATCTTGTCCATGAGAACAGAAGCTGAAACAACAGATCCTGCTTTCTCAAATGCAGCTTTAAGGCTGTCATTTGTGGTGCTATATGAGAGATTACCAACGTACAATTTCTTAGCCATTGTGTTTTGGTTCTAGTTATAAACTATCGTCCGACCCTATCCCCTTTGGCTTCAAACCTCTGAGAACTGACGACCTTATTAGTATACAGATAAAAAGCGTGATGTCAAGGCAGATTTTGAGCCTCCATTGACAAAAGCTCCAAAATGATAAAGAGTGAAAACTATGGCAGACAAAAAACCAGCTCCCCGCTCAGGCGTTAACGATTATATGGTGGAACTTATTCATTTTTACTTTGCGCCACGGCTTCGCTCTGTAATCACCATACTGTACGCAATCGTCTATTCCTACACAGCGCTCTACTATACAGAGAACGTATACTTGGCATTCAAATACATTTTTTATACCGTTGTTACCTCTACGGTATTACTCTCTATTTCACATCTTTTTTGGGGTATTCTCTTTATACTCACCCTCATACTCCCCTTTACTCTATCTCTCTACGCGGTCTTTCTCCTCTATCAAGTATGGAAAAAACATGACACATGGTCATGGCACATACGTTTCGCGACCATATCTCTTTTTGTTATAGGGAGCATTAGCGCCATTGTTGTCATGGATGATCTCGTGCGCTACGTTGCAAGCCAAGACGAACTCCGAAGCTTCATAGAAGATCATTATCTAAATGGGAGGATTTAATCCTATACCTCTTCCAAAGTTCCACCCATCCGAGTGGGACTTTTCTTTTAGAAAAGCTAGTTAGATTTTATAGCATCCACCACTCCCTTTGCCTCATCAGAGAGGTACTCATAGAAGTATTTGAGGATGGTCATGATGTCTTCAAGGAGAGAGGTATCAGTGCCAATGTTGAATCTGCTGTTTATGGTATCGGAAAAATCAGGCAGCTGTACGGCTTCCACTAATTGCGTACTAAGGGGCTTGGCTTGAGCAGGTTTTGATGATGAACGGGATCCTGAAGAAGGTCGAGGAACGTTAGTCTGCACTACTTTAGAGACGGAAGGGGTTGGAATAGGTGCTGGTACGTCTACTTGTATGATTTTAGGGATAGAGGGTGGTGTAGAAGGAACAGATGGTGTTGGAGAAGGACTTGATTGAGTCTGAGATGAGGAGGTATTTGTAGATGGCGGTAGAGTGACAGGAATGAGAGCTGAACACTGGGCAGTAGTGCCTCCATTTAATCCTGTGCAGGTCCAGAGATTATGGGTAGAGGTGTCAGTGAGATCAGTGAAGGTTCCTGCAGAACATTGATTAACTGTTGTGGTGCTACAGAGGCCGTTTACAGGAGGAGGAGTTATGGCGAGAGAACAATAGGCAGTGGTGCCTCCATTTGAACCGAGGCAGCTCCAGAGCTTGCTTAGAGAGGTGTCTGTAGTATCGGAGAAGATTCCTGTGTTGCACTGATTGAGGGAGGTTGAACATGAGCCTGTAACTGGTGAAGGAGTTGGAGGAGTTATGGCGAGAGAACAATAGGCAGTGGTGCCTCCATTTGAACCGAGGCAGCTCCAGAGCTTGCTTAGAGAGGTGTCTGTAGTATCGGAGAAGATTCCTGTGTTGCACTGATTGAGGGAGGTTGAACATGAGCCTGTAACTGGTGAAGGAGTTGGCTGAGGGGTGGGAATATTAGATGCCGAAACATATTCATCAGCACCCGCATCGATAGCATTTCCGAAGGGACGAGATTGTCCATCAATGTCAGTTACAGAAAAGCCTGCGCTTGTCGGTGGGATAAAATCAATCGCGGCGGAATTCGCAGCGAGACGCAAATTCAGAGATCCGCGATCTACGTATTGGATAGGGATTATTTTATCTGTGACACCGCATTTTCCAGAAGTTCCAAGCAACTCCTCATAAATGTTGTACTGGTAGACATCTGCAGAACATCCCCATGAAGCCTGTTGGGCAATGATGTTTCCCAAAACCTTCGCACGAGTGTTTGTTCCGTCCCCGCTCACGATTATGCCCTGGAGAAAAGAATTGTTTCGCACAATCACGTTTGCCGGACGAGCGCCCAAATCATTTCCAAAGCTCAATGAATAATATCCGTCCGTCGTCGCTCCAAAATAGTTATTCTCGAAAAGCCAATTATCGAGCGTATGTCGAGCGCCGTTTACCTCACCCCACGAACGAATGAAGAAATCATGAGTTGCACAGTCGTAAAATTTAGAATTACGAATAGTTACGTTCACTCCTGATCCTGCTTGCATGCATTCTGTATGAAAATCGGTACCCGCTGGTCGAAGCCAGCCATGAAAACTGACCCCATCAAAAAGAATATCGGTGGGAGGAGTAAGTATTCCGCTCTCATTCGAAATCTGCGGATCATAATTGCAGGTCGGATTTGCCTGAGTGCAGCCAGTGAGAAAGTTCGGACCTGGATACACCTCTCCACCGATAATACTCACATTCTTTGACGAATAAATACCGATCCAGCCAGCCCTTATGTTTCTAAAGATCACATCCTCAGTAGTGTGGAGAGTTTTATAGCTTCCAAAAAACATATTCTGAAACTCTGCGTGTTTGCCACTCATAACCACCTCGCCCACATTCACATTTGCTCCGGCCGTCGGTCTGAAAAAGACTTTACTCGAGGAAGTTTTTGAAGGATCATTGTTAATTGTCTGATTTCCATATGTACCTCCATCAATCTCGACGGTCTGTCCGGGCTTTGCAGTTCGATATGCTTTGTCAAAACTTGAGCATGGCTGCGATTGGGTACAAGGGTTACTATCGCTTCCCGACAACGAGACATAGAGAATATTGGAGGTATCAACAAAAGAATCCTCCGGTACAAGGGCTTCTTTTGAGTACAGAGTAAAACTCACGGCCTGGCACGAGACATCCCAATTGCTCCCGCCTACGCTCTGGGCAGAATTACCATTAGAGCAGTTGTAATAGCCAGTCGGCCAATTCACTGATCCTCCATACGTATATAAAGGCCGGTCGCTCTCCAAAACGATCCAATATACTCTGCCCGAAAGAAGAGGTGCATTCATCGCATCAAAATTCACATCGCCACTTATCGATCCCGCTGCTAACCAGGGCGACGGAGTGCCGATCTTAACACCAGGTTTTCCTGAATCATCTGAGTAGATATGGGCGCGAATATTAAACGAAGGATTTCCATTCTTAGCGAGCGGGATAGTAACCCTGTCAACTGAATAATCTCCACTAGCGATAAAATCTCCCGCTGCCCATGCATCTGACCCATCAAATGAAGCGCCCAGACTTCTATTCCCACCAGACAAGGAGCGAGTATCAGCAGTAATATAGGTAGCTGCAATTTGGGAAGAAAAGTTTGCATCAGAAATACTCTCGATATCTTTGAAAATACTAAAAAGAGTTACGGAAAAGGCTCCTAGAAGAAGAACGACTACAAGAGGTTTTAGTGGATGATGCATGGCCTTATATCCATATAATAATACAACAACTATATGGAATCTTCTAATTTAAAATTACCTGCGCGAGTGCGCTTTATGGAAAGTGCAAGGGCGCCTGTATCTGTAAGCTTCCCTAGAGTAGACGCAAATGTGCGAACATAAAAACCACTTGAAGCAGCCAGGGATAGTTTCAAAACAACAAAAGAATACTCCTTGCTCAAAACCTCTCTCCAACGTGCGACAATAGCTTCCTGTCGAAAATCACCTTTTACGAGAGCTATTTTCCCCTCGATACAATTAAGTAATTCGACCGAAGAGATCGACCTCACACTGAGAACGGTACTCCTCGAGAGAGAAACATGTTTCTTTGGAAGAATAAAAGACACACCCTTGCGAGCTAGTTCAAAAAGAGGCACGCCTCCCACCGTCTTCGAAGAATACGGTGGATACTCCTGATCAAAAGAACGTGGCATACCATCTATAAGTGTTTGCGCATAAGAAGCATCGAATGCAGAACCTACGCACGAGGAAACAAGTCCGAGCACATCAAAAGTATCGGTTGAAACGCCAAACACTATTTCTGTCTCATATTCTTTGTCGAAATTGAGATACGTATCCCTACGCTTGTTTTCATCTCCTTCCATAACCAAAAGCACTCCTTCAGCCATAGGGTCGAGCCTCCCTGCATACGACAAGGTCGTGTTTTTATACGCAGGATTAAAAATACGAAATCTATTCAGACACTCAAGAGGCGTCTCACCGATTTTTTTGTACAGATTGAGCATTACTTTGATACTAACACATCATTTGTTCAAGACTACTTTTTCGGCTACAATACTAGAAACTATATGCCAGAGAAAAAAACACATATCCTCGAAACAGAAAGCTACAAGGGTGTGAGAGACTTCTACCCCGAGGATCAGTATATTCAAAACTATATTAAGGAAGTCTGGAAAAAAACAGTACGTTCTTTTGGCTACGAAGAGTATGACGCATCCGTACTCGAGCCCGCAGAGCTCTATCGCGCAAAATCAGGCGAAGAAATAGTAAACGAACAAACCTATACATTCAAAGACCGCGGTGATCGAGAAGTAACTCTACGACCAGAAATGACCCCTACCGTGGCACGCATGGTTGCTCAAAAGAAAAGAGAGCTCGTCTTTCCTTTGAGATGGTATTCAATACCGAATCTCTTTCGTTATGAGAAACCTCAACGTGGACGCCTACGAGAACACTGGCAACTCAACGTGGACATATTCGGCGTAGAATCAAACGAAGCAGAAATAGAGATAATCTCCCTCGCGCATACCCTCATGCGTAATTTTGGTATCGAAGACAATGAGTTTGAAATTCGTATCAATAGTAGAAAAATCATAAACCTCGTCCTTCACGATCTCTTCTCCTTCCCGAGCGAAACAGCTCACGCTCTCGGCAAACTCATCGACAAAAAAGACAAGATGAGTGCGGAAGATTTCAAAAACAAAGTAAGCGAGCTCGCAGGTGCACACACAACCGCGTTTCTCACCCTCCTCAACTCAAAAAACCTCGAAGAATTCACAGAGAGCATGAAGATCAAAGAAGCCAACGACCTACTCAAGGAAATCAAAACAGTAATAGCTCGACTCGAAGAACTCGGCGTTACTAATGTGGTCTTTGATCAAACACTCATGCGTGGTTTTGACTACTATACCGGTATCGTTTTCGAAATATTTGATAAAAACGAGAAAAACAGACGCGCACTCTTTGGAGGTGGACGCTATGACGACCTCCTCTCTATATTCAATACAGACAAAGTGCCCGCTGTTGGTTTTGGTATGGGAGATGTAACACTACGAGATGTACTCGAAACCTATGGAAAGCTACCTGCGTACAAAGCACCTGCCGAAATAGCGCTCTGTGTAGTTTCTCCCGACGCCCTACCCTACGCACACGATGTAGCACAAAAAATCCGAGGCGAAGGCGCATCAGTAAGTATTGATTTCTCAAACAAAAAAATAAGTGACCAAATAAAAGGCGCAGATAAGAGAAAAATACCTTTTATTGTCGTTATCGGAGAAGATGAGATAAAAGGAAAGAAATTTAAAATAAAGCACCTCCCCACAGGAAAAGAAATCGAGGTAACAGAAGAAAACCTCATAAGCGCACTCGCTCCAAAAGAAGAATAAGTCCTATCTCGCCTCCACGAATACATGAGAAAAATAACATTTGATATTGAAACCAAAAACCTCTTTCAGGATGTTGGGTCTAACAATCCCGCTGACCTTGATATTTCCGTTGTCTGTATACACGATTCTCTAACCGACACCTACTCGAGCTTTGTGGATCCTGACTACTCAAAACTCTGGCCTCTTATTGAACAAGCAGACATACTCATTACATTTAATGGAGACCATTTTGATATTCCTCTCCTCGAAAAATACTACAAAAAAGATTTAAAACACATAAAATCTATTGATCTCCTCAAAGAAGTCAAAAACTCACTCGGCAAAAGAATAAAACTAGATTCAATCGCAGAAGCAACTCTCGGTAGAAACAAATCCGGACACGGACTCGAGGCTATCGGCTGGTGGAAAACAGGAGAAGTAGACAAGATAATTAAATACTGTACCGAAGACGTACGAATCACCAAAGAGCTCTACGAATACGCTCTCAAGAACAAACATCTCAAATACAAAGACATGGGCGTAGCAAAAGACATACCTATCGACCCTTCAAACTGGGAAAAGAAAGACGAGAAAAAAGAGACGTTCACACTAGGTTTTTAGCCCTCTACCTACCCTACTAAATACTTGACAAACACCTATAAAGGGTGTATAATTAATTATGTAAAGGGTAGTCTTTTTGAACGCGTGCTTCGGCACGGAGCTTTCAAAAAGAACACACTACTCTGCTCGTTCACAACAAAGGAAAGGTTGGCTCATGTATGCTAAAAAACTAACAATAGCTATGGTGGTTTTGCTTATCGTCATTTCTTCGATCTCGGTCCGAATCGGGATCGAGTCCTTTCGAAACAATTGGGAACATTTCGAGGTTATTTCGACGCAGTCCGGAGTAATTCTTGTCGGGCTCATTATCCTTGTGTGTTTTAATGTACGAGAGGGACTGAGTTTCAAAGAAATACTCCTTAAGGAAAAAGGAACGCCTGTCGAAATAAAAGACGCCTTCGAATACGGAGCGGTGGTAAAGGTCATTGCGATAGACAAGTCTTGTAAGTACACCACACTCAGAAACGTTGCTACCATCGAAGTTAAACTGGTGAAACTGCCTCTGTCCCATGGACGGATAGCGGTCGGTAAACACTACCAAGTTGGCAGTAGTGGAGAGCTGGTCGACTTCATCGAAGCAGGAAAAAGATCAGAAAAAAACATAGAACTAGTAGAAGAGAACTAATCGCCTCTTCCCTCCGAACCACACGAGAAATCGTGTGGTTCTTTTTATTTCCAAAAACTGAAGGCAATCAATGCGAGCGCCAAAACAATGCGATACCACGCAAAAATAGAGAGTGAGTGTTTTTTGAGATACGTTATCAAAAAATGAATAGCCATGAGTCCCACACAAAAAGCAAAAAAAGAAGCCACGAGCACCTGCCCGCCAACACCACCCATCTCCCCTTGTGAAAAAAGGTCATACACTTTTTTTAAACCAGATCCGGTAATAATAGGTAGAGAAAGGAGAAAACTAAACCGCGTTGCCATCTCGCGAGACAGTCCTAAAAACAATCCTCCTGATATAGTCATGCCCGAACGAGACATTCCCGGAATGAGTGCAAGCGCTTGAAAAAAACCAATGATAAAACCTTTTTTGGGTGACAGTGTTTGGTTATAACGAGCATACTTCTCTGCTAGGAAAAAAATACAACTTCCTAGTATGAGAGTCACCGATGTGAGAATCACCGTCCGAAAAACCGTATCCATATACGATTCGAGGAGTAACCCGAGCACGACTGCGGGTACCGTACCAAAAGCAATAGAAATAATGAGTGTCTTGTGCTCGGAAGTCACCTCCTTTTTTAAAACCCAAAGAAACAGAGAGCGACATAATGCGTATATGTCCTTATAAAAATAAACCGCAACAGCGAGAATAGTAGCTAATTGCAATATCGCATCAAAAGCGAGTCCACCTTCAGGCCGTATGCCCAAAAAATCACGCACAATAATCAGATGAGCCGAGGATGAAACAGGAATAAATTCCGTGAGCCCTTGAACAATACCTAAAACAATCGCATCAAAAAAATTCATAATGATAAGAAATAGTGCATAGTGTATAATACACGCTGTATTAAATAATAACATTTATGGAACCATCACAAAAACCAGCTTTTGGAGTGCCGGCCGCGATTGTTATCGCAGGCATACTCATTGCAGGAGCCGTATACTGGAGCGGACGAGGACAGGCGCCAGCAAACACAGACCCTACCCCCACCGCAACAACCGGAGGAGATATTAAAAAAATCACAGGAGATGATCACATCCTTGGTAACCCTGATGCTACGATAAAAATTGTTGAATTTTCTGATATTGATTGTCCCTTCTGTAAACGTTTTCATACCACACTTCATCAAATCATTGATGAGTATGGAAGCACCGGGAAAGTAGCGTGGGTATATCGCCATTTCCCTCTCGATAGCCTCCATCCAAATGCACGCAAAAAAGCAGAAGCAACTGAGTGTGTCGCAGAGCTCGGTGGAAACACAAAATTTTGGGCATACCTCGATATGCTTTCAGCGAACACAACCGCCAATGATACCAGTAGTGTCGCAGAACTTTCAAAAATCGCATCTTCTCTCGGTATAGATAAGACAGCCTTTGAATCGTGTCTCACTAGTGGTAAATACTCATCGAAAGTTGAAGCGCAGATACAAGACGCAATTGCTGGCGGAGGAAGAGGTACACCATTTAGCGTGATAGTAACAAAAGATCAAAACATACCGATCACACAGGGTGCATTGCCGTACGCTGACATGAAGCAAATCATTGACGCAATACTTCTCAACAAATAATCATCCATAACAAAACAGAGCGCCAGAAGGCGCTCTGTTTTGTTATGCGAGATGTTTTTTAAACGAACACCATTCACATTCGGCATCATCACAATGAGAGTCAAAAAGCGTTCCCGACCAGATAGCCTTCACGAGTGACTCAATCTCAGAGAGAGCTACTGATACATCAGCTTTTTCAATAGGCAAAGAAATAATAGGACAGCGCCCTTTGTCATCAGGCTTAACAAAGACCAAAGCGGGTTCAATAGATTTGGAAATATACGATGGGTGTGAAGCAAGAAGAATCTTGTAGAAAACAAGTTGCCTAAAATAAGCACCGTCTGAATTCTTTGTTTCACCTCGAATCGCCGTAGTGCTCATTGCCTCTCGTGTTTTATAATCATAGACAAAAACACTATTTCCCATTTCGACAACCGCATCCATCCTTCCGTGAAGTTTCAGCGGTATCACTGCCCCGTTATAGATCACCTCAAGAACTCGTTCATACCAATTTTCGGAAAGCGCTTTCTCTACCGAAGCAAAATGTTCATGGAGAGCCTTTGCCACAATCGGAGCGTTTTTTGTAAGTTCAAGTGACGCCATTTCCTTTTCAAACACAGGCAAGAGAGAATGTGCAAAGTACTCTTGCACAGAGAGCACAATAGTATCGGTTATTGCTTGAATAGATCTGTCGGCACTATTCCACACCGCAGAAAAAGCCTTGTGCATAGCGTTACCCTTTTCAGAACTTGGGTGAGGAGCTTCGGGTACTTTGAGTATACTCTTGTAAAAAAATGTCTGAGGACATTTCATAAAATGATTGAGAGCCGTTACCGACAAACCTTTTTCGAGGAGTATTCGCTTTGCATATTCCTGCAAAGCGGTCTTTCTATCAGAAGAAAGAGTCTCAAGGTTTCGTGCCGTTGGAACATTCTGCACAGAAGGGATTTCAACTGTTGAAACATGGTCACTGTGAAGCTCGCTTACAAAACGAAGCGGTGTGAGCTCCTGTCCTGTTTCTCGAATTTGCGGAATAAGGATGCACACATGCTCACGTGCGCGAGTAATAGCAACATAAAACAGTCTGCGCGCATCTCTCACTTCGTCTCCTTCATTTTTTTCTTGAGGTAATACAAAAGATGGACCGTGTGCACGAGACATCCATGATTCCTCAGTGGCATACGGAATAAATACATAATCATACTCGAGACCCTTTGCAGAGTGGGCCGTCATTACCTCTATCTGCGCAGAGACTTTTCCTGTTGCAACTTTGATAGTGCGAGTATCGGCTGATTTTTTGTATGCACACAACTCAACAAGAAGAGTACCGACGTCCTGTATGTTTTTGCGAGAAGCAATATCACTTGCGAGAGAGACAATTGAGCGCCAAACCTCGGAGGAAACAGGATCGTCTGTTGTTTTTGAGACAAGTCCAGATAATGCACCCAAACGAACAATAAAGCCGAGAGGAGTGCTCTGTAGCAACTCTTTCCACAACACATCAAGTACCGGAATTTCTTTTACGCATTCTGAAACAGCGCCACTTCGAATTTTCTGAATGAGCGCAGTGCGCGTGTCGAATGATATATCCCACAAGCCCAGAGCAATTGTGCGAGCAAGCGATTCTACCTGTGAAATATCAGAAAAGTAGAGAGCGAGATCAAAAAAAAGTATCCCTACTGGATGTTTGAATATATTGATCCCTCGTTCGGCGGACACAGGAATGCCTTTCTCTTCGCAGAGTGCAAGTACACGCTCTACGTTCTTGTTTGTGCGAACAATGATAGCTACTGTTTTGTGCGGATGATGCTCCACAATCGACTGTAATTCGTGCATGAGACGCTCTTCCAATGCCCACATGTTTCCTGCCGATATCACTTCGAGAGGTCGCGAAGCGTTCGATGTTCCCGAGACCAAACGAATGCGCGCAGGAGCATGCTCAGTATCAGTGTAATTATGTTCAATCATTGAAAAACTTGCGTCCAAGATGCTCTGATGAGAACGATAATTGTCGGTGAGTGATATAACTTTCATACCTCCCCACATATGTTCAAAACGGACAAAGTTAGCAACAGAAGCTCCTTGAAAACGATAAATAGCCTGCTTCTCATCTCCTACAACAAAAAGATTTGGGGTGTCAAAAAAATCGACAATAGACTGAATAATCTCGTTTTGTGAATTGTTGGTATCCTGATGTTCATCAACGAGCACGTAGAGATACTTTTCTTGCACCAAACTTTTGAGCAGACTGTCATGCTTCATACCGAGCATGAGCTCAAAGATAAGATCATCGAAATCTAACTTTTTTTCTTCTTTTTTCTTTTGTTCATAGGCTTCGTACACAGAAGAAAAGAGTATTGTTTTTTCACAGCGTTCAATTCTCTTCAAAACCTCGGCCTTGAGCTGACCCTTTGTGGTACCACGAGTAGACAGAGATGCAGGATCTTCTTTGATACGTTTTATTTCTTCAATGGCAAAATCTTTAATCATGAGTGGCGTCCACGCCTCCCTCTTTGCCTCACTAATCGTTTTTAAAATCACACCAATATACAAATCAGGCTCTCCGAGCGGTCGTAGCGGTGCATACTCTTTGGTGCGAAGTATATCTCTGATGTAGAGTTCGGCTTCGATATCTGAGAGCTGTTCAGCCTGAGCACAATGAGGAAAGTGTTCTCTGTACTGTGTGATGATAGAGGACGCAAAACTATGATAGGTAAAAATACCCACCTCATCGGCGCGACTTCCTATGAGACCTCGAAGCTTTGTCTTCATGGCTTTTACACCAGAATCGGTAAAAGTAAGCGCTAAAAGACCCGATGGAGGTGTATCGGTCTTTTGAAGTATACGGGCAATGCGAAGCGTCAAAATCGTTGTTTTGCCCGTTCCAGGGCCTGCAATGACCATTACAGGCCCCTCAATAGCGTCTACCGCCTCTTTTTGGCCCTTATTGAGCCTTTTGTACTGGGTGTCGAATAGTGACGTCATAAAGACAGTATAGCATCAGGAGCACTAGCCTTCATGAACATATATGCTAGTGTACTAGAGGAACATTTCACACTGCATGCGCCACACAGACATATTCAAAGAAGTCACCTTCTATTGTCGTGGGATCGCCCTCAAGGCTCACCCAAACCGTAAAAAAAGGATATTACATCTGTTCGAAGATCATTACCATCACCTCAATCCTCACTACGATCAAAGAAATAAAAAACATATCTACCTATCATGGGAATACATGGTATGGAAAAAAGACGACGCGCTGTGGGAGATACTCCTCGCGCTTGACGTGTGTTCTTTTACAAGAGAACATCATTTTGAAGTGGTAATCGAGGGAGGTCGAACACTGAATCCAATAATTCTGGATCAGCAAACGTACCTCACTCACTTGTATTACGTAACTCCTTTTGTTGCGCACTACATTCCCCATTACATGCCTCACAGAGTTCTTCACCATTAAATAAACAAAAACCGGAGTCCATAGTGACTCCGGTTTTTATCTTAATAATTTTTAAGTCTATTTATTTTTTCATGCTGTCGTATCTTTTCGTGCGCCTTTGCTTCAATCTGTCTGATACGTTCACGAGTGACGCCAAACTCCTTGCCTACTTCTTCGAGAGTGTGAGTAATACCGTCCATGAGCCCATGTCTCATTTCCAAAATCTTTCGTTCTTTTGGAGAGAGATCATCAAGTATTTCCTTGACCTGATCAGTGAGAATGCGACGAGATGATTCTTGATCGGGAGACAAAATTTTGTCGTCTGAAAGAAAATCTCCGAGAGTTGATTTTCCATCATCCCCATCATCACCCACAGGACTTTCGAGAGAAACTGTATCCTGATCAATTTTTTCAATCTGATACACCTTGTCTACATCAAGACCCATTTCAACCGCAATTTCATCAGGCAAAGGATCACGTCCCAAATCCTGAGAGAGACGACGTACTACTTGTTTGTATTTTGCAATGGTCTCAACCATGTGTACTGGCACACGAATGGTTCGAGACTGATCAGCGAGTGCGCGAGTAATAGCCTGACGAATCCACCATGTTGCATATGTTGAAAATTTGTAACCCTTGGTCCAGTCAAACTTGTCTACAGCCTTAAACAAACCGAGATTTCCCTCTTGAATCAAGTCGAGGAGAGTGAGGTCTGCACTTCGTCCAACATACTTTTTTGCGATAGACACAACGAGACGGAGGTTCGCTTTTGCGAGCAAATTCTTTGCCTCATCATCTCCTGCCTCAATGCGACGAGCGAGCTCTTTTTCCATTGCTGCGGACACGAGAGGATACTGACCAATTTCCTTCAAGTACATCTGAATAGAGTCATATGAAGATTCGCCTGTTTTTCCTCCACCGTAGCGTTTTGTAGGTTCCTCCTGTTCGATATCAAGCATGCCACCACTCTCAAGCACATCGATGCCGGCAACGGTAAATTTTGTATACAACTCATCGAGGAAAATAATATCATCCTCGATTGTTGGAAACTCTTTCAAAATTTCATCAAACGTAACGAATCCACGCTCCTTACCTTTGTGAATGAGTTTATTTGCCTTAGTATCGAGATCCTTTGCCTTTTTAGAAACTTTAACCACTGGCGCTTTTAGTGCCTTTGGTTTTTTGACAGCCTTACTCTTTACAGCTTTAGTTTTCTTTTGAGCAACCGACCGTTTAGCTACAGACTTTACTTTTTTTGTTGTTTTTTTAGTTGCCATAATTATTTTTTACTAAGTATTATATCAATCTCATTCATCTTTTTTGATAGCACGTGATGTTCCTTGAGAAGCGCCTGCTCTCGTACACTATTCTTTTCTGTTTGAGCTTTTTTGATAGACGCCCCGACTTCTTCCCTTTTTTTCTTTATATACTCTTTTTCTAGTAATAAAATGAGTTCATCAAACTCCTTTTGCCCGACCCCTTTTTCTCCATACATAACCTCAATCGGAGTAATAAGGGTCGATATCTCCGTTGGTGGTAATGACTCATACCAACCAAACGCCTTATCCCCAACAATATCACGAATACGGCTATGTTGGAGCTCGAGTGTCTTTTTGTCTTTGTACAAATTGAGAATGCCAAAAATTTTTCTTTCAATCTGTTCGAGACGAGAAAGTGCACTTTGTGATACCGCACTCGTGGAAGGAGCTTGAGTTGTCTGAACAGTGATCTTTGAGATATCGCCCCACAGCGCATCTGATTTAATACCTGTTTCTCCTGAAATATACTCTATAAGTCGCGCCTGCTCAATAGAACTCTCGTGTAGAGCAACATACGGTAGTAACTCTGTACGAATCGAAATACCCACTTTTTTTGGATCAGCTACTTGCCTCATAATCCTTTTCAAAATAAAAGGCACGATAGGAGTTGCACTCTTTATCACATCTGCCCAGTGACTTGGATTTGCTTTGATAATATCAGCAGGGTCTTTGCCTCCCACAATAGTAGTGATCTTTACATCCATACCCATCCCGAGTGCAATCTTGCCAGCACGAAGCGTTGCCTTATATCCAGCGTCGTCACTGTCGAAAGCAATGATAATGTTCTTTGAAAGTCGTGTTACCAGACCAATACCCGAAACATTTCCGTCAGTATGTTCATCTTCAGAAAATGCTGTGCCCGAGGCCGCAACTGTATTCGTAAATCCTGCCTGATGAGACATAACCAAATCCATTTGTCCCTCAACAAGTATGGCGTAATTACTGGTGCGTATTGATTGCTTTGCTTTATCTAAACCATACAATACTTTTGATTTAGTAAAGAGTACGGTTTCTGGACTGTTGAGATATTTTGGAGACTTCTCATCATCAACTACAATTCTCCCAGAAAATGCGACTACCCGACCCGAAGAATCAGCAATAGGAAACATGATGCGACCACGGAAAACATCGTAGTACGGATCGTCTGTTTTCTTATCTGTTTTCTTGATGAGTCCCACAGACAACACCTCTGCGTCAGTGTATTTTTTTCTTGCTAAATACACACGAAGCTGTCTCCAGTCCGAAGGTGCATATCCTATGCGCATATGTCGAACCGTCTTGTCGGTGATACCTCGAGAAGCTACGTATGCTTGTGCCTCTGTATGAGCCTTGAGCTGTTCCTCAAAGAACACCGTCGCATCTTCAACTATTTTGTAGAGTCGCTCTTTGTCATCACGCACACCTCCCGAAGAAACAGGAGTGAGCTCGACACCGGCCTTTTGAGCAAGCACCTTGAGCGCACCTTTGAAATCTAATCCTTCGAACTTTTCAACAAAAGAAAACGCGTCGCCTTTTTCACCACACCCAAAACAGTAGTACGTTCCCCTATCGGGACTAATAAAGAATGATGGTGTTTTTTCATTATGAAAAGGACAACGAGCCTTAAAATTAGACCCGGCCTTTTCAATCTTTATATACGAACTAATGACGTCTTGAATCGCGAGGCGATCTTTTATCTCCTGAACGTGATCTTTTTTCATAACACGAGAGAGGTGCCTGGCGCCTCAGGCACTATACGGCGCACTATCTACCAGTTTGTTCGTCAGTACGAGGTGGTACGCTCGCTTCAATCATCTTTTGCTTTACGCTACCTTTGTAGCCAGTACCTGCAGGAATAAGTCTACCGATAATAACATTCTCCTTGAGACCAACGAGGCTGTCTTCTGTGCCTCTAATAGCAGCGTTAATAAAGATTCGAGTAGTGTGCTGGAACGATGCAGCAGACAAGAAGCTCTGACGAGAAAGAGAAACTTCAGTGATACCCATCACAACAGGCTCGCCTGTTGCAACAGTCTTACCTGCCTCCTTAACGCGATCATTCTCAATATTAAGATCGTACACATCAACAATGTCTTCCACAGAGAACTTGGTATCAGCTGCATCTTTTACTCTCTTACGAGAGAACATTTGCTTCACGATAATTTCAATGTGTTTACGTGACACTGTTTCTCCTTGCAACTCATAAATCTTGCCGATTTCTTTGATGATGTAGTCCATCGCCTTGTCTTTACCTGCGAATTTAAACACCTCATCAATATCAGCAGAACCGTCAGTGAGCATATCTCCCTTTTTTACCTTGTCACCCATCTTAACGAGTGGCATACGTTTGTAGTTGAAAACATATTCAACTTCTTGTGTCTTCTTTGCACCCTTTGCAAGATCTTCAATATCAGGCATTACTGTAATAATCTTTTCCTTGCCCATATCTTTTACAGAAGACACAGTACCGCTTACATGTGAGATAACTGCAGAGTTCTTTGGCTTACGCTTTTCAAACACTTCTTCAACACGAGGAAGACCTTGTGTGATGTCTCCTCCAACAGACGCAGTACCTCCGGCGTGGAATGTACGCATAGTAAGCTGTGTTCCCGGCTCACCGATAGCCTGAGCAGCAACGGTTCCAACAGCCTCACCAATATCAATGAGATGATTCTTTCCGAGATCGATTCCGTAACACTGCTGACATACACCGTGAAGTGTCTTACAGGTGAGAGGAGAACGAACACGAATTTCCATAGCTCCTGAAGCCTCAACTTTCTGAGCGTCAGTTTTGCTAATGAGATGACCCTTCTTGAATACAACTTTGCCATCTTTGTCGACAACGTCCTCAGCGAGCACGCGTCCACGAATATTCTTTGCGAGAGCAACATCAATACCTGATGCGCTATCTTTTTTAATAACAATAGATTCTTTGGTACCACAATCAGTCTCAGTAACCATAACGTCCTGAGCCACATCGAACAAACGACGAGTGAGGTAACCCGCACGAGCAGTGTTGAGAGCGGTGTCAGTAAGACCCTTTCGAGCACCGTGAGTAGTAATGAAGTACTCAATTGGAGTAAGTCCTTCCTTCATTCCTGAAATAATTGGGAACTCAATAGTTTCTCCGGCAGTGTTGGTAATCAAACCCTTCATTCCCGCCATCTGTGTAATGTTACCGATAGATCCTCGAGCTCCGGACTGAATCATGTCGCTCACAGAACCATTTTTGTCGAGTGTTGCTGGAATCAATTTCTCAACCTCGCTCTTTGCTTTGTGCCAAATCTCAACATTCTTTCGAATTTTTTCTTCCTCAGAAAGGAGACCTTCGTGATAGTGCTCAACAACTTTGTCAGACTCTGACTTTGCGCGCTTTACCACTTCGTCCTTTCCAGTAGGTGTGAGTACGTCATCAATACCCCATGATGTACCTGAGTATGTTGTGTACTTAAATCCAAACTTCTTTACCTTGTCGAGAATTGGTGGAACAGACGCCATTCCATATCGTGTGAGAAGATCATCAACGATACCTGCCATAGTTTTACGCTCAATTTCTTTGTTAATGAACGCATATTCTGCTGGCAATATAGCGTTAAAGAGAATACGTCCTACGGTAGTGTCGAAAATCTTTCCTTCAAAGTCTTTATACTTTGGAGTTGTTGGAGCGAGTACTTTAATCGCAGCTCTAAATGAAACTTCACCGAAGTCTGATGCGAGTACTGCGTCTTCAGGTGATGAGAATACTTTCCCTTCTCCCTTTTCTCCGCTCACAATCTTTGTCATCCAATAACAACCGAGAACAATGTCGAGCATTTTTGCTGACACCACAGGATCTCCAGAACCAGGTTTCAAAATGTTCTTGTCAGATGCCATGATTTCTCGAGCTTCTGCCTGAGCTTCTTCTGAAAGTGGTACGTGTACCGCCATCTGGTCACCGTCGAAGTCCGCGTTAAAGGCAGTACATACGAGTGGGTGTACTTGAATAGCGTTTCCTTCGATGAGTGTTGGCTTAAAGGCCTGTATACCGAGACGGTGAAGAGTAGGGGCACGGTTGAGAAGTACGTACTTTCCATCAATCACCTCTTCGAGTATTGCCCATACTTCAGGAATACCATCGTCAATGAGACGAGATGCTCCACGAATGTTGTATGCGAGTTCTCGCTTGAGAAGTGCGCCAATAACAAATGGTTTAAAGAGTTCAAGTGCCATGTGTTTTGGCAAACCACATTCATTGAGTGCGAGCTCAGGACCTACGACAATCACCGATCGTCCTGAATAGTCAACACGCTTTCCAAGAAGGTTTCCACGGAGGAGACCTCTCTTACCCTTGAGGTTGTCCGCGAGAGACTTGAGCGCTCGTTTCTGTGATTGTGCTCCAGCATTAACTGTTGAGTTGCCGTGACGAATCGAGTTATCAACAAGAGCGTCTACCGCTTCCTGAAGAATACGCTTTTCGTTTCTGAGGATCACATCAGGAGCATGAATCTCCTTGAGTTTTGCAAGACGATTATTTCTGTTGATAACGCGTCGATACAAATCGTTTACATCTGATGTTGCATAACGACCTCCATCGAGAGGAACCATAGGACGAAGTGCTGGTGGAATAACAGGAATACGAGAGAGGAACATCCACTCAGGACGAACACCTGATCGCATCATAGCGCGCACAGTCGAGAGTCTCTTGTTCATCTTTTCCCTATCGATTGAGTTTGCATTGTCGATAGTATTAACGATCTGTTCCTCGAGTTTTTTCAAATCAAGATTTTTACAAATCTCAAAGATAGCCTCAGCTCCAATACCCGCCTCAAAGAGAGTTGAGTATTTCATTGAGAACTTGTGATAGTGGACTTCGTCGATTACAACGCCTTCCATGATTCCATCAATTTCTTTCTTTGCGCTTGAGTACATTTCCTTGAGCGCCTCTTTTGTTTTTTCGTCTTGAGCAGTTTTTACTTTTGCCTTGAATTCAGACTCGAGATCTTTGAGAATCTGAACGCGTTCATTCTCATGAACCTTAGTAACAATATATCCCGCAAAGTAAATAACCTTTTCGAGATCAGCAGTTGTCATTCCGAGAACGAGACCGAGACGTGACGGCATAGAACGAAGGAACCAGATATGAGAAACCGGTGTCGCAAGTTCAATGTGTCCCATACGATCGCGTCTAACGATAGAACGAGTTATTTCAACTCCACATTTTTCACAGACAATACCCTTGTAACGAATACCGCGGTATTTTCCACAGTAACATTCATAATCCTTGTCTGGACCGAATATCTTTTCATCGAAAAGACCATTCTTTTCGCTACGCTGAGTACGGTAGTTGATTGTCTCAGGCTTGGTAACTTCACCGAATGACCATTCTTTAATACGCTCAGGAGATGCGACACGGAGAAGTACCGTATCGAAATCATTGAGTTCTCCTGCTTTTTGTTTTGGTGTGTATGACATATGTTTTAGAAAATTATTAACAATTAACTTTTTCTTTTTTCTCTAGTTAAAGATTAATCGTTGGTTGTTAATTGTTATTTATTTTTCTTATCTCCTTTTTTCTTGAGTTCGACATCAAGCGCTAGGCCTCTCAAGCTATTAAGAAGTACATTGAACGAAGCAGGGATATTTGGCTCCTTCATCTTTTCCCCCTTCACAATCGAATCAAATGTAGCTGATCTACCGACAATATCGTCAGACTTTACTGTAAGGATTTCTCGCAATGTGTGTGCGGAACCATGACCCAAAAGTGCCCAGACTTCCATTTCTCCAAATCTCTGACCTCCTCCCTGTGCCTTTCCTCCGAGTGGCTGTTGAGTAATGAGAGAGTACGGACCGATTGAACGCATGTGGATCTTGTCCTCAACCATGTGGTGAAGCTTGAGAATGTACATGTATCCAACAGCAATGTCTTTATCGAACTTTTCTCCTGTTCTACCGTCATAGAGGGTAACCTTTCCGTTTTGAGGAATATTTGCTTTTGCAAGTTCTGCTTTGATTTCCTTATCAGATGCTCCTGCGAATGGAGGAACAATAGCCTGATAACCGAGTGTGTGAGCAGCGAGACCCAAGTGAAGTTCGAGAATCTGACCGAGGTTCATACGAGAAGGAACACCGAGTGGTGTGAGAATCACATCCACAGGCTTTCCGTCTGCCATAAATGGCATATCTTCTTCAGGAAGAATCTTTGAGATAACTCCCTTGTTTCCGTGTCGTCCAGCAAGCTTGTCACCCACTGAAACATTTCGAAGTTGAGCAACTTCAACGTGAATACGTTTGATGATACCCGACTCGAGTTTATCTCCCTTTTCACGAGAGAACACTTTTACGCCGATAACACGACCTCTCTTTCCTCCTTCCATACGCTTTGAGGTGTCTTTAACATCTCGAGCTTTTTCACCGAAGATAGAACGAAGGAGACGCTCTTCAGCAGTGAGCTGTGTTTCGCCCTTTGGGGTAATTTTACCAACGAGGATATCTCCGGAACGAACTTCTGCACCGATACGAATCACACCCTCTTCATCAAGGTTGCGGAGTTTCACTTCACTTACGTTTGGAATATCGTGAGTGGTTACTTCAGGACCGAGCTTTGTATCACGAACATTCACAACAAACTCTTCGATGTGAATAGAAGTAAACTTTGATTCCTTTACGAGGCGCTCTGAGAGAATAATCGCGTCTTCGTAGTTACTACCAGACCATGACATGAATGCAACGAGCATGTTCTGTCCGAGTGCCATTTGTCCACCATCAGATGTTGATGTATCGACGAGAACGTCTCCCTTCTTTACTTTGTCTCCGAGAGATACCACTGGTCTCTGGTGAAAAGCGGTAAATCCGTTTGTTCGCTGGAATGAAACGAGATTGTATGTTGTTTCCTTTCCTTTTGTGCTTTTGAATGTAACTTTTGCAGCGTCAACATATGAAATCGTTCCTTCTTCTGGAGCGAGAACAATACGTCCTGTGTCAGCAGCTGCTTTTGCCTCAATACCTGTAGCAACGAGTGGAGCTTCTGGAATAATACATGGAGTAGCTTGCTTCTGCATGTTCGAACCCATGAGTGCTCGGTTTGCGTCGTCATGGTTGAGGAATGGGATCATCGACGTTGCAATAGAGAATGCCTGATTAGTAGCGACGTCAATAAAGTCCACTTCTTCTCTCTTTACCACAATAGGCTTTCCGTTTTCACGAACCTCTACTTCTGCGTCGTTAATTTTTCCGTTCTCATCATAGTTAGTAGCAGCATGAGCAATCTTGAAGTTTTCTTCCTCAAGAGCGTTGAGGTACACAATTTCTTTGGTAACCTTTCCGTTTTTTACTTTAGCGTACGGAGTTTCAATCATTCCAAAGTTGTTGATACGTGCGTAACATGAGAGACGCAAGATAAGACCAATGTTTGGACCTTCAGGGGTGTGGATCGGACAGAGACGACCATAGTGAGATGGATGTACGTCACGAACTTCAAAACCTGCTCGTTCACGAGTAAGTCCGCCTGGTCCGAGAGCCGAGAGAGTTCTCAAGTGTTCAATCTCAGAGAGAATGTTCTCCTGTTGCATGAATTGAGAAAGCTGGTTTGTTGTAAAGAATTCCTTGAGACGTGCCTGAAGAGGACGAGGAGAAATAAATTGCACAGGTAGAGTCACATCTGGCTCGATAGTAGACATACGATCCTGAATGTTTCGCTTTATCTGTGACATACCAACACGGAGTTTCTGTTGCATGAGCTCACCAACATAGCGCACACGTCGAGAGCCGAGGTGATCGATATCATCTTCGAGTGCATCTGGTTCATTGTTGAGGTGAACAATGTGAGAAACGATAGTAGCAATATCGTCTGCAGAAATTGTTTTACGCTCGAGATCCTTTTCTTCCATCGCCTTAACGAAGCGCTTGTTGAAACGGAAACGTCCAACACGAGAAATATCGTATCGTTCAGGAGTAAAGAGTCCGCTCACAAATTCACGTGCGTTGTCAGCGGTAGCGAGATCGCCATCACGAAGACGCTTGTGAATCTCTATATATGATTCACCGAGAGTTTTTGCTGTGTCCTTTGCAAGAGTAGCCTCCATAACAGCCTTTGCTTTTGGATCAGCCTTGAAATACGAAAGAATGTCTTCTTGACCCTTTGGAGCAAGAACACGAATGAGAGAAGAAATAGGAAACTTTCTCTTGCGATCGATACGAGCATAGAGTGTACCGTCGGTATCAGTTTCGATTTCAATCCACACACCACGAGCTGGAATAATTTTTGCACCGAATACTGTTTTTCCTTTAATTTCTTGAGATGTAAAGAAAACACCGAAAGAACGAGCGAGTTGAGGAACAATAACACGTTCAATACCATTGATAATGAACGTACCATGAGAGGTCATGAGAGGAAAATCGGCAAGAAAGATTTCCTGCTCCTTTGTGGAATCGAACATTTTGTTCTTGAGCTTCACACGAACCTTGAGAGGCGCTTCGTATGACATCTTGTTTGCCTTTGCATAGTGCTCATCATACTTTGGCTGGGCAAGCTCAAAACCGGTAAACGAAAGTTCAAACTTTTTTTCTGAATAATCTTTGAGTTGTGTAAACTCAGCGAACAAATCACCGAGACCTTTCTCAATGAGCCAGTTGAAAGACTGGATTTGAGACTCTACGAGATTCGGCATCTCGGTAAGCGCTTCCTTGAAACGTCCGAAATATTTTTTTTCTCTTTTCATATATTGAGATACTGCTACTTATCTCTCCTCGCCTTGCATAGACATCAAAAACGCAAAAAGTCCCCTCGATAAAAGGGTCTCTGCCACGTTGTAGTTGTTTTAGTTTGTCGTAAGCAAGAAAAGGACCACTAAACCTTTATTAATCCTTCGGATTCCCCTGTTACACAATCTTGCCTGAAGTTGAGATAGATACTATAGGAGGAAGCCTTGTAAGTCAAGGAAACTCTCATTAAAAGCCTTTGCGGGACTTTTTGCCTACCGTATCTGCCTGCGAGCACGGAGAATATCGATAAAGTCTCTTACTGAGAAATACGCAAAAATACAAAGAGCGACAAAAAGCACCTGCACTGGAAATTCTGTAGATATAACCGCGCTCATCACGAAAGCAAGGATATTATCTGTATGCTTACTATTTTCAAACACTTGAGTAAATGAAACCGCAGAGGAAACGAGAGCCAAAGCGCCCAAAGCAAACACGGCCTTGAAAGCGAGAATCTTTACTTTGTGTACGGCATAAATCGTATTCACTCGATTCATGACATGGTGTGTTATGTGTGACATATACTCTCTGGTGTATTAATTAATATTTAATTTTTTCTGTAAGCTCCTTCATCATTTCTCGAGCTCGGTGCATGCGAGTCTTTATTGCACCCTCACTCACCTTTTCAATTGCCGCTATTTCTCCATAATCCTTATTATCAATTACATACAATCTCAAAATACGAGCAAACGTTTCAGGTAATTCAGCGAACAATGATTCAAGGTAGTCTCGATCAAGCATGCGTGCACGCTCATCCTTGTCATCGTGAGGCAACACCGCCTCGAGCTCTTCGTCTATAAGTGTAGAAAATTCTCTATCTCGCTTATTCTTTTTGTACCAAAGAAAACAGGTATTTATAAGAATGCGGTATGCCCACGAAGTAAAACGAGCACCCTCTACAGGTTTAAAATTCCGTCCATACATATAAATTTTAACAAACGTGTCTTGAACAACGTCTTGTGCTGCTTCAGGACTTTTTAAAATATGTTTTGCTTTTCTCAAAAAAGCTTCCTCATGACGCATGACCAATAACTCGAAAAGGCGTGGCACATCGTAGGATTTTGCCAGCACCTCTTCGTCAGTCTTTGTGCGGTATTCACTCAGCACATCTAACATATATGATATCTTCACGTATTATAAGTATACTCTTTTCTAAAAGGTTACACTCTTTTTCTCGACTCTCTCCACGCATCTATTTCCGCGTGATTTCCTGAGAGCAAAACCTTGGGAACACGTAGTTTTTTGTTTTTGTACACAAAAACTTCTGGTCGGGTATACACATCAGGACTCGAAACACGCTCTTCTTCTCGTGAATCAAAATTACCCAAAACCCCCTCTACCTGACGAGAAACCGAGTCGATTACTATCATGGCTGGTAACTCCCCTCCTGTAAGAACAAAAGGTCCGACAGACACGTCCTCCATCTTAAACGCTTTTTTTATACGAGCATCGATTCCTTCATATCGTCCGCACACCAAAATAATGTGATCGTATTTCTTTGCTGAATCTTTTGCGTAGTGTGTATCAAATTGCTTTCCATCGGGATTAAAAAATAGAATCTTGTATCGTGAACCATGAATCTTGGATCTCATGCCTTTTGATTTTCTAGATTCGAGCTTCTCTATACTAGATACTGCCTTGCTTATTGCCTTAATCACTGGCAATGCTTGAATGACCATTCCAGGACCACCACCATACGGCTTTTGATCTATTCTCTTGTACTCATTATCAGCATAATCTCGAGGATTATAAAAAGAGACTTTTATTTTTTTATCGAAAATGGCACGCTTCAAAATCGACTCACCGAGATATGAGTCAAATGCCCCCGGAAAAAGTGAAATGATATGGAAATGCATAGGCATACCTTAGACTACCCTTTTTGTATTTTTGAGCAAGAGAAACATAAAAACCGCATGAGTGCGGTTTTTATGTTTACGGCTCAAGATTCACTAGTGAGAATTCTACAACTTGAGATCTGCCATTGCCTCGTCTACGGTCTTTGCTGTTCGAGTCTCTCGAGGAATTCCGCCTACAGGCTCACTAATTTTAAGATTTACACGAGAATTATTTTTCATCCCTACAATACGCAAAAGTGTACGTATTGCCTTTGCGGTGTTACCCTCGCGTCCAATGATTTTACCCATGTCGCTTGGATTAACATCAAGCGTAAGGAGGACACCCATCTCATCTACTGTTCGATTTATTTTTACGTCGTTAGGATTATCAACAAGAGCTTTTATAAGTGACTCAAGAAACTGTGCGTCTTTTTCCATGATGTTTAATTATACAGATAAGGCAGTAAGCGACGTTGTACTGCTCGCTCTTTAGTGTACCAAAAACATAGTCAAAAAGAAAACCACCTGTTGATAGTGGTTTTCTTTTTGACTATGCAGTCTGAGCAGGAGTTGCTGGGGTTGCTGGTTTTGCCTCGCCTTCTTTCTTTATAGGCTTCTTCTTTGGCAATGCATTAATCTTTTTCCCTGGAATAATTTTCTTGTCTATGAGGTAGTTATGAAGTGTGTCAGAAAGCTGAGCGCCTTTTGAAACCCAATACTTAATACGATCACCGTTTACAGTTTTAATATCGTTGACTGGATCAAATGAACCGAGCACTTCCAAAAACTTACCGCTTTTGGTGCTGTTTTTTGAGTCGGTGAGAACCACTCGAAATGTAGCTATATTCTTGCGTCCTACGCGCTGAAGTCTGATTTTTAACATGGAATGGATACTAGCAGAATTAAAACAACAGGTCAACATGCTGTGTTTTAAAGCCCTTTCTGTTATAGTGAATACCATGACTCCAACACATTCTCATAAAACAGAGGGCAAAGTCGCAAAAACCCTTACAGGAACCCTCAGCGTCAATTCAAAAGGCATCGGTTTTTTCAAAAAATCAGAGAAAAAAGATGACGATGACATCGAAATACAGACCCCTCGTCTCCACACGGCGCTTCACAACGATGAAGTAGAAATCAAAGTGCTTCCAAACAAGGAACGTGACCGCGTACAAGGCGAGGTTGTAGCTATACACAAACGAGCGAAAACAAATTTTGTCGGAGTTGTAGAGAGGCACGGTCTCGGCTATGCGCTCGTGCCAGATGACAAGAGACTTTACTCTGACATACATATTCCTCAGGCAAACATAAACAATGCTGTTCCAGGAGACAAAGTGCTTGTTCAAATACTCAACTGGGATAGCAGTGAAAAATACCCTATTGGAAAGGTTCTAGAGATAATCGGTATTCACGGCGAACATAATACAGAGATGCGAGCAATCGTACTTGAGCGCGGTATTGCCTATGACTATCCGGACGCGGTTGTACGTGAAGCCGAAGAAATTGGAAAAAAAGAAAAAACGATAAGCGACAAAGAAATCGCATTACGCAAAGACTTTCGTTCGACCACAACATTTACCATAGACCCTATTGATGCAAAAGACTTCGACGATGCCATCTCATTTAAAAAAATGCCTGATGGAAAATACGAAATAGGAGTACACATAGCCGATGTCTCTCACTATGTACGCGAAGGGACAGCGCTCGACAAAGAAGCACGCTCTCGCGGTTTCTCTGTATACCTCGTCGATCGCACCATACCTATGCTCCCCGAAGTGCTCTCAAACGATCTCTGTAGCCTCAATCCACACGAAGACAAACTTGCGTTTTCATCTGTATTTATTATGGACGATGCAGGAAAAATACATGACCGATGGTTTGGAAAAACAATCATTAACTCAAACAAACGATTCACCTATGAAGCAGCCCAAGAGTCTATTCTTGGAAACTCACAAGAGTATCGAGAGGAGCTCACCATACTGAATGCTATCGCAAAAAAGATGCGTCTCGAAAAAGAAAAAGCCGGCGCTATTGATTTTGAGCAAGATGAAATAAAGTTCGAGCTTGATGAAACAGGCAAACCTATACGCGTATTCAAGAAAAAAAGATTCGATGCGCACAAGCTCGTCGAAGAATACATGCTTCTCGCTAACCGCGAAGTAGCACTCTACATGGCACGAGCTCTCTCTAAAAAAGCAGGCTCGTTTGTCTATCGTATCCATGACGCACCAGACAAAGACCGTGTTGCTGACTTGGCAATATTCGTTCGTGCGCTCGGCTACGAACTCCCTATCAGTCCAAAAGGTATCAAGGTAAAAGACCTTCAGGTTCTTATGAAGCAAGTTGAGGGCAAGGCCGAGGAATCCCTCATAAAAACAGCAGCAGTACGATCAATGGCGAAAGCAATATATTCAACAGAAAATATTGGTCACTTTGGTTTAGCTTTTGAGTACTACACACATTTTACGTCCCCTATTCGTAGATACGCAGACCTACTTGTTCATCGACTTCTTCAAAGAGAACTCACTCATGGCGCCATTTCGCAGGGTGAATGGTCTCTCTACAAAAAACTCACTGAGGAATCTTCAGAAAAAGAAGTACGAGCAGCCGAAGCCGAACGCGCCTCTATAAAATACAAACAAGTAGAGTATATGAAAGACCGTATCGGTAAAACATTTGATGGCACCATATCTGGCGTAACAGAATGGGGCATCTACGTAGAGGACAAAGAAACTCGGTCAGAAGGAATGATACGACTGCGAGACCTCGGTGATGATTTCTTTAAACTCGATGCAAAAAACTACACCGTCATTGGGGAGAAAACAAAAAAGAAATTCCGCCTCGGTGACACGGTACGTTTCAAGATAGTAAACGCTGACGTCGAAAAGAAAACACTCGACTACGCACTTGTCCCTTAAAAAACGAGATAAAAAAACTGCGTCCCTCTAAGGGGCGCAGTTTTGTCTATCACGCGACGATTGCTGTGCGTGTGTGTAGTTTCTTTCTCAGAAGAAACAAGCACTTCCATACCTCTTTCAGGTATGTCTTGTACGGCTCAGTGTACCGAATCGGAACATAACCGAGCTGTATGCGTTGTTCTTCCTGCACGGTGGATTTCAAATGATTGTACTTTCCCGGTCCCAAAAACACATCGACCGGATTCATATGATTGAACGCCTCCGCATCAATAGTCTCGACCCAAAGAGGATTGTGCGAACACAATTTCGTAAATCCTGCATGTACGGCGTGTAGTGTAGAAACAATATGAGAAGGGTCAATGCCCGCTTCATACTGTGCGCAACGAACTCTGACAGACTCGAGTATTTCTTTCATAGTAAGACCGCCTTTTGACATTAAAGAACTAGAGAAGAATACTATATGAAAAATAAAAACTTTGTCAAAAAACCACCCTTACGGGTGGTTTTACTTAGAGTGAGCTCACATGCATGGACGAAGGGGTCTCCTCTTCTCTATGCACCGGACAATAAAGCTCACTATGGTCAGCGAGCACAGGAACATCCTCGCCGACAAAAGTATGTGCTCCTGTACCGAAGCAAACAGCATTGTATGGTATATCAGAAACAACAACCTTCTGTGTTTTGATATACCTCACAGTGCGCATCCAAAACGTAGCACCAGGTGAAACATGCTTAAAGGTCATACCCCACCACTGTATACAAAAAAACAATTATTGCAAGATGTCTACTTTGCAACAGCGACCGCCTCATTAAATGCGATAGAAAGAAGCTTTGAATATCCCTCACGTCCCATAGTAACTCCATAGAGCACACCCGCTCGAGACATCGTCTCTCTATTGTGAGTAATGACGATAAGTTGTGAATACTTAGATAAGTTTTCAACCATATCTCCATATTTTTTTGAATTTGCCTCATCGAGAGCCGCGTCAGTTTCATCAAGAATAATAAATGGAGGTGGATTGACCTGTGACATCGCAAAAAGCAGTGCAATAGAAGTAAGAGCACGCTCACCACCAGAAAGCATTTCAAGAGCTTTGATTTTCTTTCGAGGGAGATTCACTTCGATATGTACTCCGACTTCGGCTTCCTCTTCTTCGTCTTCCTCATGAGACACTGACTCTCCAAGAGAAAGCAATTCTTCTGCGCTCACACGCTTTACCTTCTTTTCCCGAAGCACCGACAAAGACGCGGTACCACCACCAAACATGAGGGCAAAAAATTCCTTGAACTGTCGATTAATTTTTTCTACGCCCTCAGAGAAAAGAGTGTCGAGTTTTGACTCGAGATCCGCAATGAGAACGACGAGAGATTCTGCTGACTTTTCTAGGTCAACGAGCTCACGCGCAAGAAAATCATCTCGTTCAGAAACCTCCTTGTACTCGCGCATAACCTCAGAAGCAGACAGTGCGCCCGAGTCTTCAATGCGTACTTTTATCTTTTCGATATTCTTTCTGCGCTCTTCCTGAAATGATCTGTTTTCAGAAGCGATTTCACCCGCACCCAAGGGTACACCTGCTTCATTTACAGGCACATACGTTTCAAACGCATAGAGCTCTCTACCAACGAGAATCATTCCCTCCTCCACCTCCCTTTTAAAATCTTCTTTTTCAAGCCGTAGTTTTTCTTCGCGAACAGCAATGAGTGACAACGTTCCTCGAAGCTCATTTTGAGATGCCATTATTCTGAAAAGTGCTTTTTCAGCATCACGAGAGGAGTCTTTTTCTTTTTCGATATCGCTACGAAGACGGATATGCGCCTCATTAAGTGCGACCTCTTCTTCGGCAAGCTCTGCGAGTTTTTCCTCAATACTCTTTTTCTTTGTAGAAAGCTTTTCTATTTCGCTATCAATTTCTTTTGTATTTGTTTCGAGCTCTTTTGACTGATGGGTTTCAACAAAGCGAGAAAGGGCTTTTTGTATAGTCTTGAAAATAGCTTTGAGGCCTAGAACATCAGACTCTTTGGCACTCGATTCAATAAGCGATTCAATATCACGCACCATTTCTTCAACGGTTGAAAAAGGAATTGTCTGAGCACTCTTTGTTTGAACGAGAGCCTCTTCACGTGCTCGTATACGGAGAAGACTGGTAACCTCACCCTCAATACGCCCAATGTCTCTACCGAGAGAGTCTTTTGTCTGGCGAATGAGGGTAATCTTATGCTCAAGATCTACCACCTCTGCGCTTTTTGCGTCGCTCTTTTTTGATGATTCGAGAATATGTCGTGCGTTTTTTAATTCATGCTCCAAACGTTCAAGCTCACGTTGTGGCATATTCTTTTCAGAATTAATAACCTTTTCCGTGTGCTCGAGGTACACACGTTCTCGTGACAAGTATTCTGCATACCCTCGCTTGAGCTCTTCACGCAAAGCAATGGTCTTCTCTACCTTTTCAACTTGTTTTTTCAAAAACTTTATATGAGGAGCAATCTCCTTTCGAAGAGACTCCACCTGTGACATATTTTCCTTTGTCTTTTCGAGTTTACGCTTACTCTCCTCTCTCTTGTATTGAAATATTTTGAGACCAAGAGCGTCCTCTATCATCTCCCTGCGTTCACGCGCATTAGCATTCAAAATACGATCAGCCTCTCCTTGAGAAATAATGTGATGTCCTGATGAGCCGATACGTGCACCCGCGAGGAGCTCTATGATGTCTTTGAGACGTACCTGTGTTCCGTTAATAAAATACTCTGATAGTGCATCGCGATGAATAATGCGCTCGATAGACACTTCATCAAAATCAACATTGAGGACACGTTTCGTGTTATCGAAAACAAGCTTAACAGATGCTCGATTACCTCTCGCGGATGCTTCACCTCCATTGAAAATCAAATCTTCGGTTTTTTTCCCACGCATAGACTTGATCGACTGCTCGCCAAGCACAAAACGAAACGCCTCTGCAACATTTGATTTTCCAGAACCATTGGGACCTACTATCGCGGAAATAGGCGCGTTAAAAGTAAGCTCTGCTTTTTTTGCAAAAGATTTAAAGCCCGACAACTCAAGGGATTTCAAATACATAAATGAGAAAACGAGACTAAAACAGACCTCACCAATATACCATTTCAAAGCCTCACACAAAAGCCACACAAATTGTGTGGCTTTTGTCCTTTCTTTCTAACAATCTTAGTTCCAAGACTTTGCTTCAAGAGCTTTTTGAGCCGCGCTCTGTTCTGCCTCTTGTTTTGATTTTCCACTGCCTTCAGCAACAAGTTCTTTTCCGAGATACACACCAACTGTAAAAAACTTGTCATGATCGGGACCTGTTTCTTTGAGTGATTTATACGCTGGAGTAATGCTTACTTTTTCCTGTGCTTTTTCTTGAAACAAACTCTTTGCATCAACAAGATTTCCCTTGGCAATGAGCTTGTCAGCAAAAGACAAGAGATGCTTGTCGATAAACGCTTTTGCGGCGTCATATCCTAGATCCATATAGAGCGCTCCTACGACCGCCTCAAATGTATTAGCGAGAATGTACTGTCGTGCACGTCCAACGTCTTTCATCTCCCCTTTTGAGAGCAAGAGAAAGTCATTCATAAAAAGATTTGAAGCTATTTCTGACAACGTGACAGCGTTTACGAGCGCAGAGCGATAGGTAGTGAGAACTCCCTCGTCTTCACCTTGATATTTTTTATACAAAAAATCAGTCACCACAAGTTCGAGGACTGCATCTCCCAAAAACTCGAGGCGCTCATTGTGCTCAAGCTTCAGAGTTTTGTTTTCGTTAATATATGATCTGTGTGTGAATGCCTGTCTCAAAAAAGACTTCGTTTTAAATGTTACTCCTGCTTTTTTCTCGAACAGTGAAAAGTTGATGTCGGACATAGAATTAGGGATTAGGAATTAGAGGTTAGCTTTTAGACTTTGATTTTTTTGATGTGTCTTTCTTTGAAAGAATACCGACGGCCTTGGTAATAATAGGCAACATATCGTCATAGAAGTTCAAGTCAGCAAGATTCTCAACAGGAAACCATTCCGCTTTATCCAAACCACCACTTACAGCAAGTTTGAGCGGTTCGTACGTAGCTTCTGCCAAAAAGTAGGTTACCTGCTTACGCATCTTACCTTTCTCTGGGTGAGTTGCAACATATTCATTCTGAGCGAGCTCTTCTTGTATAGAAATTTCAATACCGATTTCTTCTTGTACTCTGCGCTTGGTTCCAGAAACAACATCCTCGCCCTCCTCAAGTCCGCCCTTAGATAATGTCCAATGACCGAACACATCATGTACGAGAGCAAAATAAAGTACTCCTTTTTCACGTGCATAAATGACAGCGCCTCCGAGCTTTACCACCGGCATTTTTTCAAAAGGAAGATTAAACTTATCGTCTTTACGTTTTGATACAGCATCCTTTCCTGGTTCGCCCATTTCTTTGTATACCGATCCGAGTACGCCGTTTACAAACTTTCCAGAGTTTTCACCTCCAAAGCTTTTTGCAAGTTCGATAGCTTCGTTTATAGCAACCTTTGCCGGCACCTCACCCTTATCTGCAAAGAGCAACTCGTAGAGACCTATACGGAGAATATTTCGATCAACCACTGATATCTTATCAAGAGGCCAATCTGGAGCAGCTTTTGTAATAATCAAATCGAGTTCTGGGCGCTTTTTGAGAACACTCTGCGCCAAATCTTCCATAAAGGAAATATCAGAAACACCTGGTGCAAACTCGAGAGCGTCTCTCTTTACGACAACAGGCACCTCAAGGTCAGAAAGACCCCTAAAGTCCCACTCAAAGAGTGTCTGGAGTACTACTGATCGTGCAAGGTGCCTGTTTGCCATAAATTATGATTTATTTAAAGAACCGTTACCTACCAACCGTCTTACTTATTTGCCTTGTGTATCCTTTGATTTTGCCTGGATGCGTTTGAGCTTTCTGTCTATCTTTTTCTGGAGGCTCTTTACTACACGTCCATTATACATGCCAGTCTCTTTTGACGCATGGTGCGAGAGACGAGCAATTCCTGATTCAGTATCACGCACAAGAGCAGGATTCTTTAATGCATGGTGCGATCGCCTGTTGGCTGTATGCGCACGGGTATGTCTCATTCGTATAACCATAGTAAAAACCATCATAACCTAAAGAGTCAAAAATGGCAACATATATCCCCTAAAAATAAAAAAGGCCCCGTCTTTGACGGGGCCTGACACTTACCTTCGGGCTTTCTCTCGATTCTGTCGCCTGAGAAGCGAAGATCCTTTGATAACACCCTTCTTGAGATTTCTCACGTGTTTCTTGAAGGGATCCTTAGGCAAAGGAGGAAAACATTCCCGCACAAAGCGAGGAAGCGACCCTTCTACCTGTTTGTACAAGATAAAATGAAAATCATTTCGCCTTGTATACACAGCATTTGCCACATGCTCAGGAACCTCATAGAGATTTTTCCTGACCCGAACATTACCTCGGTCCAAACATTCCATGCTGTAACGTTGTGCCGCCTCTACCGAATCGCCAGACAGTTCAGCAATCAAATTCGAACTGATTGCGTAGATATACCACGTCTCTTTCAGGGGGATTATTTTTTTAGTAGCCATAAAATGTACTTTCACCATGTACTCTACACCGTTTCTGTAGAAAAAATAAATCGAGCCTGTCTCCATACGGAGACAGGCTCTTGCCGCCGAGAAATCGTCACTTTTTCTTGGAGGATTTCTTCTTTTTCCTTGGCATAATTCCTTTCTATGGTTTACGGCCAGTCACAACAGCGACCGGCTCCTAAAAGGGACATTAACACGAAATATAATAATGTCAATATTCTGACAAAAAAAGAACATCTTGCCTAAGCAAGATGTTCGAGTGTGAAAACTCCGTCACCCTAACTAAATTTTTACTTGATTTTACCGGCCCGTTCTCCTTAGAAGTCTTGCTTCCTATAAAACGGGTTCTGGGTGTGTGATTAGGGCCGAATGGGTTTGGGGCGTCTCAGTTTAAAATCCGATGGGTAATTTAATTTAGTGGCTACGAGCCCATTACTTATTCGAAACAATGTTTCGAATTTTTCACGGGTGCACCGGCAAACAATATCTCCTTTCTTTTTGGGTCGGGTTCTTGTGATGAGCAGATCATTTAGTCACATGACATGACTAAATGTTTACTATGTAATTATAGCACATCCAAAAATATTGTCAACAATCTCTACCTAGAAAATACCTCTATCTATAAAAAACCCTTATATTTCAAGGATTTTTAACAAGTGTCTTTAGAGATGAGTGTTCTTAATATAATCCTCTACAGTAGCTCGCACCTGCTGTGCATTTTCTGTCTCCATGAGACGAACACGTAATTCTTTTGCCCCATCAAAACCATTCACATACGCCTTGTAGTGTTTCTTCATGATCGCAAAACTCTTTGTACCACCGAGGAGTTTCTCAAAAAACTCTGTGTGGTTTGCCATGGTGAGTAATTTTTCTTTCACCGAAACAACTTTCTCACTAAACAACCACGGGTTACCGAAAATTGCCCGGCCAAGCATCACACCATCCGCACCACTCTCCTCTGCTTTGATACGTGCGTCAGCAATACTTATAGCATCACCGTTTCCAATAATGAGCGTATCTTTTTTCATAGCGTCGCGGAGAGCAACAACCTCACGGACATGTTCCCAACGTGCGGGCACAAGAGACATTTCTTTGCGTGTACGACAATGTATGGTGAGAGCCGCGATGTCTTCAGAGAGGAGCTCGGGTATCCATGTGGCTATTTCATTTTTTGAATAACCAATACGTGTTTTGACCGAAATAGGCAAAGGTCGCCCAGCGATGATACTTCCCTCCCGTGCAGCACGAATAATCTCACGTGCCTTCTTTGGATTCTTTATCATGGCAGCGCCCGCACCCTGCTTTTCGATACTACGATCAGGACATCCCATGTTGATATCAATACCATCGAAACCAAGCTCTGCGACAAGACGAGATGCTTCCCGCATTTTTTCTGGATGTGAACCAAAGAGCTGAGCAACAATCGGTCGCTCGCCCTCTGTATACATCAAATCCTTTTGAAGCACTGCCCTCCCCGGAGACACGAGTCCATCTGCCGAGACAAATTCAGTCCAAGTAACATCAGGCTTTCCATGCTCGGCAATAACACGCCTAAAAGCAGCATCGGTGACATCAGCCATCGGCGCCAAAACAAAAAAGGGCTTATTGAGTTTTTTCCAAAAAGAAGACATAGACACGTTAGACTAACACACACCCACAAATGTTTCTATCGAATAGTTCCATCTTTCATTCTGTAGACCAGTTTTGAACCGTAGCGCATATCAATGTAATCGAGTGCCTTCATAAAGGTAGGTGTCGCGAAAGCAATATCTCTATCTTCTATCAAAGCTTCGATACGTACTTTTATGCGCGACAAGTCATCTCGAGGATCAATAATAAGTGTGCCTCCTTCACTAAATACTATGTGAAGTTCTGAATCATTCTTGTATATCACTTTATGAACAGATAAACCGAGCGTTTTGAGCTCTTGAACAAAAAAGAGTGTTGTCTTGAAATCACTTGATTGCGTGATATAGAAACCAGCTTCCGGCGTAGTGGAACCTTGGGTATAAAAATGAACATACGAGTCATCATCACGAGAAGACAAAGCAAAAGCAAAACCTGACTCATCAAGCCCAACACAGGTATCAGTGTCAGCGCACCAGAGAGCATGGGGCGTGCGAGGCACACCAGAAATAACGAGTGCTCCGAGACCAGAACGTTTTATTGAAACGTCACGTACTTCGGGAAATGCCTCTGTAATTCCCTCTCGTAACGCTGAGCCTGCATACAAAAAAGAATTTCTACCAGAAAAAAACCATGCTCTATTTTTTGTAAGCTGTTCCTCGACATATGAGCGAATCTTTTCGTGAGAATCAAATACTGAAGACACTGTGACTGTACGAATCGTCATGCTGGGCAAAAAAGAAAGGAAAGAAATACCTGAGATTCCCGCGCTCACGAGTACAAAAACCAAGAGTAAAACAAGTAAGCGCTTCTTGTTTCTGCGTGTTTTTATTTTTTGCTGACCATGCACTCGTACGTGGGAGCGAGCCATAGACTATTTATTTCTTTATAACATCACTGCCGAAAAATGGACGCAAAACAGGAGGAACGATAACCGATCCATCTGCCTGTTGATTATTTTCAACGAGAGAAACGAGGATACGTGGTGTTGGGATAGCGGTGCAGTTGAGAGAGTGTGCATAGCGAAGTTTGCCCTCTGCATCTTTGTAGCGGATGTTAAAACGACGAGTCTGAAAATCGTGGAAATAAGATGCTGAAGAAATTTCTCGATAACGACCCTCTTTAGGGACCCAAAGTTCGATATCGTATTTTTTGACCTGACCCAATCCCAAGTCACCACCACAATTTATAACGGTATGATATGGAATACCGAGAGATTCAATAAACTCTTCGGTGTTTTTATTGAGCTCATCATGGAGACGTACCGATGTCTCATGGCTCGCTTCACACAAAATAACTTGTTCGAGTTTATAAAACTCATGAACACGAATGAGACCTTTGACATCTTTACTATGACTTCCCGCCTCACGTCTAAAACATGGAGAAAAACCTAAATACTTTATAGGGAATTTTTTTGCATCGAGAGTTTCTTCGGAGTGAAGAGCCATGAGAGGAACTTCGGCAGTACCAGCGAGCACATCACCGTCCTGAGTAGTATAAAAATCCTCAACATCACCCGGAAGATGCGCTGTGCCGTAGAGATTTTGTTTGCGCACAATCACAGGAGGAATAACAGGTACAAATCCACGCGCTGAAAAAAATTGCATTGCATAGCTCCAAATAGCAAAAGAAAGTTGCGCACCAGCGCCCGTCAAAAAATATCCACGAAAACCGTGCACCTTTGCACCACGCTCAAAATCAACCATACCGAGATTTTGCATGATTTCGAGATGATCCTTTGGTTCAAAAGGAAACGCGGTTTTGTCTCCCCATGTTTTGACTTCGAGATTTTCGGCATCACTCGCACCGTCAGGAACAGACATATCAGGAATATTAGGAACCTGGAGCATAAGTGTCTGCCATTCTTTCATGACGGTTTTTAATTCCTCCTCCTCTTTCTGAAGCTCAGCTTTGAGAACCCTCATAGTATCCAAAATTTCACCCTTATTAGGAGAGGTAGCAATAGTTTCGCTTACTTTATTTTGTTCAGCTCTCTTTTTCTCAATCGAAGTAAGCAACTCTTTGCGTTTATCATCAACACCAATAAGTACATTCACGTCAAAAACAACGTGCTTCTTTTTTGCACCGAGGGCAATAATGTCTTTGTTGTCTCGAATAAATTTAATATCAAGCATACATATATAGATTACATGAAAAGCAAACCTTTCTGCGACCGAATGATTAGACTAATACACATGATACAATGACTTTGACATGAATTCCATACGAGAAATCGGACAGCACGATTTTCCGGAACGACTGAAAGAAATACCTGAACCGCCCAAAAAAATATATATACGAGGAACTCTACCCTCGCAGAAGCATCGTTTTCTCACTATTGTCGGGTCGAGATCATACACACCCTATGGAAAAAACGTTTGCCAAACACTCATACGCGGACTGTGTGGACTCCCTGTTGTTATCGTCTCAGGACTCGCCTTTGGCATAGACTCAATAGCGCACGAAGAAGCTCTCGCACAAAACATACCCACCGTTGCGGTTCCTGGATCAGGACTTGATGATAGTGTCCTCTACCCTCGAAATCACAGACAACTCGCGAGACACATTATCGAATCCGGTGGATGTCTCATCTCTGAATTTGAGCCAACATTCAAAGCGACGCCGTGGAGCTTTCCTCAACGTAACAGAATCATGGCAGGACTTTCACATGCCGTACTCGTCATCGAAGCAGAAATAAAATCAGGAACACTTATAACGTCAAAATACGCAACGGATTTCAATCGCGATGTGTACGCGGTACCCGGTTCTATTTTTTCTTCAAGTTCAGCAGGTCCTCACATGCTCATACGTCTCGGCGCAACTCCTATCACTAGTCCCGACGACCTCATCCAAGCACTCGGTTTTGATGCGCAAGAAAAAAATAGTTACCTCGACTTACAAACCTTCTCAGAAGCCGAGAGAATGGTGATCGAAGCGCTCGAATTACCTCTGGCACGCGAAGAACTCTCTAATAAAACCTCGCTTGAACCAAGCGAGCTTGCATCAACCATTTCCCTTCTCGAAATAAAAGGAATTGTTTATGAATCCCTGGGAAAAATCTACAGAGCCTAATATATTGACTATATTAAATAAGAGTTGTATTGTATGTGAAGTATGCACACTCACATCCTCGCCTTCATGGAACCCAAGCTGTTCCTCGTTTGCGGACTTATCATCCTGTTAATTTTCGTTATCGGATACATCTCAATCAGCCAAAGAGATGCATTCTATTATTTGCCAGAATTCCGTTGTGTACTCTTAGATGAAAAGACTGTACTCTACATCGTCTTTGATCCTACAAGGGCACTATCGAAAGATAAACCTAAGGAAATAGAAAACCTGGTGAACAAACTCAAACGCACAGGCTCAAGACCTATATCAAAAGAAGAGCTGGACAAAGCACTTGCAATTGATCCAAGCCTTCTCAATCCGTTCACCTCAGTTGTGGTAATCGTCGATAACAAACCAGCGGTTATCGAGTACCAAAAAAAAGAGCGCGAACTCTTAGGCTTTGCCATCATAAAAAAGCCTACGTAATTCAAAAGACCGAGACATAAAATCTCGGTCTTTTTTATTACAAAAAATAGTCCACAGTTTGCAAAGAAAAAACCTTTCGTGTAATACTCACTACAACACTATGTCAAAACTACTCATCGTTGAGTCACCAGCAAAAGCAAAAACAATCGGCAAATACCTCGGTGGCGAATACACCGTCGTCGCGTCCATAGGACATGTGCGCGATCTACCGAAGTCAAACAAAAAGGCAATTGATATAGAAGCGGGTTTTGTTCCCCACTACGAAGTGTCCGCAGGAAAAGAAAAGGTACTCGCAGAAATTATGTCACTAGCAAAAAAGGCGGACGAAGTACTCCTTGCAACCGACCCCGACCGAGAAGGAGAAGCAATTGCGTGGCATATTGCTGAGGCGTGTGGTTTCAAAGGAAAAAACGTAAAACGTGTTGCATTCCACGAAATCACCAAAGACGCCATTATTGAGGCGCTCAAACATCCTCGTGCTATCGATGAAAACCTCAAGGAAGCACAGGAAGCCCGCCGTGTGCTCGATAGGCTCGTGGGTTATGACCTTTCGGGGATTATATGGAAAAAAGTACGCTACGGCCTCTCAGCAGGTCGTGTGCAGTCCCCTGCTCTACGTATCATCATGGAACGCGAGCGTGAAATTAGAGCATTCAAACCAGAAACATTTTGGCGCATTACTGCAGACACCAAAACACAGAAAAAAGATTCTCTTCCTCTCGAATGTTCGGTTGAACCTCGTGATAAAAAACAAGTAGACGACATTGTGTTACGCGGAAAAAAAGAATCCTGGATAGTCACCAGCGTTGAAGAAAGCGAAACAAAGAGATCTCCTCGTGCGCCTTTTACCACATCAACACTACAACAAACAGCGAGCTCTCGCCTTGGCTTTTCACCTTCACGAACCATGCAGGTTGCACAGCGCCTCTATGAAGCCGGTCTCATTACCTACATGCGTACAGACTCGACAAACCTCAGCGCACAAGCAGTAACGAGCATCGCGAGTGTAATTACAAAAAAATACGGTAAAGAACTTGTAGCTCTTCAGACATACGCAACCAAATCAAAAAACGCACAAGAGGCACACGAAGCCATTCGTCCAACACATGCAGAAGTAGAAAAAGCAGGAGCAAATCCTGAACAACAAAAACTCTACGCTCTCATCTGGGCACGCACTATTTCTTCTCAGATGGCTGATGCGAAAATACTCCGAACAAAAATCACCGCTTCAACAGAAAAAGAAACTATCCCATCATTTCAAGCAAATGGTTCACGCATGCTCTCTTTAGGATGGCTTTCTGCCGATCCCCTCTCACGAGGCGAAGAAGTAGAACTTCCAAAAGTAACAAAAGGAGAAAAACTGCATGTGCTTGATGTACGCACCGAAGAAAAACAAACTGAACCACCACCACGATACACTGAAGCCGGTCTTGTAAAAGAACTTGAAACACGAGGTATCGGGCGACCTTCGACCTACGCTTCTATTATTCGCACTATTGAAACACGCGGGTATGTAGAGAAAGAAGGACGTTCACTCAAACCAACAGACACAGGTGATGTGGTCTCTTCATTCCTCGAAGATAACTTCAAAGACTACATCAGCGATACCTTTACGGCAGAAATGGAAGACAAGCTCGATGCTATCGCAGAAGGAAAACGAACATACGAAAAAACGCTTTCAGAATTTTATAAACCTTTCCTCAAAGAGGTAAAACTCAAAGACAAACTCGACAAAGCAACAACACTCGGAGATGCCCCCGCACACATGACGTGTCCAAAGTGTGGAAGCTCTATGGTGATCAAACTGGGACGTGCTGGAAAATTCCTCTCCTGCTCTCGTTATCCTGATTGTGACGGAGCGCTTATGCTCGATGGAAGCGAAGTTCCGAAAGACCGAGTTGTTGGAAATCACCCAGAAACAGGTCTGCCGATCACAGTAAAGACGGGACGATATGGTCCGTATGTACAAATGGGAGAAACGATTAAAGCTCCTCCAAAACGAAAAAAGAAAAAGACAGAAGGAGTAGAACCAACAGAAGAGGTTCAGCCACAAAAAGCAAAAATGGCGTCTATTCCAAAAGAGATAGATCCTGCACAAATAACTCTAGAACAGTCTGTACACCTTCTCACACTCCCTCGCACCCTCGGAACGCACCCTGACACAGGAAAGACCATTACCGCGAACATAGGAAGATTTGGTCCCTACGTTGTGCATGACAAAGATTTTAGATCAGTAAAAAAACCAGACGACGTATATACAATCGAACTCAACCGAGCACTCGAAATAATCAAAGAGCCAAAAAAACCAAGAGGCTTCACCAAAAAGAAAAAAGCGGAATAAGATAAAACCACCCTCTCGGGTGGTTTTATCTTTTAAACAGTGAAATTTTTGAGGGAATAGAGTTCACCATCATCCTCGTCAGCCTTTTGTTCTTCTTTTGGACGATCATCCAGTGGAGTAGCGCTCTCGTTTATAGCACTCACTTCCGCCATGGCTTTTGCGCTGTCTTTTTCTGCTTTTGAAACAGACGTAGAGGTGATAATACCAAGCAAGTTTTTCAAATCATCATCTGAAAAGAAACTAATGGTGATTTTACCTCCCTGTTGCTTGTGCTCGATTGCAACTCTCGTACCAAGAGATTGAGACACTTTGTTTTCAAGCTCAACTATTTCAGGATCAAATTTGCGCTCTACCTTTCGCACTTTCTCAACCGCAATCCTACGGGCAATACCTTCGGTCTCACGAACGGTAAGTTTCTTGAAAACAATTTCTTTAAACAACGTTGATTGTTCATCGGGTCTATCACACAACATCATCAGAGGACGAGCATGACCCTCAGTAATTTTTCCTTCAGATAAGGCTTGGAGAATATACTCGGGCAATCCCAAAAGACGCAAACTATTTGAAACGTATTCCCTACTCTTTCCTATTTTGAGCGCAACCTGAGCATGCTTCATATCAAACTCAGTAACCAATCGATCAAATGAACGTGCGCGATCAACAGGATTGAGATCTTCACGCTGAAGGTTTTCTATAATAGCGAGCTCGAGCTTGAGACGTGCATCCTGAGCATCGCTTCTGATAATTGCAGGCACCGTGAGAAGTCCAGCGAGACGCGATGCTCGAAGTCTACGCTCTCCAGAGATGAGTTCGTATTCAACAACCAAACCACCGTCTTCTTTTTGTGTTTCCTGACGAGTAACCACAAGCGGTTGAAGTACGCCGTACATACGAATAGACTCAGAAAGGTCTTTGAGTGCAGCAGGATCAAAATCCCTCCTTGGTTGATACGGATTTGGGTGTATTTTTTCTGTTTCTATCCAAAAAACTGAATCTCCTACGATGTTAGACATATGAATATATGATGAGTGTCTCTCTATTTTACCATGTAGTACTATTACCGCAAAAATTGAGAAAAGTTGTTTTTTAGTGTAAGTTACATACACAGCAGGTACAGAGTAAAAAATGCCGGAGTGGTGGAATGGTAGACACGCGCGACTCAAAATCGCGTATCGCAAGATGTGAGAGTTCAAGTCTCTCCTCCGGCACCAAAAAAAGACGCGAAAGCGTCTTTTTGCGTGCCGGAGAGCAAAGTCTGGGAGACTTTGCGTGAGAGAACCAAACTACATATTGCAATTGTGCAAATATGTGGTACGTTGCATGTGGACCAACAAAGGAGGACGTTATGAGATGGTTAAGCAGAATCAGAGAGCTCTTTTTCAAAAGAGAGCCTCAACAGCACTCCGTCACTACGCCTCCCAAAAAAACTCAGTGGTACAGAGCAAAGGTAAACCGTATCGACCGCAAGGGAGACATCGGTTACGCTTTTGTTTACTGCCCTGAACTAAAAAAACCCGTAACTTTTTCTTTTTCAAATACGCATAACGGCTCAAAAAAGTCTTTGTGCGCTTGGAAACAGGAACAACCCCCGCAAACTGGTGATTGGGTACTGATCAAAGACATTGTCTCCACCTCTCGAGGACACAATGCACAGATAGTACGACCTGAAAAAAGCACGGTAAGTAAGATGCGTAAGTGATGGCTTCAAGCCCGTACAACTCAATCCATAGTTGTACGGGCTTTCTCCTTCTGGTAACGTGTGTGCACATGAGTAGTAAGCCCAAAGTCATTGCGATTGTAGGACCAACAGCCACAGGAAAAAGCGACCTGGCGGTGTATATTGCACAAAAAATACAAGGAGAAATAATCTCTGCTGATTCTCGTCAGGTCTATCGAGGGCTTGATATCGGCTCAGGCAAAATAACCGCGGATGAAATGCGAGGTATCCCTCACCACCTACTCGACGTGTTTTCTCCAAAAAAAGTGTACTCTGTAGAACATTTCAAAAACGATGCACGTAAAGCAATCGTGGCTATTCTAAAAAATAAAAAAATACCAGTAATTGCGGGAGGAACGGGTTTCTATATCGACGCACTCATATCAGGTGAAGAATTTCCTGCAGTTCCACCGAACAAAAAACTTCGAGCTCAACTTGAAAAAATGTCGACTGAAACGCTCGTAAAAAAAATAAAACTCCTCGATGCACAGAGAGCATCCAAACTCGATCTTCAGAACAGAGTACGCATTATCCGAGCAATTGAAATAGCCACAGCGCTTGGATATGTGCCCCGCGTAAAGAAAAACAAACGCTATGACACTCTTTTTATTGGTCTTACTCTCGATCCACACATACTCCGTGAAAAAATACACACACGACTTTTAAAAAGAAACGAGAGTAATGCCATGGAAAAAGAAGTTGCCAAACTACACAAAGAAGGGGTTTCTTGGAAAAGACTTTACTCTTTTGGTCTTGAGTACCGCTACGTATCTCTCTACCTACAAAAAAAGATGAACAAAGAAGAAATGCTTGCACGACTTGAACAAGAAATTGTTCACTATGCAAAACGACAAATGCAGTGGTTTAGAAGAAACAAAAACATTCTCTGGTTTGCACCAGGAGAAAACAAAGTTATACAAGAAGCAGTAGAAAAATTTCTCAAAAACTGATAGAGTAACCTGCAACTACACAGGTAGCTTAGAAGGGCCTATAGTTTCAATAGTAAAACATCGCACTCCAAACGCGAGGTTCCAGGTGCAAGTCCTGGTGGGCCCGCCACACAAAATAAAAAACCACCTTGCGGTGGTTTTTTATTATTTCTTTGCTTCCTTGAAAACTACACGCTTTCTCAACGTCTTTGAGTATTTCTTGAGCTCAAGTTTGCGCTCAACCTTTCGCTTGTTTTTGCGAGTATAGTATACCTCTCCCGTCTCTTTATTCTTTATGATAACCAAATTATCTTGCGACATACGTGTTTTTTAAATGTCTTGAGATAGTAGCACAACCTATAAAATAAGCAATATACACGGCCTTTTAAGAGTACACCCGTGGAATAAAAGGGTTTATTCGTGTCACTATCTCATAGTTAATGGTATCTGCTTTGGTAGCCACGTCATACGCAGAAACAGACTTTTTACCTACCCCTCCAATAAGTACCACCTCACTACCTTGTCTCACTCCCTTATTACCAGTTACATCTACAACCATCATATCCATAGACACACGTCCAAAAACCTTTGCCTTTTTACCTTTGATGAGCACCTCCCCCACACTTGAAAGATTGCGTGGATATCCATGCCAATACCCCACCGGAACAACAGCCAAAAGCGAATTACGTTTTGTTTTTTGTGTCAGGTCATAACCTACAGGTTCCCCTCGAGGAACATTTTTTACTTCAGAAACAACAGCCTTCCACGATAGAGCAGGTATCAGGCGCACACCCCTGGCTCGCGCTTTTGTTTCAAGTGAAGGCCACAATCCATAGAGAGCTATCCCAAAACGAACCATATCAAAATGCATGTGTTTGTAGAGCATGGACGCAGCAGAAGCACTCACGTGAGCAAGTGGAGTATATCCTCGGCTTTTGAAATCAGAAACCCACGAAGAAAAGAGTGTTATCTGAGCCTGTGTATGTTTTTTGTAGCGTGGTGTTTCTGCAGCAGCAAGATGTGTATAGACACCCTCAATCATGAGGTGAGGAGATTTCTTGAGAATAGAAAAAACAAAATCACGATCTGTCTCTTGGAAACCTTGCCGATGCAGACCTGTGTCTATTTTGATATGAACCTTGAGGAACAAAGACAAAATACTTGCGTCGTTCAAGGATTCACGATTTGAAATGGTGAGAGAAATACCAAGGAGAGATGCCTGATTAAAATAATGCACGGGTGTATACCCTAAAACTAAAATAGGTTGCGCGAGTCCACCTTCACGAAGCTCGAGAGCTTCCTCAAAAGAATCGACTGCAAAAAAATCTGTTCCAGCGTCGCGAAAGACACGAGCACACGAGACCATGCCATGGCCATATGCATTTGATTTAACCACAGACATTTTCAAAACATGAGGAGCAAGTCCGCGCGAAAGCATATTGAAATTGTGTTTCAACGCCTCAGTATCTATCTCCACCCACGTACGTGCTTTTTCTGGTCTCATAGAATTACCATCGTCCTGATGAACCTCCTCCACCTGATCCTCCGCCTCCAAATCCACCAAAGCCTCCTCCCATACCTCCCTTGCCTCCACCTGTCCACCATGGCGCGTGAAGTCCCGAAGCGAGCGCCTTGCTATACGAACGAGAAACTATGTAATCAAAAAACAATCCCAGAGGAATGAGTACAACGAGAGACGCGATACCGATATAGAAAAAACCAAAAACAACAGAGAGAATAATTCCCGCAATACCTCCGATTACACCTCCCGCCCACCATGATTTCGAACGACCGAGTATACTACCGAGCCATGTCGGTAGTATGAAAAAAAGAAAAAAGAAAAACTCCAGCGGAAAACCTCGAGACTCCTTTTGTTCCGTAACCTGATACTCACCACGAGTCGCGGACATGAGAGCATCAACAGTGCGCGCTATACCTCCCGCATAGTCACCCTTTTGGAAATCCGGAGTGGTAATAGTCCTCATAATCTGAGATGTGAGAGCGTCCGGCAGAGCACCCTCAAGACCGTACCCAACCTCAAGCCTCATCTGACGCTCCGTCGGAACAATGAGGAAAAGAATGCCGTTATCGTACTTTTCTTTTCCTATTTTCCATTCCTCAAAAAGTTTTACCGCATACGTCTCAACCGTTTCGTCTCCGAGACTCTCTATGGTAACAACAGTGATTTCGTTGCCTGTTTCCTTTTCAAAAGTACTAAGCGTTGCCTCGAGAGATGTTCTCTCTTCTGCTTGTAGCAACCCACTGAAATCATTAACAAACCCTGTAGGAGTACCGGGGCTTGTGTATGCGTACACAAAGAGAGGTGCGCACCATATCGCCACAAAAGAGAGTAACCACTTCATAGTGAACGTTCGTTAGAATGAAACCTTTGGAGCCTCTTCTGATCCTTCTGCGCTTTCAAAGTATTCGCGCTCACCAAAACCAAATAGTTTTGCCACAATTACTCCAGGAACACGTTTTGTAAGCACATTGTACTGTCTTACAAATTCGTTAAAGCGACCACGCTCAACGCTCACACGGTTTTCTGTTCCCTCTATTTGCACCATAAGCGTCTGTACAGCGTCTGACGATTTCAATTGCGGATAGTTTTCAGTGATAACGAGCAAGCGTCCGAGAGCGCTCTCAACCTGTCCTGCCGCTTGCGCTTTTTCATCAACAGTCATTGCTCCTGAGTAGCGAGTTCGGGCTTCTGCGATCGCTGTGAAAATCTCAACCTCCTGAGCCATCACACCCTTTACAGACTCAACGAGATTTGGAATGAGATCAAAGCGTCTTTGATACTGAGTTTCGACTTGCGCCCACTGACCATCAACTGACTCGTTCAAAGAAACGAGCGTGTTATATGAACTCATACCCCAAAGCACCAACACTACTACAATTCCGATTATTACAATCCATTTTTTCATATTTGTTTTTTAAAAATTAAACTACTACCTAAAGATATACCCCACACATTACTGCTTCTCTCTCTACTTTACAACTAAAAAGACTACGCCGACGTTACACCGTCAAAATGCTCGTCATCTGATTCGGCCTGAGCCTTTGTCTCGTGTACGGTGCCGTCCTTATGGTGTGGTGGCATATACAAACTATAGAGCTTCATTGAATCCTTTCCTGTATTTACCACATTATGCTTTGTACCAATTGGTACCACGATAGCACTACCGTCTTCGATAGGATGAGGTACACCATCGAGTACCGCCATGCCTGTACCCTGCTCGATACGCAAAAACTGATCAACATCATGTATCTCCTCCCCAATCTCTTCGCCCGGCAAAAGCGACATGAGCACGAGCTGGCTCTGTGTTGTGGTATAAAGCACCTTTCTAAAGTGAGAATTCTCAAGCGTGCTCTTTTCTATATTTGATATATATCCTTTCATATGTTTTTTAAGATTATGATAAAAAAATAATCTACGTTACACTTCATAGTATCATGAAAACAAAGAACATTTTGACCCTTGCGGGAGCACTTCTTATTCCCCAAATCATAGGACTCACGGGCGCCCTTTTCACAAGCGCATCTATACCCACATGGTATGCAACACTCACCAGACCGGAGCTCGCTCCGCCAAACTGGGTTTTTGGCCCCGTATGGACATTACTCTTTATTCTCATGGGTATCGCCTCTTTTCTCATTTTCCAAAAAGGATATGAGAGGCGCGACGTACGCATCGCTCTCTCTTTGTATGGCGCTCAACTCATACTCAATCTACTCTGGTCCCTCCTCTTTTTTGGAGCACACAATCCGGGATTAGCATTTGCAGAAATAGTAGTACTCTGGCTCGTGCTCTTTTTGACCATAAAAAAATTCTGGCCACTCTCAAAAACATCAGCATACCTCCTTGTGCCCTACATTCTCTGGGTCAGTTTTGCTGGATATCTCAATTATAGTATTTGGATACTCAACTAAAATCGCGCCTCGATAGTTCAGGTAGCATCTCATAGATAAAGTGCTACTATACATTCATGGAAACACACCTTATTGAGACCGCAGGAAACTGGTTCCTACCCGTCATCGCAGGCGCAGCAATCGCTGACAGCCTCAACCCATGTGCTTTTTCTATACTCTTTTTGTCTATCGCCTTTCTTATGTCTCTCGGCAAAGACAGAAAATTTATTCTCACCGCAGGGGGTCTCTACATTTTTGGAATCGCGCTCGTCTACACCCTTATCGGTGTAGGAATACTCAAAGTACTTTCTTTCTTTTCTATACCAAATGTTATTGGGGTTGTTGGGGCGTGGATACTTGTTGCATACAGCACAATCGGAATCATTAACGAATTTTTCCCGAATTTTCCCATCAAGCTCAAGATCCCCGCAAAAAGCCATGAGACTCTCGGAAAAACTCTCCACAAGGCCACCATACCGACAGCGTTCGTTCTCGGTATTCTCGTAGGACTTTTTGAATTCCCGTGTACCGGAGGACCATACCTCTTTGTACTGTCACTTCTTCACGACCAAACAACATTCTGGACAGGGTTCGCCTACCTCGTGATATACAATATTATTTTTGTTTTGCCCCTCATTGTCATACTACTCATCTCAACAAACAAAACAGTTCTCACAAAAGTAGACGCTCTACGTCGTCTCGAAACCAAAAAATCACGAGTATTCCTCAATATCGCACTACTTGCAGTAGGTTTGTTCTTACTAGTAGTATAAGACCATGATCAACAAAAACATCATGAGCATTGAGGAGCTCACAAAAAAAGTTGAACAAGCAAAAAAAAGCGGTGTTGACCTCTCAACCGAAGAAGATCTGGCGATTGCCGTCATGAATCTCATCAGTCTCGAAGAGCACTTTTTCTTTACCGGTGCAAAAACAGACAAAACAGAGTACTACGATCTCGTACACGAAATCAGAGAGATGCGAAAAACTCTCCTTGCGCGCATGATACCTAAAACTGAAGGTGAAAGCTGGTGCATTTCAAAACACCTCCTCTCTACAACCATGCGACTCATGGAAGTGGGTACCAAGCTCCAATCAGATGGAAAGAAAAAAGACTCCCAGGAAATGTTTGCTTTTGCATACAAAACATTCAATCTCTTTTTCGCGCTGAGGCTAAAAATTGTGAGTGGTCCTGATGTAATCAAAACCATGGAAAGCGAAAAACCTATGACTTATGACGACATTATGAAGAATCTTGTAAATTGTTGTAAAGAATAACCTATGAAAAAAATAATTTCTTATACCCTCCTCATCGCTCTCATACTCGGAGGTCTCTACCTCACCTCAAAGAAACAAGCAGGAGGAACTCCAAGAGAAAACATTGTTGCTTTTGCACAATGCCTCGCATCAAAAAACATGACAATGTATGGAGCCTCGTGGTGCTCACACTGCCAAAATGAAAAATCACATTTCGGTGACGCTTTTAAGTATGTTCCCTACGTTGAATGTCCGGAGAATCAACAAATCTGTCTCGAAAAAGGAATTGAGGGGTACCCTACATGGATAGATGCTCAAGGAAATAAATTTACCGGAGAACAAGGTCTCGAAGGTCTCGCAGAAATAACAGGATGTGAGTTGGGAGAGTAAGAAATAAAAAATCTAGACTTGTTTCCCTGTCTCAGGTAGTATCTCCCCAGAGAGTAAACTCAAACCAAGGGGATGCACATGGCTAAACATGCCGAGATTAAAAAACTAATCAACAAAGACCTCAAAGGATTCAGGACTATCGAGATGACCGAAGTGTATCGTGTTGATGATGATGGAATAAAAGCAAAATCAATTGGAGTTTTCAGAAATCCAGATATTGCACAAGCGTTTGCAGGAGTCCAAACAGATGCAGCCTACCACGACACACAAAAGATACTGGTTCTCACTGATGGAATTGTTGGGTACGACATCACAGAAGTAAAACCCGTAACCATCTTCAGTGATGAATCGGAACTCGTAAAGGTAAAGGAAAAAGCCCTTGCAAAACTGTCTCGTGCAGAGCGCAGGATTTTGAAACCATAGCGTCTGAACCCTACCCCAAAATGCCAACGACTAACCCTCGTTGGCATTTTTTATTGCATTGGAAATTAATTATACAAACCTTTGCAAGCGAGGGTCGAAAAATAGTCCTTGACTTAAGATTAAAATAAACTAGTATCTCATTTGGGTAAAACAACAGTTTGTCATGGTGGCGACACCTCGGCCAAAAACTGGACGAATAGTCGGGTTCGATGCCCGAAACTGGACCAATAAGAGAAAAGTAGTGTGTAGAAATATGTGGGAGCCGTTGAGGCTTTTTCGCTAGAAAAAGAAGAGGCGAAAAGTGAAATACCACTCTCTGCTGATTGAATTGAGGTTTGTTACCTAAAGCCTGTCACCATGCGTGACAGGCTTTTTTGATACAACGCGGAGGGTGAGAGATTCGGTCCTTACATGACCAGTACCCACGGTTGGATATTTTATTTCGCTTTGCTCATAAAATATACTCAACCGGGCTTCGAATCTCCCACGCAGGCACACCCGTCCCTACTCCTCTCCGCCAAACAAAATCACCGCCCAAAAGGGCGGGATTTTAAGTTGGCGGAGAGTGGGAGATTCGAACTCCCGATACCATTTCTGATATACAGTCTTTCCAGGACTGCCCATTCGACCGCTCTGGCAACTCTCCAAATTTATATTGATTTGAAAACAAACAGAGACAACAGAGCGAACACAACTGCCAAATAGAGTATATATTGTGCCGCTACGAGAAACCATCCAATACCAAAAACTATGTAGAACAAAAGAAAGATGACGCCAAAACACTGGAGTACCATTTTTGTTTTACCCATAATCTTTGCAGGCACTACCCTACCACGATAACGAAAATACGCTGAGGAGACGAGAAAGAGCTCAATCAAGACAATAGCGAGTGCTAAATAAAAACTCAAATACTGAGAAACGATAATCACAGACACGGTACCAATGAGAAGCTTGTCTGCAACGGGATCATAAAATGTGCCCCAACTGGTAATTTTGTGTTTTGTTCGCGCGAGGGCCCCATCGAGAGCGTCAGAAAAAGCAGAGAACAAAAAGAGTATTGTTCCCGCGAGGAAATAGTCCAACAAGAGCAAATAACCAATGACAGGAATAGTTATAAGCCGAAAACCTGTTATGCGGTTAGGCGTGAGCCATGCGGGAAGGATTTTTAAAAAAGTTTTTTCAAAAAACCTGTCGATAGGAGTAGGTCGCGTAAGATACGTTACCTTTGCTTCAGGAACATCGAGGAAACGATCGAGAAACGTGAGAATAGGATTGTGTTTTTCCATAGACAATAATCATCCCTAGATGATTATTATAGCATAATAAAACCCCATTCATGGAATGGGGTTTTTGTCTTACTCGACAATTGTCTTTCTTTCGAGGCGGTTGAAAAAAAACGAAGTGATACCCACACCAATGACAGCAAATACGGTACCAAAACATAGTCTGAGCCATCCGCCTTCGATCTTGTATAACCACAAGCCGGTCCCAAGAAAATACAACACGTCGAACACAGCAACAACCCAAAACATTTCTGAACTCCGATGCATACTCTGAACGCCGTCAAATGACCAAAAGAACCACAAGGAACAGAGTGCGAACAGAAACGGAATGCCAAGTATTACGAAAGGTAATACTGAATTAAACACAAACAAACAGGTTTGTATTAGGGTATTCATGAGAAGAATTTCTAAAAAAACTATACCTCACAAAATCAAAAAAGACAATAGGTGTAAAACCTATTGTCTTTTTTGATACCTATCCTATATTCCTAGTAACCCATACCTCCCATCTCACCCTGACCCACGTGAGCCTTTTCTTCTTTTGGCTCATCCGCAATTGCGACTTCAGTGGTGAGCAAAATAGCTGCTGCAGATGAAGCATTTTGAATTCCACTACGAGTAACCTTTACCGGATCAATGATACCCGCAGAAATCATGTCAGGAACCATCACATCTGAGAGCGCGTCATATCCCATCACTCCCTTGTCTTTCTTTATGTGATCAATAATAACCGAAGCGTCGTCTTTGCCAGCATTGAGTACGATTTGCCTCAAAGGTGCTTCGAGTGCTTTGAGCACGATTTGAATACCTATCTCAACATCCTTTGCATTTGTTTCTTTTGTCTTCGCTTTCTCAGACTTGAGTCGCTCTGAGACCTTAACTCCTGCTTTAATGAGCGCCACTCCTCCTCCCGCAACAATTCCCTCCTCCTTTGCGGCCTTGGTCGCATTGACAGCATCTTCAATTTTAAGCTTCAAATACTTCATTTCAGTCTCCGTTGCCGCTCCCACTCGAATTACCGCAACACCTCCTGAGAGTTTTGCTATGCGTTCATCAATTTTTGTTACATCGTACTTTGATGTTGTGCTCTCCTTTTGTTTTTTGAGCTGACTAATACGCGCTTCGATATCTGATTTTTTACCCTTGCCACCAACAATCACTGTCTTGTCTTTTGTTGCAATAACTTTGTGCGCCTTTCCCAAAACAGACAAATCTGCTTTCTCAAAAGACAAACCCACCTCATCTGAAATAACTTTTGCACCAATAGTAACAGCGATATCAGCGAGAATTTCTTTTTTCCTATCACCAAAACCAGGTGCTTTTATAGCGAGCACATTAAAACCGCCACGAAGCTTGTTGAGTACAAAAGTGGTGAGTGCTTCACCGTCCACGTCCTCAGCAATAATGACCAAATCTTTTTTACCCGTCTGAGCGAGCTTCTCCAAGAGAGGTAATACCTCTTTGATGCTAGAAATCTTTTTGTCAGTGAGCAAAACCACTGCGTCCTTGAACTCTGCCTCCATACGATCTGCGTTTGTCACCATATAGGCAGAAACATATCCTTTATCAAAGCTCAGACCTTGCACCACATCCTTTTCAATACCCATAGATTGAGACTCCTCGACGGTCACCACACCGTCCTGACCCACCTCCTCAATAGTGTCTGCAATAATCTTTCCAATTTCTACAGACTCAGAAGAAATGGTTGCTACCTGATGAACCTCTTCTTTGCTCTTTATAGGTTTTGCTATTTCCTTGAGAGCTTCCACAACATACTGAGAAGCTTTTTCTATACCTGAGCGCACTGCCATCGCAGAAACACCCATAGTGGTGTGCTTCATACCTTCAGAAATAATCGCCTGAGTGAGAACAACAGAGGTTGTCGTACCGTCTCCTGCTATATCATTTGTTTTACTTGCCACCTCTTTTACTATTTCAGCGCCCATATTCTCAAACTTATCCTTGAGCGTAATTTCTTTCGCAATAGACACGCCATCGTTGGTGATAGTCGGAGCGCCGTACCCCTTATCGAACACGACATTGCGACCACGAGGTCCCATAGTTATTTTTACCGCATCAGCAACAATATCAACTCCTTTTTTCAAAGACTTTCGTGCTGCTTCACTAAATAGAATTGTTTTGGACATAAAGCTAAGACGTTATTAGTTAGTTTTTGATAATTGCCATGATTTCACTGTCTCGAACGAGGATGTATTCAACGCCATCAATAACCACTTCATCGCCCCAACCATAGAGCACCGTGTCTCCTTTTGTTACAGACACTGCTATGTGTTTACCGTTTTCATACTTGCCCGGGCCTACCGCAACCACAGTACCTCGCTTTGCAGAACGATCACCTTTTACAGAGTCAGGAATAATAATTCCCCCTACAGTCTTTTTATCTTCTTGAGTAATACCTTTAATGAGAACTCTGTCTCCCAAAGGTTCAATTTTTTGTTTTTCTGTATTATTTTTTTTCATACTCTTTTTCACTTTGGTTATGCCTAATAAAGATATCCAAACGCCCTAAAGCGTTATGAGGGTATTATAAGGAAAGCGCGCCCAAGAACACATTGACGTTACGTCTAAAATATTATGAAAAACAAAGATCTACCAGCCTCAAGAGCATACTATTGTCCTAAAGGTGATGGTGTGATAGACTCATTTTTATGAGTATGATTTCTACGTTAGTACCGTATGTCCAGGTGGCATTATCTGTACTCCTCACCATCCTCGTGCTTTTACAGCAATCAGGCGGAAGCTCTGGCGGAGCGCTTGGAAGTGGAGACAACTTCAGTTCGGTATTTCACACAAGACGTGGCATGGAAAAAGCCCTCTTTATTGCGACTATTGTCGTTGCAATTCTTTTTGTGCTTTCAACATTTGCCGCTCTCGTACTCTAATCAAAAATAAAGCAGTTTAATCTCTTCGGAATCTATATTCCGACTTACATTCGTGAAAGCGTTTATAGCTAGTATTGTAAAAAAACAGTGGCGTATCAAGGCACTCGATCGTGTTGAAGATACTATTCACTCTATGAGCTTGGCAGAAAAGGTTGCTTGGTACGGCGCCTTCTTTGTGTTTGCTTTTGCGTCTCTACAAATACTGTCAAAAGTAAATGATATGTTTCTCATCACCATACCAACACGGGGAGGAACCCTCACCGAAGGTATCGTCGGCACACCTCGTTTCGTAAACCCACTTCTCGATATTTCAGACGCAGACAGGGATTTGAGTTCTCTTGTCTATTCAGGCCTCATGAAAGCGCTTCCTGATGGAACACTCGTTCCCGATCTCGCTTCTATCTATTCAGTATCAGATGATAGTCTTTCATATACCTTTACACTCAGAGACAATCTCACGTGGAGCGATGGTCAACCAATTACAACAGACGACATCGAATTTACTATTCTCAAAGCCCAAGACAGCGGACTCAAGAGCCCTCGCCGAGCAATGTGGGAAGGTGTGACTATCGAAAAACAATCTCCTACAGAAATACGTTTTATACTACGACAACCATACGCACTCTTTTTGGAAAACACCACTATGGGTATTTTGCCAAAACATATTTGGAAATCTATCGAGATAGATGAATTCCCTTTTAGCCAATTCAACGTTGAGCCCATCGGATCTGGTCCTTTTGTTGTTGATTCAGTAAAAAGAAATGAAAACGGCATCCCTTCACGCTACGAACTCGTACCAAACGATGATTACGCTCTTGGTGCACCTTTTATAGAAAAACTCATTATTCAGTTCTATCAAAATGAAAAAATTGCGATAGAAAACTACAAAAACGGAGAAGTTCAAAGCCTCTCTGGTATCAGCCCTGTCTATGCAAAAGACTTTGACGAGGAGCACACACACTATACAGAAACACCTCTCACTCGTATTTTTGGTATCTTTTTCAATCAAAACCAAAACGAGGTTCTTCTCAACAAAGAAGTCCGCACAGCTCTCGATACAGTGCTCGATAAAAACGCTATTATCAATGACGTGTTTTATGGCTTTGGCACTGTCGCATCCGGACCTTTCCCTGCACTAGAGACAGTGAGCGCAACAAACACAGCGTCTTCGACACGGAGAGATGAAGCAATAGCGCTCCTCGAAAAAGCCGGCTGGAAAATAAATCCAGACACAGGCGTTCGCGAAAAAACCACCAAAGGTGTTACTCAAAAAATCTTCCTCTCACTTTCTACTTCGAATGTTCCTGAACTTGTACAAACAGCACGTATAGTAGAAGAAGCTTGGAAAAGCATTGGAGTCGGCGTTGATGTGCGCATTTTTGAAACGAGTGACCTCAACCAAAACGTTATCAGACCTCGAAAATACGATGCGCTTCTCTTTGGAACAGTCACGGGACGCAACCCTGACCTCTACGCCTTTTGGCACTCATCCCAAAGAAATGACCCCGGTCTCAATATTGCCCTCTACACCAACAGCAAAGCCGATTCGATTCTAGAAAACATACGCACCGAAAAAGACAAAGACAAAAGAATCGCCCTCTACGAATCATTCAACCAAGAAATAAAAAAAGATTTACCCGCCCTCTTCCTCTACAGCCCACAATTCATCTACAGTATTCCGGATAGTATAAAAAATATAAAACTTGAGGCCATTACTACACCGAGCGACAGATTCTCAAATATATATCAGTGGTATATAGAGACCGATAACGTTTGGACATTCTTTTCACAAGAATATTACATACGCGAAGGATCAGAAATGCTTGAACCCTTAGAAGATTCCGTCACAAACATATAAAAATTATACTCATCAATAACTATCATGAACCCAGAAACTCAACCTAAAAAAGAATTTAACCGAGACAGTCCAGCACAAGGTCCTTCTCGTGGACGAAACCACAACCTCCGAAAGAGAGGTCGTATGGATAGACGACGCATGCCAAAGAGATTTGGTAGCGGTGGAGGCCGACCTCACGACGGATCACCCATGGAGAGAAAGATGGATACCACACCGATACCACCTATCGGAGATAACATTCGTATTATCCCCCTCGGTGGAGTAGAAGAAGTGGGAAAAAACATGACCATGGTTGAGTTTGGTAATGACATCATTGTTATTGATGCAGGATTCCAGTTCAAAGAGGAATCAACACCAGGAATCGACTATATCCTTCCTAACACACGCTATCTCGAGGAGCGCAAAGATAAAATCCGTGCAATCGTCATCACCCACGGACACCTCGATCACATCGGAGGTATTCCCTACATCATGGATCGTATTGGTAATCCACCACTCTATACCCGAAACCTCACCGCGATTATGGTCAAGAAGCGCCAGGCTGAGTTCCCTCATCTTCCGCCACTCGATATTCGCGTTGTAGAAAAAAATGACAAAATAAAAATCGGCGCGCTCACCCTACGTTTCTTTGCAGTGACCCACACTATTCCAGACTCTATGGGACTCATTATCGATACTCCGTATGGATCTATCGTAACTCCCGGAGACTACAAACTCGACCATGTAGACGGCGTACCTACAGAAATAGAAGAGGAATCATACTCAATCTTTGAAAAAGAAAATACCCTTTTCATGATGGCCGATTCGACCAACATAGAAAACCCTGGTTTCTCAACACCTGAAAGTGTTGTTCATAAAAACCTCGAAGAAATTATACGTACCATAAAAGGACGTCTCATTATTGGTACCTTTGCATCTCAGCTTCAGCGTATTGTGGCAATCATCCAAATCGCAGAAAAGTATGGCAAAAAAATCATACTCGAAGGACGAAGCATGAAAACAAACGTAGAAATCGCACAGATGGCTGGAGTGCTCGAAATAAAGAAAGGCACCATCATCGGTTCACAAGACATTGAGTCAGTTGCTCCTGACAAGGTCGTCATTCTCGCAACAGGTGCTCAAGGTGAAGACTTTGCAGCTCTCATGCGTATGGCGACAAAGGCTCACAAAAATATTCACATAGGAAAGAGAGACACGGTACTCCTCTCTTCATCTATCATTCCCGGAAACGAAAAAACTGTTCAAAAACTCAAAGACAATATTGCACGTCATGGCGCAAAAATAATTCACTACCGAACATCGGATGTATATATCCACTCAACGGGTCACGGCAACAGAGGTGAAGTTGAATGGCTACACAAGAAAATAAAGCCGAAGTTCTTTATGCCTATGCATGGAAATCACTACATGCTCCGTATTCACGCAGAACTCGCAGAAAGCCTCGGCATGACACCTGACCGTGTTGTAGTACCCGACAACGGAACTATTATTGAAATCCAAGAAAAAGGAACCAAGCTTGTAGTACTCAAAGAAAAAGCTCCTTCAGGAATGGTTATGGTTGATGGTTTCGCAGTTGGAGATGTACAGGAGGTAGTTATTCGAGATCGCCAGATGCTCGCACAGGACGGAATGTTCGTAGTCTTTGCAATCGTAAACGCAGACAACGGCAAGCTCAAGAAATCTCCTGATATTATCTCTCGAGGATTCGTGTATCTCCGTGAATCACAAGATCTTCTCCGTGAGGCACGCCATATCATAAAGAAAACAATTGAAGACTCAACTGAGGGTATGAATCCTTTGAACCTCGACTTTGTAAAAGCAAATGTGACCGATGCAGTCTCTCGCTACCTCTTCCAAGAGACAGCAAAGCGACCGATCGTTATTCCAGTGCTTCTTACGATCTAAGGTTGTATCTAGAATCTAGTATCTTAGAGACTGAACAAAAAGCAGGAAAAATAAAATAATTACAACAAAAATGGCTCAGTAAAGCCATTTTTTGTTGTAATAACATACATTGACAAATACTTTATTTGGGTGTATAATATACAAGAATCAGTAGAGGAGCCCTCTCCTCTTGAGCCAATCTGTTGGGCTCTCAAAATATTCGACTTGTTCATTGAACTCGAAAGAGCGAAATATAAACCAAAACTTCAGACTATTCCTATTCCCATGTTGTTAAACCACATCCGTAAGTTCTTTGCCAGGCCTGCAAGCAAACCATCCCACACCGTTGAATCGAAATACCCCACAGATATGATTGTTCGCAGGGTCAAAGTGAATCGCGCTCGCTCTCCGCAAGAAGCGATAGAGGCCACTGGCCGCGCGCAGTGCCTTGACTACAAGGTTGTGAAGGCGATGCCTCGAGGCGAAGGCGACGAAGTCGAGGTTGTGTTCTTCAAACCCGATCTCTCAAGTCACAACGGTTTCGTCTCCGATGACGAACTCGAAAAGGAGTTCGAACTACGTGGCCTCAAGCCCGCTGACCCGATCTCCGTCGCCGCCGTGAATGAAGCCGATCCTGCCTTCGCCGATAAGAAGTCTCACAGCACTCACTGGAAAGACGCCAAAGGCAATTGGTGCTACGCCACGTTCATCCGTTCGGGCGGCGAGCGCGAGGTGAACGTCAGCCGCGACGGCGGCGGCTGGGGCGACTTCTGGTGGTTCGCTGGTGTTCGAAAGTAGCACCATCCTGCTCCAGTTTCTTGAGAGTCTGGCTAAATACTCTCTACAACCCACATTCGTGTGGGTTTTGTTTTATTTAAAAGATGAAATATAGAAAGCCAAAACCTGAAAACCGTCAGCTAAACCCCTCTTCCTCCTCATGCTACAATAGTGCGATGAATGAAGAAAAAACATCCCACAATTTATTCGTCCTTGTCGTTATTGGCTTTATTTTTACCCTGCACTCTACCCTCACGGTATATATAACTTCTTCGTTTCTATCTCAATTTATTGACGAGTCTCGCGTCGGTATCGTCTATACACTCGGGTCACTACTCACCATCGCCTTCTTTACTGCCATTGTCGGGGTACTGAGACGCTTTGGAAATTATAAAACGACCCTCGGCCTCCTCTTCCTCACCCTCCTCTCTCTCATAGGTATGGCGTATTCAGAATACGCACTGCTCGCTTTTGCTTTCTTCATGCTCAACTTTGTAGTAATCGCCCTCACCGGTTTTAGTTTTGATATTTTTCTTGAGTCATTTTCTTCAAATGCAAAAACAGGAAAAATTAGAGGGACATTTCTTTCGGTTACAAACATTGCGTGGATTCTGGGACCCGCAGTTTCGGCTTTCCTACTCAATGATGATAATTTTACAAAAGTATTTCTCGTGGCTGGTGCACTCCTCATACCCGTACTCTTCCTTTTCAAACATAATCTAAAAAACTTCAAAGACCCTGAGTATACTCATGTGCCCTTCTGGAAAGGTTTTGGTGAAGCGTGGAGCGACAGAAACATACGCGCAACACTCATTATTCACCTCCTCCTCCAATTCTTTTATGCGTGGATGGTCATTTACATGCCCCTCTATCTCCACGAGAATATTGGTTTTTCATGGGATGTTATCGGCCTCATTTTGAGCGGAATGCTCATCCCTTTTGTGCTCGTACAAGCCCCCCTTGGCCGTCTAGCGGACTCACGCTACGGAGAAAAGGAAATCATGTCTATTGGTTTCGTGATTATCGCACTCGCAACAGGCGCCTTGAGCTTTATTGAAGGTTCAAATCCGTGGGTATGGTTTATACTGCTCTTTATTACACGTGTAGGAGCAGCATCTGTTGAAGTAATGGCGGATACCTACTTCTTTAAAAAAGTAGACGTGAGCAAGGTAAATATCATCAGTTTCTTTCGAACAACACGACCGATGGCCTATGTTATCAGTCCGGTGATCGCAACCGTACTCTTTTCACTCATAGATATACGAGCCCTCTTTTTTGCCCTAGGACTTCTCATGCTCTACGCACTTCGCTACACCATGTCTATCGAGGACACACTCTAGACGCTAGATCTTGACGCACTCGAGACACATAAAGAGGGGTATTTCCCTGCGCGCCTTATCCTCTGCCTGTTTCTTTGGACCAGATTCGCTCTCCTTGTGAGACGTCCACTCCTCAATGCGTGAGATTGCAAAACCTGCATTAGCCAATGTTTTTGAATATACCTGAAGGGGGCGATGAAACGAGAGGGTAAATTCTTTTCCTGGGTTCCCCGGCTTCATATCTATTTTCTTTCGTGACTCTGAGAGGTACTCCTCGACGCGACGATACTGTATCTTTTTTTCTTCATCAAAAGACCACGATGACTTGTCGGGAATACGAAAAGCAGGATGATTGAGCACAATAACAAACGATCCGCCTTTTTTGATCACACGGGCAACTTCTCTAAACACCGGCGCGATATGCTCAATATTTTGGAGAGCGAGAACAATCACCACCGTATCAAAAGAGAGGGGTTTAAACGCAGAAAGGTTGTGAGCCGGAGAAACATAAAACTCCTCATTGTGTGATGCGTGTTTTTTGGCGATAGCGATGAGTTCAGGGGCAATATCAACGCCCACAACATGAGCCCCTGATGAAGCGAGTGCGTGCGAGAGGAAACCTTGTCCGCAGGCAACATCAAGTATCTCCATTCCCTTGCGAGAACCGATAATACGGGACATATTAGGCAGAATAACATTCGTCTGATACGAATCATCGCCCGACACCACTTTGTCATACCAAGGAGCAACCTTACCCCACGAAGTGTTTTGTTTCATATCTCTATACTAGCAAACTCGCACCATGAAGTGCGAGTTTGTGTTTTATTTTTGTGAAGTTTTCTTTGGGCTTATTTTCTTGGAAACACTCTTTTTTATTCCTGCCCAATGTGCTTTCATTTCTTTCATAAACTCATCAACCTCCTTTGTATCAACGTGTTTGAGTTCATTGTACTTTTTCAAAACAGCATCGACTGCTGAGTTGTATCCAGCCTCTGTTACGTCACCAGCTTTTTCAAGCTCTTCCAAAACTTCTCCCTTTGCTTTAAGCATCCAACCCTTCACCTGATTTCTGTTTTTCTTTGCGTCCTTGTGTCCATAGAGGTAATACGCTCCTACAGCCGCAGCAGTAAGGCCAACGAGACTCGCAACAACTGAACCTGTATGTGATGTTTTTTTCTGTACCATAAAATTATATAGTTATATGTTTATCTAAAAATACTACTGACTATTCCCTCCTTTTTTTTCGGCTCTGAAGACTTATTCTTTTTCTTTTCTTCTTTGTGAGAGAAAAAATGCCGTATCATATCCGCAACATGTCTCCATTTGATACCTTCCTGACGTAATGCAATTCTCAAGTCTTTGATATCTTTTATGAGTTCACCGCTTTCACCTTTGACCTTCTCAGAAATTTCACGAACATTTCTCACTATACCGATAAGGTAGATGAGGAGAACTGTTATCCCAATAGAAATTATGACAAGCGCAATGCTTGAAATAAAAAAGAAAATATCAGCATGAATGAGAGAGTCTTGAGCCATGTGTGCGTTTGATAATTATTATATGACTACCCTTTTAGTATACACCTAAAAAGTCTATCCACAGAAGAAAAGCCTAGCGTGCACTCTGAAGACACAAAGAGAGATCTTCTGTTTGTGTCCAACCACACTCACCGGTACTTTTTTGAACTTCACATGTGGCTTTTTTGTAACACGCGTACTCTTCGCGATATTCACATGTCGACATGAGAGGCTCCGCAGAGGCGTCGCTACACAATTGACCACTACACCCTCCCACTACGCACTTCTTTGAAGAAACTGAATCTGGTGACGTGGTCTTTTTTGGAGAAAAAACAACAGGCAAACGCACTTCCGCATCACGCTCTGGATCTCCAGAAGGATTGTCTTTCTTGAGAACAACAAAACCGCGCGTCTCTTTAGAAACAGAAAAAGAAAGCGATGACAAAAAGGGAACATACTCCTCTGTCATCCAGTCGCCTTCTGCTGTCGCGTAATGCGAAGCGAGAACGTTGCCGTCTTCATCTACAAGAGAAATAGGAAACGATGCTTCAAAAAACCAAAATCCTCGTGCCTCACCTTTGATTACGAGAGGGCTCGTCACGAGTGAATCTTTTAGAGGAAAATCGACACGCACAAGACTGTCGTCAAAAGAAACAATTTTCTCTGCGTATACAACGCCGTCTTTGTCACGACACTGACGTGGATGTGACTCCATGACAGGATTTCCATACGCAAGACATGACTCAAAATCGTACACCTTTTGACTACGAATCATGTCAGTAGAGAAAAGAAGGTAGAGCAATACACAGCTCGCAACAATAGCTATTCCTTTAGATAGATTATTCATATATTAGCGAAGCGAAAATGATGCTTTCACGGTAACCATCACTTCCTTTTCAATACTCGATGTATCGTATGCTCCATAATCAGAGACATCGATAGAGTGCGCTGGCATCACCTGCACAACACCAGAAGCTGCGGACTTAAGAGATCCCACTTTTTGACCGCTCGATAGTGCCATTTGAGAAGCGCGAGCCTTTGCGTCCTGAATAGCATCCGCAAGTAGAGAAACACGAAGTGAAGCTAAGTCTGAGTAGTAATACTCAATGTTGAAACTCGTGTAAATGACCCCTTGATTGATAAGAGCCTGAACATCTCGAGCAACACTGTCTACAGTATGAATGTCTCCAGACGCCACAGTGACAGTCTGACGTAAAACATACTCTTTCTCGCCTGTGTATGTTTCCGGTCGATAATCATAGACCTGATCCATCATGACGGGAGAAATAACAACATCTTTTTCTGGAATATTCTTTGAAGCAAAAAAGGCTTTAACCTTTTGCGCATCTAATGCCATAGCCTGATAACCCGACTTGAGAGCTGATTCCCTCACCGTACGAGAAAAAGACGATGTCCAACGTGCCCTATCGGCTAACACTTGAGTACGAGCTGACCCGGTAACTGAAAAAACGTTATCACTCGCCCGAGCCTTTAAAAAAACAAAAGCGCCGATGCAGACCGAAAGAATGAGACTTGCCCCGAGAATGTATCCGAGCAGAACAATAGGTGATAGTTCTTTTTTTTGTTCCATAAAAAAATAAATTAATAATAATCCTGCCTACTACTTTAGAGTAATAAAAAGAAAATAAAACAAGCGAAAAACACTGTAGCTAGTATAGCATTTACCGCCATACCTAAAGTGCTTCCGAGGAGAGCACCTCCTGCAGCAACGAGTGCTCCATCTTTCTGATTACTTGGCCGATAGTACATTTCAGAAACAAGAATCGCCACAAACAAACCCACAAGGCCTCCAAAAGGTGGAAAGACGATCACACCTAAAAGCGAGCCGAGAATTCCCCAACCAATTGATTTCATTCGAGCTCCTCCATAGCGTGCACCTAGAGCACCTGCTCCCCAATCAACAACAACAGAAAGTATTGCAATGCCAGCTAAAACCAAAAACTCATACGGAGTTACCGAGATAAATCCATCAACAACACCGTAGACGAGAGACACTACCAGCATGTAAGACAAAGCTGGAATAAACGGTATGAACGTAAAGAAAATACCTGGAACAAGTAACACACAGAAAATTATTGGCACAATAAAATTCGTCATGATTTTTAGGAATGCGACGTAACGTTCTTATAAGCAATGAGTGAGAGTATGGCAATAAAAACAAAAACAGAAAAAGCCATGACCGGAATGGTAATGTAACCGAAATTCAAAACAAACACTTTTGCGCACGAGGTTGAGTACCCAACCGCAGCGCACGGTAAATTAAGCGGATTCCAACCAAGTTGGGTCATGTAATGATAGAGAGCAACAGCCCCACCCACAGACGAAAAGACAATTCCGTACAGTAATGCCGAGACATCTTTTTTCCAAAGAGCTAGACCAAAAATAAGCACTTGTGGGTACATGAAAATGCGCTGAATCCAACACAATTTGCATGGCTCGTATCCCAAAATATCAGAATAAGTAAGGCTACCGAGAAGGGCAACAGATGCCGCAAAAAAAGATAACAGAAGAGCTCTCTTTTTTAAAAAAACGAGAACCTGAGGGAAAAAACCCCTCGCTGATCGAGACAATAACAACACGCAGAAAAAAAGTGCACCTACTTGAGTAATAACCGTTGCCACTGACAAGAAACCGTTAACAAAAGAAGCGAGATTCATGAATAAAAAGTGATTAGTTTTTTATTTAACGTCGAGTGTGACAGGGCATGCTGTGAGTTGTGAGAGCTCGGACACAGAAAGCACCTCACTCTTACGAGTACCATCTTTGAACTCCCATGTGGGATACCCTTCAATACCCTTTTCCGTACACACAGGCAATTGACCTTGCCCATTTGGAGTAGAACACTCGACATACGGCAAGAGGCGCGCTGACTTACCAAGCTCCTTTTTTTGATCCTGACAATGAGGACACCAGAAAGCACCATAAAATGTAGCACCACTTTCTTTTATACATCGCGCGAAAGTATCGTACTGACCAGGAGAAGACAGGTACCAAAACATACCTGCAAATATAACGATGACTGAAATACCTACCCACATCCATGATGATTTCATGACTTTATAAACGTAATAAGAAATAATACGTCTAGTATACCATCAAGGCAGGTAACAAAATTCTACAGAGACTAGCCTTCTGAGTGATTTCTGAAATAGAGAGAAAAGAGGACAAAGAAACCAATGACAATGAAAGCAAAGATATTGACCGCATCAAGAAACATAATCCACTCAAACGTGAAGTGACTACGTGATGCAAACCATTCGGGATTAATTATAAAGGACAAAGTATTAAGGACATTTAGTACGCTCGCTACCGATAGGGCGGTTACGCCACTAATGAGGTGTTCCTTCGCAGAGTGAATATTTTTGTCCTTTATAACAATAGCCCGTGTGATGAGAATCGTTCCAAATATAATAAGCAAAAGAATGAGAAGTGGGTACCACCACATGTCCTTTAGGAAAGAAACGAGCATATCGTTGAAGCTACCTATAACAAGGGCTACATTATTGGTGTCTATAGTATTAGCGGTGTTTGTTGCACTGATAAGACCTACAACATTGACTCCTAGATCTTCATAAAGGACATTACCGAAAGAATTGTCCTTTACAATACCCTGATACGCTGGGTACGATCCACAGAGTATAGAATTAATCTTGTTTTTCGTGGTTATATAAACATATCCAGTAGGGAGGGTGATGTCCCAAGGAGCAAGAATGTCGAGAGGATAGCGAGCTTGGAAGACCATAACAGCCTGCTCTGTCTTATCGTCAAAGCGTCCATTTATCTCAACATCAAGAGATTCGAATGTTTTGAGGAAGTATTGAAGTTTGCGAACCTCAACAGGGTTATTATTCATTCCCTTTCTCATGTATGTAGTAATATAGTCGCCTGTCATACACACACCTGAGGTGCTTGTTCCCAATACTTCACCAATAGAAATCATGATATCTGGTGTTGTTGTAGACTTTGGACAATTGTATCCGATACATGGTCCACCGCTTCTTCCACCTCCTCCGCCACCGCCACCTGATGTACTACCACCACCTCCGCCCGTAGGAGTTGAAGCTGGGCTCACAATAATAGAAACTGATGATGTTGCTGTTCCTCCCGTTCCTGTACAAGCGAGTGTATACACAAGAGTACCTGCAGTAGTAGGGTTAACGGTCAATGTGCCTGAAAGATTTTGATTACCTGTCCATGCATCTGAAGCAGTACATACTGTAGCGTTGGTAGTTGACCATGTAATTGTCGAACTATTGCCCACGTGTATGTGTGTAGGATTAGCGCTTATAGCTACTACAGGTGAAGAAGTTCCTCCACCACCGTTATTGTTTTGATTTACTGAAACAGAAACTGAAGATGTGGCTGTTCCTCCTGCCCCAGTACATACCAGTGTAAATACTGTTGTTGTTGAAAGAGGTCCAACAATCTCTGATCCTGAAACAGGTTTTGAGCCAGTCCATCCATCAAATGCAACACATGACGAAGCGTGTGACACATTCCATGTAAGAGTTGAAGTTGCTCCAGTGAGTACGCTAGAAGGATTTGCTCCAAAGAGATTAAAAAGTGGAACAGGGTTTGAACCGCCATTTCCACCGCCGTTTGATGTTATACCAATAGTAACAGTTGATGTGCCAACTTTACCTTGTGCGCTTGTACAAGCGAGTGTGTATGTTGTTGTTGCGCTAAGAGGTCCAACAATTTGTGTACCTGAAGTAGCGCGTACACCTGACCAACCTTGAGAAGCCTCACAGGTAATAGCGTCTTGTGATGTCCACGAGAGAGTTGATGTTGATCCAGATAGGATAATGTTTGGAGAAGCAGTAAGGTTTACCGAAGGAGTAGGATTAGAATTTCCACCACCGCCACCAGTAGTAACGGTCACGGTTGCCGATGCGGTAGATGAGAGACCTTCTGGTCCAACACACACAAGAGTAAATGAACCTGAAGCATCAGGAGTAAATGATTCTGTACCAGAAAGGGCTTTTGATCCTGACCACAAACCTGAAGCAGTACATGACGTAGCATCAGAAACTGCCCACACAATTGTTGTTTGAGATCCACGAACAAAAGTTGAAGGTGTTGCTGAAATAGTTATCTGAGGAGCAGGGACAGCCGGTCGTATAGTAACAGAAGCCCACTCAATGTCTGATGAGTTGTTTGTTGGGCTGTTGTTGGTATCAACAACTTCTGTACGGAACCAGTATGTTCCAGAAGCATCTGTTGGAATGGTGAAAGTACGAACGAGAGTTGCTGTAGAGCCGTTGATGATTTCTGCGAGTTGTCCAATAGCTGGGTATACACCAAGATCAGCACCTTTGTCTCCAGTGCCTAGATCACGAATGGTTGCTTTGTGAAGATTTCCGTCAGCGTCAGAGTATGTACCTGTAATGGTGACAACATCACCTGGGCGTGGGTTTGAAGGTGTAACGGTGAGAGTTGCTTGTGGAGGACGGTTAGCTGGAGTCGTTGGAGTGGTATTGATAGTAACAGAAGCCCACTCAATGTCTGATGAGTTGTTTGTTGGGCTGTTGTTGG
>ERZ724505.49-NODE-49-length-73884-cov-21.910997_pt1 | contig 73884 bp, 102 predicted proteins | sample MGYA00376038_ERZ724505 | MGnify/ENA primary metagenome ERZ724505 (study PRJEB28724, sample SAMN07190884) | wastewater metagenome | isolation source: effluent of sewage treatment plant in Hong Hong | place: Hong Kong | collected 2016-03-17 ... | reverse complement strand
CCCGAAGGCGAAGAGCCCCCTGCTCCCGCGCCATAGTTGCGATGTTTAACGGCGGCGCGTAGGATTTCGCTATGTCGAAGCAGCAGCCGCCGGTCAGTCCACAATTCGAACCTGTTGTTCAAGCGAACCCAAAGCCGGTGCGCGAGAACTTCAACCCTAGTGCTGGTGACGTTGGTTGGGAGACGCTTCCGCCAGTCGAGAGCAAAACTCCCTACAAACTGATTCAACCAAAGAGGTAACATGCCGTACAAGACCCCTGTCGCGACACGAAACTCTCGAAGTCTCGCCATCGAAAAGGGCACAGACGCTTCGAAGTTTCAGGATTTGTTCCCTAACGGGGACCAATCTCCGGTTGCGAAAGATCAGGTCGCAGAAAGCCTGCGACCGGTGCAAGGGCAACCACACACAAACCCAGTTCCGTACACAAATCTACGGAAGAAGTGAGAAGGACAAATGGCGTACAAAGGCGTTGATTGGGCTTCGATCGGTGCAGACAAGCCGATGAAGTCTCCAGAACAACAACAGGATTCTGCCAACGGAACCTACAAAGACGCAGTGGCTGAAAAGCCAACTGAGTCATTGTTGCCGCTCAAAGAATTCCCGCTCGCTCCGCCTCCCAAGCCGTACAAGTAGTTAACGTGAGCACGCAAACCTTCCGAGTTGCTGGGTCCTTGAGTCTTGCTCCCTCGCTGGGGGCAGTTTCTGGGATTCCGAGCAGCGCAATCCCGCTCGACGAGCTTCTTTATGTCGAGCAGCAAATGCAGAACACGTACGTGCTCGACGGAGACTCGCCTGTTTCTGTGCAGTTCGGAACGCTTTCTGCGGCGAACGCGGTTTTCGTGAAAGCAGACGGAAAGGTTCGTGTGCGGCTTACGAGCGCGGACGGTTCTCAACAATCAGTCCCCGTCGACTCTGTGCTATTGCTGACTTGCCAGGCTACTGGTATCACAGCAATCGATCTAACGAGAGTTGCTGGTGTAGACACAACCGTCGAAGTATTTTTGGGCCAGAAACTTTCGTAAAGGAGTCTTTCGATGACGACGAACCAGACACAAACGTATCGAGTTGTTGGTGACAAAGCGAACCCGAACCTTTTGGGTGACTTGCTTCGCGCAATGAAATTCGGTCTGATGTGCAGCCCGATCAAGGTCACGGTTACCGGTTTGACGGCAGCTGCCGCTATCGACATCACGACTGCGGCAGTGAAAGCTGCTGCAACGGTTGTCGGTGCGTCGCTCGCAACAGGCGAAAACCTTCCGGCCATCGGGCACATTGTTGGTTTGCGCGTCACTGGTGTTGGAACTGCCGCAACAGGCCCGCGCGTTGTGACCGACGCTGGCGGAACTCCTGCCGCACCGCCTACCGCAACTGCGTATGCAGGTGCCTCTGTGGGACTCGCGACTTTGAGCGATGACGGAAAGACGCTCACGTTCGAAGGAACCGTCACCGGTTTCGTTTTGTACTACGTGCCACGTTCGGCGGTTGTGATGACTGACGATTCCGGCTTCCTCACTCCTTGATGCGCTCACCTGATCGACAAACCCTCTAGTTCCGCGGTGCTTCTATTTCTGTCGCCACGCAACGGCGGCGGTAAACAGTCGGACTTGACGGAAATAACACAACGAACTGGAGTTTTTTATGACCACGGACAATCAACAAGCACAGGCCCAAAACCAAGCTCCCGCAAACACTGCAGGAGCGGCACCCGCGTCGACGCCGGTTGCTGAGCAGCCCGCACAAGCAGCTGCAGCGGCACCGGCAGCAGCGTCCAACAACCAAAGCGTTTTGCAGATTCCTGCGAAAAGCATGGCGAAATTGCGCGCTGACGAGCGTCGAAAAGGTGCAGAGCAGCTTGCAAAGCGTCTCGGTTACGCAAGCGTAGAAGCGATGGAGGCGGCAGTGGCGGCGCAAAAGAACGCGCCACCGCCTGCAAAGCCCGCAGCGACACCAGCGAAGCCAAAAGAAGAGCCTGCCGAAGCTCAACAACCCACGGACAAGAAAACGTTGCACACAATCCAAGAGCTGAACAAGAAGCTCATGCGGTTGAGTCGCACGAAAGCTCGTGAAGAGCGTCAGCGCAAAACTTTGGAGCGACGTTTGGCACGCACCGAAGCGGAAAGCGCTCTTCGCGCGATTGCGTTTCGATCGGGTATTCGTGAGGAGCACGTTCCATTTGCGCTGTATCAGCTCCGCCAAAAGGTTGCTGGGTTGAACGAGCAACAGTTGGCGAAGTTCAAAGAGGCAGAATACTTTTCGGGGCTGCGTGGGTCGTACCCGTACATTTTCGCGGAGACGCCTGTCGCACCGACAACCGGTGCTCCAACATCGCCGTCTGGGTCTTTGCCCACCGGTGGTGCGACGCCACAAACGCCACCCGGTACAAAAGAAGTTGCAGGAAAAGCAGCGACGCAACCAGTGAACGCGTTGGAACTATCCGAAGCTGCGTACCAAGACTTGCTGCGTGCTCATGGTCTGAGCCTGTAGCCTGCCTCGCTCAATTTCTCGAACTAAACTTGCAGAAAAGTTTCCCGTGCTAGATTCTTGACCTGTATTGGTTTAGGATCTTCCACAACTCGCGTCTCCCAAAGAGTCGCCACCAGGAGTTTCAGCCATTCCAGATTTCAGCATCATCTCGCAGAACGCTACGATGCGCGCCATTGTCCAACAGAACATGTTGGAACGCGCGTTTCGCGACGCGCTTTTTCCCAACACGTTGTTTCGCGGCGACGTGGCAGTGAAGGATTGGCCGAAGAACGTCGGCGACAACATGATCTTCACTTCGCCCGGATTGCTTCCGCCGCGTATGCGCCCGATCGTTCCGGGTGTAGATCCAACGCCCAACTCGTACAAGTTGGAGCAGTGGGAAGCGCAACTGCAGCGTTATGCAGACACCATCGACATTGACATGGTGTCTGACATGGTCGCGCTGTCGTCCATTTTCATGCGCAACGCACACCAGCTTGGCCTCGGTGCTGCGCAGTCGTTGAACCGTCTTGTGCGAAATCGCATGTACAACGCAGCAGAAGCTGGTTGGACGGTTGCGGATGGCGCACAAACCGGCGTTACGACGCTCCGCGTGAAGCGCTTGAACGGGTTCACCAAAGCGCGAAACCCGAACTTGTCGGGCGCTTCGACTGTGCGCTTCGACCCTGTTTCGGCGTCCAACCCGCTGAACATTCTGGTCGACATCTCTGGAACGCTCACGGCGAACACCGTTGTTGCGTTCACGCCCGACACGGCAGGAGACGAACTCGGACCAGGCACTCTGACGCTTGGTTCTTCGGTTACGGTGTCGAGCCGCGCAGCTGTTCTCGCTGTGGATCGCAGCCTCGCGCACCACGTTGGCGGTGGAAACCGCACCGATGATGTGAACTCGACTTCGCTGCCGAAGCTCTCGGATGTTCGCACAGTGATTTCGTCGTTTTTCCAGAACAACGTTCCTCCTCACAAGGATGGACGCTTTCACGCGCACGCAGACCCCACGTCGATTTCGAAGCTGTACGAAGATGCAGAGTTCCAACGACTCAACACGTCGTTGCCGGACTACTACCTCTACAAGCAGTTCTTCATCGGCGAGATTCTGAACACGATTTTCGCGCGTAACTCGGAGTGCCCGATCGTTTCGACGGTGTACCCGAACGACGGAACGACTTTCTCGCTCGATGACAACTTCGCTCCTGAGTTGTACAGCACAGGCGCTTCCACTGGCACGCCGATGCACCGTATCTTGTTCTCCGGTTCGGACGCGATCATCGAGTGCTGGCGCAGCGCCATGGATGTGATTTCTGACGCTGGCTTGACTGGAAAAGTCGCAGAGCCGCAAATCACGAACAACGGCATCGAGATCATGTGCGACCGCGTTCAGCTGATCTTCCGCGCACCGCTGAACCGTCTTCAAGACATGGTTGCAGCTTCGTGGCAGTTCATCGGTGACTGGCCCGTTCGCACGGATGCTGCCACCGGTGACGCCAAGCGAATCAAGCGCTTGGCAGTGTTGATCCACGGCGAGTAACTCTCGGTTTCTGGGTCACATCGAGGCAAGAACTCTGTCTGGGTTCTTGCCTTCTTCTTTTTTCTCCGATACATTTTGCGCATGTCCGCCTACGCTCATCTTTTGGTGAGTCTTCGTTCACGGAAGAGCTTAGACAGCTCAGTGTTGTGGGCACCTTCTGTCAGCCTGTCGTGTATGCGTCGGGGAGTCTCGATAGGAGTAGGACATCGGGGCAACTCTCGGCCTTGTGCCGCAGACACGCCCTTGTTTCGGCGGTCTAGTGGACGACTTCCTTCGGGTTGTGCCAGTCGCTAAGAGAATGTGTGGAACCTCGCCGTTCCACTGTCTCGGTAAAAGCTATCGAACGATTCACTTCCCGTCTGTGGCGGTTCCACAGTATCAGTGAACACCGACGATAGCTTTTACCGCCGCCACCCTTTATGCTGTGCGCATGGCAAAACAGCGCACAATCGACCCGCTCGAACAAGCAAAGGCGGGCACTATCACATCGCCGTCACTTCAACATGCCCCGCAGTTTATGGGCATGGATCTATCGCCGATCGACGAGCCAGAGATTGGTGTTCCAACAGAAGCTCCGCCGCCGCCGGCGAAGAAGTCGCCCGGAGCGCAGAAATACCGCGTCCTAGAGTCGCGAAAAATCTCGTGCGGCCCAGCGATGGTCCAACTGCATCACGGGCAAATTGTTTCGAATTCTGTGAACCCGGAATTGATGCGGCGTATCTTCGAGGCGAAAGTGCGGCTAGAGGAAGTCGAGGGCTAAAATGGCAGACACGCTGACTGATGAAGAGCGCGCCCAGATTCGTTACCATCTCGGCTACCCGAATGTGAGCGCTGTCGCCAGCTATCAAATCGGCGTGCCTATCCCTGTGCAGACGATGTTTCTCGTCGAAAGCGCCATGAATCGCGTAATCGCCATCGCGATTCCAAAAGTGCGAGAGATTCTCGCACTGCTGGACAACATCGAGTGCCGCATGATTGAAGGACAGAAACGCCTCGCAGCGAATAAAGTCGGCGAAATCGAAGTTCGACCGGAAGAAATCCCGCAACTCGAAAGAGAGCACACACGTTGGGCACAGCGGCTCGCTGACATTTTGTGCGTACCGCTTTACCCGTTCTCAGCAAAATTCCGCTCCACAGGAGCTGGTAACATCAGCGTTCGGGGGTGACAGTCATGTGCGTTTGCGGTGTCTGCAGTCAGTGCTCTCCCACGTCACGCTTCACGATTCTCGACAGCTCTTCTTGTTCACTAGGAAAAAGCCTTATCGATGTTGCTGACGATGTTCGCGACATCGCCACAAGTCTTGGCCTTCGCCCTTACGTTGTTTGGCTTGTGTGGACGCGCTGGAGCAAAGGAACACTCGGTCGTGGCGTTGAAGAGGTCGTAAAACGCGAGCGTTTACTGCCGACACCAAAAGTGTCGTCCATGGAGAACTTGGACACAGAAATTCTCTCGATTGGAACAGAAGAAACCGGCACGCTGCAAGTGTCGCAAATCAGCGGCCGTTACACAGAAGACTTTTTGTCGGGGGCGATTGGGAAAACACTCGTCGGAGAGTCGAGTTTTCAGTTCTTCTGGGAGATTGAGTTCCTGCAGGCGCGCGGAGAAGCTGCTCTCCGGCGCTTTTCAATGGTGGATGTTCCGAGCTACAACGCTGAATCTGTTGAATGGACTGTGCAGTTGAAGCGCGCATACAGAAACAGAAAATCGAACGGCGATTTGGGGGCGTGATGGCGAAAGCAACAGTTCCACTGAGCAGCGCACCGAAAATTCCTGGCGCAATTGGTAAGAAATTCAAAGAAGCGGCGAAAAAAGCAGCTGCTGAGATTGTTAAAACACTGCAGTCAAAAGCAATCGCCGAAACAAAAGCGCAGGGCGCTGTTGCGACAGGAGAATACGCGAAGTCCTGGGTGGTGCGCCGGCGCGGTCTGTTCCAGTTCATTCTGGAGAACAAGGCCGGGCACTCCGGTTTCGTCGAATCTGGGCGAAAACCGAGCGCGAAACGGCCGCCGCCGGGAAAGATTCTGCTTTGGGTTAAGAGAAAACTGCACATTTCGTCGAACAAACAGGCTGTGCGCGTCGCGTTTTTGGTCGGTCGCGCGATCAGTAGAAACGGTGTGCGTGGACGAGCAATTCTTGCTGCTGCAATTCGGCGGTCTGAAGGTAGAATCGCAGTTATTCTACGAAAACACTTTGGATCGGCGGCAAAATGACAGTCAAACTCGTTAAACGCGCAAGTCAAACAGCAACATTTTCCAGGCAGTGTCTGTACGACGCGCGAACAGCGCTGGCTGTGGGGCTGCAAGAGTACATTCAGGAGCTTAAGCCGCTGTACCCGCTGGAAAGTGCGCGCAGCATTCAACTCGCAACAGTGCGCCACACATGGGCAGCGGCTGAAGAACCCGCAGAATACCCAGGAATCTGCGTGTACTCCAGTGATGAACACGAATACACAGCCAACTCGCGGTTCTCGCCTACGCTTCAGTTCCAGTTCGAGGACGGTTCATGCTTGTACCAAACGTCGGAAATCAATTACGAGCTGACGATTGACCTGTACTGCAACGATGACGTTGAACGTATGGCGATTGCGAAGATGTTGGAAGACGGCTTGGTGCCGTTGGATTCAACGTACGGGTGCATCATCGAAATTGCTGACTACTACAACGCTCGCGCGTCGTACGAATTGATGCGCGCTTCTTACGCAGACACGTCTGACTCTGTACAAAGACGTTTGCGACAGGCGACTTTCAAAGTCGCTGGAGCTATGCCAGTGTACCGGCTGACGGAGCCGCGCAAGAAAGCGTCTGACATTCGCGTGGATCTTGGAGTTTCGGAGTAAACTCCCCACAACCCGCATGCGGGGCATACTCGGAGAAAGGCAACATGAGCGGATTTAATCGACGTTTCGGGTATTACCCCGGCCAGGAAGTCATCACAGCGATTGAAGGCACGGTGATTATCGACCTTCCACCGCCGGGAAGTATTCAAGGTGTCCAATCTGGGGTTGTTGCGCTCGTAGGAGAGTGCGCAGACGCGAGCTACGCCGTTTCTGCGGCTGCGAACGGCGACATCACAGAGAACATTCGTCCTGTTGAAGCATATTCAGGACAAGACTTGTTGAACAAGGCCGGCGGTTTTGATGAAACGATCGGCGAATTTGGCGGCGACTTTGGCAACGCGTTTTGCTCATGGCGCAACAAGCGCTTCGCGCGTTTCGTCATTGTGCCTGTCAACAACATCACGCCAACTTCCGGCACGAACAAAGGTGTGCGTATCTGGCGCGACTTGCCAACGAACAAGAGCGCAACAAACGCACAGCCGATTGTTCCTGTTGCTGGTGGCGTTGTTGTTGCCGGCCGAGAGTTCAAGAACAGCTCGAACAGAGTTCGTGTCGCGCAGCGCATTGTTTTCACGGATTACCCTGCATACGCAAACGGTGTGGATGGCGCTGTAACGTCTGCTGGTGCGGCTGTTACGCAAACATTCAACTCTGCGTCGGGAAACTTTGTTGTTCGCGATGTCAAAGAAGGCGACATTCTTGTTCTTGGTGTGCTGAGTGCTGCTGGTGCTCAAGGCGCAAACGCGGCGACATACCGTGTTGTTTCTCGAACCAGCGCGACTGCCCTTGTCGTCGAAAAGATGGACGGTTCTTCGTTCGACTGGACAACAGGAACCGCACTTGCGTGGCGTTTGCACGTAGGCAGCACGGCCGATAGTTCCGGTGTCGCCGGTCGTACGCACCAGTTGAGTGAAGCCGGTGGTTACACAGTTCCAGCACGCCCGTTGGACGCCACTGTCGCAGCAGCTTCGGCGTTGACGCCGACAGTTGTACCCGACGCAGGCACTGCGAACTCGTGGGATCCTCTTTCTGGGCTTGCTGGCATTACAGCGCCAGCAACAGCGCTCACGTATTCAGCGAACGTTCACGGTGTCAACGTTGCAAACAACGCAGACATCAACGCACGCTACGAAACAGCGATCGATGCAACGTTGAGCGATGCAGGCCCAAGCCGAATCATCAACATCATGGTTTCGGCGCGAAAGCCAAACTCGTCGAGCGGAGCAACCATCGCGGCAAAGCTCAAGTCGCACGTGTTGACAGCGTCGAGTAGAGGTTTGACACGCCGCGCAGTGATCTCTCCTGCGCTCGATATGTTGTCGACCGACACCGCCGTTGGTTCAACGGCACCAGGTGTCGGTGTGAATCGTTCTGACCGCATCGATTACGCGTGGCCGGCAGTTCAGCACTCAGTTCCTGAAGCTGTCGGGTACTCGCTGGCTTGCAGCGACGGCTCCACGACCACAGACGGAATTCTGGACGACACTGCGGACATGTGGTTGGCGGCGGTGGAGTCCAATCTTCCGCCAGAAAGAAACCCCGGACAAAGCGCTGAACCGGTGCGTACCGTGCTGTCACCGGTGCTCGACTTCGCCCGAGGAACACCGAATCTCACGATCGTTGAGTACCAAGTGTTCCGTCAATACGGCGTTGTCGGTATCCGTTTCGATCGCGTGACTGGGCCGGTGTTCCAATCTGGAATCACAACCAGCCTCACTACAGGTGAGAAGAACATCTCCCGCCGGCGAATGGCGGACTTCATTCAGGACTCGATCGCGCAAGCGATCAATCCATTCAGCAAGCTTCCGCTCAACGACAGCTTGCGCGACACCGTTGTTGGACAAGTTGGAGCGTTTCTCTCTGGACTCTTATCGGAGAACAACCCAGCAGCCCAGCGAATCGCCGGGTATCAAATCGACGACACAAGCGGAAACACACCAGAAAGTGAAGCAGCCGGCATTTTCGTTGTGATTATCCGCGTTCGGTTGACTCCAACTGCAGACTTCTTGGTTCTCCAGAGCGAGATCGGCGAAAACGTCGCGCTGGTTCAAGAAGTTGCAGCAGCTGCGTAGCTGTTGTAGTGTTCCAGCAACGCTTCGGTCTACGTAGCGTTGCTGCCGCACCACGGACGGCTGTTCCGATGGGATAGGGGAGCGAAACTTAGTTTCGCTCCCCTATTTGTTTTTGAAGGAGCTGCGCGATGGCACAAAGAATCAAAGGGCAAGAAGTCGAAGTGCTTCTCGTTATGAACGGGCAAATTGTTCGTTCCATCACGGCTGTGAAGTCGTTTGACGTGAAGTACCTTCTCGAAAAGCTTTCAGAAGGATACCTCGGCGAGAAAACCGAGAGAAAAGACTCGATTTTCAAGGGTATCGACGCAAGCATGGAAGTGCACTTCGATTCAAAAGACGTGTTTGCTCTGTTCAACGAAATTGTGAACAAGGCGAAGCGACGCACGCCGGGAACTGCGGTCAACGTCAAAGCAACACTTGTGTACCCCGGTGGTGGTCGTACGCGTGTTCTCATTCCGAACGTCGAGTTTGGGGAAATCCCCTTGAGTTTTGGGTCGCGAAGTGACTACGGTACGATCTCCCTGGACATGGGAGCAGAGGATCTTCAAGTCCTCTAGTGAGGAGTTTTTTCTATGGACATGTCATCTTCAGACTCGCCGAAGTATCAATTTACCGTGCCGCCAGCGCTCCAAAAGCGCGAAGGCGGTTTGGAAATCAAGACCATCACGATCCGTGAATTGAGCCCTGACGACGAGCTGCAAGCAACGCAACGAGCAAAAGGCGATGCAATCCGCCTTGCGTTCGAACTGGCGTTACAGTCACTTTGCCAAGTGAACGGAAACGCAGTTTCGCTTGTGGATGGAACATCGGAACGCATGTGGCGCGCGATTGGTCCACAACTGCGCAACCTAGTTGTGAGCGCGTATTCCTCGCAGTTCATGGCTACGCAGGATGATGCAGTCCTTTTTCTCAGCAGCCGGAAGCTTTCCACATAACGCTTCCGGCGTGGGCGCTGGCGTTTTCGAAAGAAACAACAGTCGCCGAGTACCGACGAAAGATTTTCAAGCTCGTGGCGTTTGCATGTAGATACGGAAACGCTGATCCAGTCAAAACGGTTCGAATGCCGTTCTCTTTCGTCGTCGGGTTTAACGAAGGCGTAGCTGAGCTTCTGGAAGACGAAGCAAAAGCGATGAAGGACGCGCAAAATGGCTGACCAAGAAGAAGCACCGCCGACGTTGAGTAAGGGCCAGCAAATCGCCTACAACGTCGGCGTTGCTGTCAATCTCGTAGACCGCGTTTCTAACTCCGTTAACACAATGGCGACCGCGCTTGAGAAGGTGAAAAACCTCTTCAAGCCGTTCGAGACGAAAGCGCAGCAAACGTTTAACGTCGTAGGTCAAAGCGCGCAGGCCGCCGCTGGTGGAGGCGGCGGCGGGTTTGGCGGTATCGCTGCTATTACGGCGCAGTTTAACGCGATCACTGCAGCTGCTTCGACAATTTGGAACGCTGTTACTCCGCTCATTGGGTTGAGTTCACAAGCTGAGCAAACAACAAACGTTCTTGCTGGTACTTTCACAGCTCTCGGTTTTTCGTCCAACATTGAGCAAGGACTTGATCTTGCGGCAGAGGCGATGGCGCGCATTCGTCGCGAGTCCGCGGCGCTACCCGGCGAAGCAAGCGAGTATCTGCAGGTCTTTCAAGCCGCACTACCCAACATCTCAGGGCACTTTCAGAATGAAGTTGGTCGTATTACGGCGTTTACGAATCAGTTCTCTGCTGTTGGGCGCAGTTTTGGAATCGACGCTCAGCAGATTGGTGCGGACCTCGCTCGCCTAACGCAAGAAGGGAGTGGTGGCGCTGGCATGGACGTGCGCACGTTTACGACGATGCTGCCGTTCATCAACCAGTACCGCCGAAGCATGAATCAAGCGGCGGTCACAACAGAGACGTTCAACGCGCTGACACAAACACAGCGCATCGAACTTCTACAAAACTCGTTTGCGGCGCTTACGCCGATGATTAACCGCGCAGCAGAAAGCTGGGATGCGATGACTGGCAGCATTTCTGCCAACGTCAAACGCATTCAAATTGAAAGCTTCGAGCCGCTGTTCAATTCGATCAAGCGTGCAACGAACGTTTTCAATCAGTGGTTGGATAGCAGCGCAGACGGCTTTGTTTCTGTTGGTCGGTCGATTTCAACGTATATTGCCGGCGGCCTCGACAGCGCTGTCGCGCAATGGTCCAGGCTCACTTCCGCGATTGATACTTCATCTCTTGGCAAGTTGTTCGGCAATTTGTCGACAGGAACAAGCTCGTTACTGACTGCAATGGGACAAGGCAGAGGCGGAGGAACGAGTGCTGCGCAAGGCGCTGGTGTCGCAGCATCTGCTGCGTTGTTTGGTCCGATTGGCGCACTGCTGTCTGCCGGTTTTATGCGCTTTTTGCAAGACACAGCAGCAGTGAACGAAACGTTGATGGCGTTGTCGCGTTCGTTGAACTGGATTATCGCGATGGCGCAGCCGATTGGTGAAGTTTTTGGCGCGATTACAGATTTGGTCGGGGTCGTTTTGATTGGGATTATCCCAGGGATCGCGTCTTTCTTCGAGTCGCTCTCGCAAGGAGTCGCGAATTTCTTGGCGGTCGTCTCGCCGATCGTCACCGAAATTGTGGACACGTTGCGACCAGTGTTTTTCAGCGCGGCGCAGTCTGTTGGTGACATGTGGCGCGCCCTTGGTGAGTTCGTGAATCCGGCGCTGCGAGCTTTTGGAATTGTTCTACTCTACATGTGGCAAGAAGTTCGCGGCACTGTGTTGCCTGCGGTGCGCTGGCTCGGTGAAGCGCTCACGTCGTTGTTTGGTGTGATTTCTCGATTCCTCCGTTCTATGGGACAAGCGCTCGAAGCCGCCAACGCAGGACAACGCGGTATTGGTGCCGTTGATGATCCAATTACACGTGCGCTTGAACGGCTGACTTCGGCGACAACAGACGGCACGGCGGCGCAACAACAAGCCAACCGAACAACTGCGAGAACGCCACCAGCACAGCGCGGCGGAAACCGTACACACAACGATTTCCGCAACAGTCGTTTCGACATCACGCAACGTTTTGCGGAAGGCTTTGACCCTGACCGTGTTGCTGTTGCGTTCACAGAACAACTCGAAAACGCTGCTGCGCAGCGCATTGACGCGGGGCTAAATCCACTCTTCACAATTCCGGGGTAACGAATGGCGACATTTACACAAGTAATCCCATCGGACCAAGTTGTTCCGCCTTTCGTTGTGAAGGAACTAACCGGCAAACGTCGCACGGTGCGTTTAACAGGGCGCGCTCTGCCTTATCGACCGTTCACGCTGGAAGGCGAACAGCACGTTGAGATTACTAGCTACCCAGGAAACCCTATCGCGACGAGCACTGTGCTTGGTGCGCGCGAAGGCCAGACGACAATCAACGGTTACTGGAAGGACAAGTTCATCGGAGGCGCTGTACAAGTAGCTCAAGCACGACAAGCAGCTCCTGCGAGCGCCAACAACGAAGTTGTTGGTAGCGTGGAAGAGCTTGTTGATCTTTTTGACGACATTCGCATGTGCGGTTCGCTCATTGAAGTTCAATGGGGATCGCGTACACGACGCGGGCACTTAACAAAGTTCACGCAAACGTGGCACAACGTAAATGACTGCGAATGGAGTGCAGAGTTCCATTGGATCTCGCGCGGCCAGCCACCCACAGCACCGGTCGTGCGCGACGACAACGCGTCGCGAATGAGTCGTCGGCTCAGCCAGAATTGGGCGGATCTTTCCCGCGATGTGGAAGACTTGCCGACCAATCCACAAGGCACTTGGTACGACGATGTTTTGTCAGCCGTTTCGACGATCGGTGAATACGCGTCACAATTCGAGTCGCTTGTTGCTCAAACGTATTCGACAGCAATGCAGCCGTTTGACGCTGTGCGCGGTTCTGTGTCCGTTCTCACGGGAGTGATTTCCCGAGGAACAACCATTCTCGAAACGCTTCAAGAAGTGCCGCCTGAGCGCCTGTTTTTCTTCGTCACAAACGAGTCGGGCGATCTCGGGATTCCCACATTCACAAGCGCTTTGCTTGGAGCTGAGTACGCATTTCGTGTGCGACAGTCCACGCAAGCAGCGATTTCAGAAGCGACCATTGACAGAGACACGTTGCTCAAGCTTGTCGAAAACGATGTGCAGCAACTCTATATCGCGCAAAAAGACGAAGACCTTCTTGTCGTCTCGCAGAAGGTTTACCGAACACCGGATCAGTGGCGGCAGCTGATGTTGTTTAATGAGTTGCGCACCACACAACTTACGCTTGGGCAAGTGTTGTTGATCCCGCGTTTACCGTTAGGAGCTGTGTGATGCTGCCACCAGAAGCCGCAAACTCGTACTACCCGTCAACGGTCGTGAACTTCTCGCTCCGTTTCGACGAAGCGCTGCTTGCAGGCGCAGAAGTCGCTGCAGGTGTCAGCACAGAACAAGCAGTTGCAGAACCAGCAACAATTCCAGGAAAAGCGTTTCGTTCGCCGGATGTTGTTGGTGGTGCTTCGAAAGGTTCTACGCAAACATCGTTTGTGCTGAATCGTGTGCCGAAGCGTTGCCACGTCGATCTACCAAGTTCTCGACAGGCCGGAACGTTCGATATGGAGATTGCGTTTACGGATCTTCCAATCGACCCGCGCACAATTCGCTCGGCGGGCGTCGAAATTCACATGGGCACAGTGTCACCAGAGAATTTTGCACAAGGAATGACGCAAACACCGGACACTGGGCAGCAACGACCGTCAATTCTTCGGCCTGTGTTGCACGCACAAATCAACCCGAACGCCGCAACACTTGTAATGATCGGTGTTGTCGATGAGTGGGAAATTTCCTACGACGATGACGAGACAACTGTGTCGATTCGTGGACGTGACTTGCGTGGTGTTTTACTCGATTCGCCGCTGCAAATGCGCCTGTTTGCTGGCTTGAACATGGACGACACAATCGACGGTCTTGTTCGTCAAATCATCAACAGGCATCCGCAACTTGGAAACATGCAGGTGGAAGTCGCGCCGCCGAATCAGTGGCCCGGCGGTCGAATTCCGCAAGCACTTCCTGACAGCATTCTTCCGCGACATCGTCGCGGTGCGCGTGGGCAGCAATCATCGGCAGCTGCAACACCGCCCGGCGGTGGCGACATGACTTACTGGGACGCGATTGTTCGGCTGTGTTTTTTTGTCGGAGCGATACCGTATTTTTCGGCGCGCACACTGATGATTAAGCCGTCCCGCTCGTATTTCGAGCAGGCAGAATCTTTGGACACACCGTTCAATCCGAATGTGATGCGAACATTCGGAGACATGGAACCATTCAACGTTCGCCGACTTGTTTATGGCCGCGACGTCGAAAAACTGTCGTTCAAGAGAACACTCGGCGGTTTGCAGAAACCGAAAGTCGTTCGATGTGTTGCTGTCGATTTACACAGTCGCGCGCGTGCACAAAACCGCGAAGTCGAGGCGCGCTGGCCGCCGGTGCAGCCTCGTACAAACACACAACGTCGTCGCGCAACAGCTCGCGGCGGAGCAACAGCAACGCCACCGATTACACAGGCTGTACAAGACGCAGCCAACAATCGTGTGGCTCCGTCCGGTGACGGCAATCAGTCCGACATGATTACGATTCCAGTTCACGGAATTGTGAATGAAGAGCGTCTTCGTGCGATTGCGCGTTCGCTTTTCGAGGAAATCGGTCGCAATGAATTTACGGGCACTGCGTCTACGAAAAACTACGCGAGTCTTGGCGGCAGTAACGAAGATCCAGATTTACTGCGCCTGCGTCCTGGTGATGCGATTGAGTTTTTTGTGGATGTGTCTGGCGTGCATGACTGGCGAGAGTCCGTCGTTTCGACGGCGACCGATCATTTTCGACGACCGGCAAACGAAGTCACGCAGGAAATCGCCCAACGGCTAGGAAATCGTGACCTTGCACGCGCGATTATGGCAACACTTCGTGGCTCGGTTAACCAGATTCAGAACTACTTTCGCGTGTCCAGCGTGAGCATCACATGGAGCGACTCTGGTTTCGATGTTGCGTTCGACTTTCAAAACTACTTCGTTTTGCGCAACCAGCTCAACGAACCAGTCGCCGCTACAACAACGCGCCGCAGAGCTGCGCCCACAACAACACAGCAGCGGCAGCGCCCCAATAGGCCACCAACACCGGCTCAACAAGTTGCGCAGCAAAGCGCGCAGCAAGCCGCGTCTCTCGGCCTGTTTACGCGTACCGCAACACCAACAAACTCGCGCCCGCCACAGCCTTCGAACGCAGCTGTGCGGCAGTTCTTTTCGCAGCCACCAGACCCGCTGGAGCCGCCAATTTCTTTCGTTACGCGTTTCGGGAGGAGATAGCCGTGCCAAGACAACGCGCGAGACGATCCATCGATCTTGGTTCGCTGTCCGCCGCAGTGTCGCGGCCGGGCATCGACCCGCGCACGTGGATCACACTTGCAGAAGTCATTGAAGCTGGTTTCGACGCTGAAAACGGCTTTTTTGCTGATGTTGTGTACATTCCGAGCGACGAAGAACAAACGTGCCTTGTCGGCGCACAGTACGCCGGTGAGCACTATGGTTTGTGGACTCCGCTCGAACCAGGCGACATTGTTGTCGTCGCGGTTCCGAATGGAGACAGCAACGCCGGGCCAGTTATCATTTCACGTGTTTGGCAAGTGACTGCGCCGCCGCCACCGGAAGGCGGAACCGGCACAGAGCCAACGCTCGACGTTATTCTGCGCGTGAAACCTGGGCGAAAGCTTCGAATTCACACATCAGAAACGGGCGGCGACGTTGAAATTGTGCCTGACGCAGCGAGTGGGCGTGTTCGACTTGGTTCGACAGACGCCGAGCGGCAAGCCGCGCGTGTTGACGACTTTGTGACGGTGGGCCGTTTCGTTACGTTTCGCGACGATCAACGTGACCGCTTGTATTGGTTGCCGCCGGGTGCAGGCGACGGCCAATGGATTGGGATTCCGGTTATCGGTTACGCGCCGGTTCTAGCTTCCGAAGGAATTGACCTCGATAGTGCTAGAATCACAACCGGGTCTGAGAAAGTCAGAATTGAGGGGTAAGAATGCCGTCGAACGGAAGCGGTTACGGAGCAGACTACTACGGAGTTGGTCCGTGGGGGATCGCTCCACCGACCGGCGCGTTTTCTTTGGAAGACATCTTTGCTGTGTCTGAACGCAGCGTTCGTGTGACATTCACAGAAGCTGCGTATGTGCAGTCAGCGTTTAAAGTCGGCTCTGCACTGAACTTGGCAACGTGGAGCATTTCTATCGTCGGCTCTTCCGATCCACTGATTTTGATTGGTGTGCGTGAAGTTACAGGTTCGGGCGCGCGGCAGTTCGAGCTTTACACGTTGAACAAGTTTCCCAGCTACTTTTCCACATTGAATGTGCAGTTTCCGAACGTGCTGTCAGCTTCCGAGACGCCGATTGTCGGGCCTTCGAGTGGCACATGCGCAGCGGCAAAAGTGCCTGAAATCACGCCGCGGTTGAACAAAATTGACTACGTAGACATCAGCAACGTTCCTACAGGACCAACAGAAACGCTCGGCGTTATGCAAGTCGCCGCCAGCGGGGATTACGCCGAAGATGTTGGTGACGCGCTGCTCAAGAAGATGGTTCTTCGACGAATCACGTCGCTTCCCGGAGCTTTTTTTCACATTCCAGAAAGCGAGTTCGGGCTCGGTGTGCGCACAAAAGAGCCGCTGCTCTACAGCGACATGAAGGCGTTCAAAGCCGAACTTGAGCGTCAAATCCTACTCGAACCTGACGCGTCTCGCGTTCAAGCGACGGTGCTGCTGGGATCGGACGGTGTTTTGACTGTGAAAGTACGTGTTCGCAGACAATCCACAGGGCGCGAATTTGATGTTTCCGTGGACATTCCTACCCAGGTGACACTCTAATGGATTTCCCAACGTTCTCAGATTTTGTGCGTATCGCTCGCGACAAGATTCTTTCGTTCAATGGGCGAATCACACGAGAAACCATCGAACGCCAAGGTTCGGACGCTAACATTTTGGTAGCGGCTATGGCAGCATGTGCTGATGAAGTTACCGGACAATTACAACGAGTCGCTGCTTCACTCTTTCTCGACTCTGCTCGTGGTATTGACCTCGATCGCTTGGTTGCTGACCGTTACGGCATTTTTCGAAAGCCCGCTTCGCAAGCACTGGGAACAGTTGAGTTCACAACTACCGCACCAGCTGCCGGTTCTTTCAACATTCCAAAAGGCACCAAGCTCGCGACTGCGGACGGACACGAGTACATCACCTGGGTTGACGCGGTTTTTACTGCTGGTTCAACGGGGCCGGTCGCTGTTGAAATCCGCAGCGTGTTTTCTGGCAGCCGAGAGCAGGCGCGCAAGAACACAATTACATCGCTGGTGTCGCCGATCACGGGAAGTCCTACCGATCTACGTGTTACTAACAGCTTGGCTACTGTTGGTGCTGATGACGAGGAACTGGACGACTCACTACGTGACCGAGCACGGCGTGTTCTCCCCGCAGCGCGCAGAGGCGTTCTATCCGCGATTGAAGCCGGTGCGCTTGCAACTCCTGGTGTGCGAACAGCCCGAGCAATCGAGAATACTGACGTGTACGGTCGAGCTGCTCGAAGTGTACAACTGATTGTCACAGACGCATTCACCGAGAGTTTTATCGACTCCAATCCCACGTCGTACCAAACGCAAAGCCAAACACTTGCGAGCGAAGTGGCACTCGTTCTCGATGAGTACAGAGCTGCCGGCATCTTCGTGCAAATTGATGTTGCGTCTGTCGTTCTTCAGGCAGTTACGCTTGCGCTGCGCTTTCGCGCTGGCGTGAATGTGGACCTTGTTGCACTCATGGCGCGCGGTGCGGTGGTTGCGAAAATCAACAGTCTTCGCCCTGGTCAGTCGATTGTTCCATCAGAACTCGTGGACGCAATGCGACCAATTTCCGGGCTCGAAATCACAGGCCAGGAGATTCTGTCTCCTCCCGGCACTGTAACAGCACAACCACTGCAGGTTCTCCGCACGTCGATGGGGCTCGTTGTTGCGTCGACAACGCAACCTGATCGAGCGCTACAAGGCAGCGCAAACCCGGACGGAGTGTGACATGGCAGACGACTACACGTTTCCAATGACACCAGGCCCCGGCCCTGCTGGGAGCAACGCTGCGTATTTCGACGAAGCTTTTTTTCTTTCGCTGTTGGATCGTCGGTTTCCGTATGAGTACATGCAGCCTCTGAAGGTAGGGCTGAACAGCGGTTACGAGCTTTTTCGCGCAATCGCGTCTGTGAGCGCGCGAGCTAGTCGCGCAATCGAACGTTTGGAAACCGGCTGCATCATCATGTTTTCGTCTGGTGGTGCACGCGCAGAAGTTGAAGTGCAGTTTTCGCGTCCTTCAGCAACAGCCGGCGCTGTTCGACTTCTTGCAGGTACTGTTGTTGCTGCGAGTGTGACTGGTAGAAAGTTCGTGACACTCGCCGATGTTGAATTCGGCGCGCTTGAATTAGGGCCAAAGACAGTCATGGTGCGAGCGCTGTCGAATAGCTGGCAGTACAACGTCGCTGGTCAATCAACTACGCCAGTGTCCAACATCACGTTGGAAGGCGAAATCGACCAGATTGTTCGGATGATTCAGGTGAACCCAGCAACGGGTTTGCGCGACTTCATTGACAAAACAATCGTTGTAAAGAACATCGCCGAAGCAACTGGTGGTAAAGCCGCGATGCTCGACGGCCTCGGTCTTGACCGTGGTGTTGTGCGCGGGTCCACAGAGGAAGACGAAACGTTTCGCTACCGTGTTCGAGCACTTCCAGACACCGTGTCGCCGGCAGCAATTCGCCGTGCACTGAATGACTTGCGCGATGCGTGGGGCGTTGACTACCAGTTTGTCGAAACATTCGAGCGCACCTACCAAACAAGTTTCGACTACCCTAGCTCGAACAGTGGTGTTCCAACATCGCTTTCTCCCTACCCCGCGCAACTCACGCCCTACGAAAACGTGTTCGTCTTCGATGACCCGCGCCCAGCGTACCCGCCATTCACGAATCGGTGGCTCGACAGCGTTGAAGATCGCGCAGCGTTTATCGTCGTTGTGAAAGCGCCTGCGTGCGTTGCTGAATATGGAATGCACTTTGACTCGGTTGATGGTTTACCGAGTACGCGCGTAACGACAAACGGCCCAACAGCGGGGTTTTTCGCGATTTCTGCGTTTGATCTACCAGCAGACTTGAGCAGTGACGCCGGTGTCGCTGGATGCTTCGACGGTAGTGACGTAGGGTTGTCTGATTTTTGGGGCGCATGGTGGGAAACGACGCAGCTCTTGAAAGCTGCTGGCGTCTCGGCGATTCTCGAACTTCAAGGAGAGTAACGTGGCAAACAATGTGTTCGACCAAACAATTCTGAACGTTCGGGAGCGACCGCTCAGCAGCGATTTGAACCAAGCACAATCGCAGCTGTACCGAACAATCCGCGCCCTTTTGCGCTATCAGTTCGCGCGCCAAAACGCCGTAAACGGCGTCGGAACTGTGCAAAGTGGTTTTATCGGTGACGCATTTCAAGTTTATGCAGACAGCCCGGCGTCTTTGACGGTGTTTGTTCGCCCTGGTATTGGATTCATCAGTGACGTGTCCGATGTTCCGGTAGACATCGGCGGCATTGTTGGACTGGACGATCGAGAGCAATACAAGCCGCTGGTCCTGAGCGAAGCACAGTCGTTCGCCATTACACCCGATGGCACAGACCCACGCATCGATATTGTGGAAGTCACGTATGACAGGCGCGCAGAAAATCCCCTATCAAGAGACATCTTCACTGCAACATCTCCGTACAACTTCGTTGCAACTGCGGTGAATAAAACGTTGGCGTGGATCCAGAACGGCAGAACAAGCATCGACGGCAGCTCGAAGATTAACTACAAAACAGGCACACCCGCACCGGTGCCGGTTGCTCCGTCAGTAACTGCTGGATACACAAAGATCGGCGAAGTCTACGTGCCCGCAGCGGCGGCGAGCGTGGCGACTCTTCGCGACACACGCAAGATTGTTTCGCCGTACGGACGTGCGTTCGCGCGCCTCGCGTTGTCGATTCCTGACACCGCGATTGCTCCAACAATCAGCCACTTTCAAGCAACGCCCGGTGTTCGTGTGTTTGTGAAAAACATTCTTGCCGGTGCGTTCACTGTGTACATTTTGCCTGGCGGCACGCCGACAAACGTCACAGCGTCGGGTATGGCACAAAGCACAGCTTCCGCGCTTACCATCCACGCAAACGCACCGAACATCGGCACGCTTTCTGGTGGCGAAATCACGCTTCTTGGGACTACGACAGCACCAACATTCTCGAACGGCTTTACGGGGGCTGACCGCATCGCATTTGATTGTTCGTTTGGAGCTGCTCTTGCCGCACCGGCAACCTGCTATCTCGACTTCTCGTGGGATTACGTGTAGCCAGCGCTGATCCTGTATAGTTCCCTGCCAGGAGGAGCACGTGCCTCAATCTAAAATTCGCATCAACACGGTGATTGGCTCGAATGACGACCTGCCGATCAACGTGGTCGTTAATTTGGACAACGCCAACACTGGCGGGGAAGTCAGTTATTTATGGGAAATTGTTTCCCAACCAGAAGGTCCAGCTGACGCATTAAGCTCTTCTTCACTGTCGGCGGTCACATTCACGCCAACGAAAGAGGGAAGTTACCTCATTCGTTTAACAGTGAATGGCTCGTTGATCGACACCGTGATTGCTGCTGTTCGACAGCTGAAATCCGGCATGCGTATCCCAGCAGGGAATGAAACTGAGGAAGTCAGCGCAACAGTCGGCTGGTCGGAAGATGCTAACGCCGATTTGCAAAAACTCGACAGCGTTTATTCCGACGCAAACGTGCTGGCCGGCATCGCGGGTTCTGCACTTTCTGTTGGAAATGTTGTTCGCGTAACAGGAACAACAGCAATCAAAGTCGGGCTGCCTGGCGAAGAGCGTTTGTTCACATGGGACGCTGCGGACGCAACAACACAAGCGAACTGCGCTGGCGCGCTCGGAGTTGTTGTTGAACGCGTACCTGCGGGAGCCATCGGTCCTGGCGACTACGTACGAGTACGCGTTTCTGGGCTTGTTGAGAACACCCCCGTTACCGGAACGCCTGTGCTCGGCGGCGAAGTTTTCGTTGACGACGCAGGAGCGCTTTCCGACACACAGGGAACTGTTCGTCGTTTGGTTGGAATCATCGTTGCTTCGAATGGCGGCAACTGGGATGTTGCGTTCAACGGATTTCTTGCTGACATCAGTGGCGGCGGCGGAGGTGGTGTTCCTTCATCACGCACAATCTCCACGACTTTGCCGCTGAGCGGGGGAGGCGATCTTACCGCCAACCGAACGCTTGTTTTGAACTACAACGCAACGCTGACGGTTAGCGCTGGAAGCCTTGCTGTTGTCTACGGCACTTCTGCGAACACAGCAGCGCAAGGCAATGACACACGTATCGTTAACGCTGTACAGACTTCTCGCACCATCAGCACAACTGCACCGTTGGGCGGTGGCGGGAATCTGAGTTCGAATCTCACACTAACGTGGAGTTTTCCAGGCGAAACGACCGGCGACATGCTGTCCTACACCGGCGGCGCATGGTCGCTTGTTAACATCGGCTCGGCCGGGTTCTTTTTGCGCTCCAACGGAACGAACGTTGTTTGGCAAGCAGCGACAGCGGCGGATGTTGGCGCAGTTCCTACCTCTCGCACGCTGCAGGGTGTTAGCCCGATCGCTGTCGGGGGCGTTTACACGCCCGTCGATCTTTCGACGAACAGAGTCATCACGTTCGCAATCCCGAGCGAAGCACACGGAGACATTGTGTTTCGTGGGTCGTCTGCGTGGACGCGCTTGCCCGCAGATAACGGCAAGTTTCTTCGCAGCAACGGTGCAGGTGCAGACCCTTCATGGGAAACGATTCCTGCAGGCACAGGTTCAATCCTCTACATTTGGACGGATCTTTACTCTGGGGCAGCGCCGTTAACCGCTGGAACCACCACTGCAGGCGGAGCGAAGTTCATTGTTGCGGAGCACGGGCTACCCGGCTCTGGGCAACCAGTGTACTTGCGTGTGCTGCACCGCCGGTTCTCTGGCGCGAGTTTCGTTCGCTACAGGCTGCGCAATTCTTCGGGTTCGTACGTTGCCGACTTGGACGGACTCGGAAACAACTACCTGGAATTTACTGGTGCAACACCTGCAATCGAAGAGAAGCAATCTGTCGATTTAACAGGCCACACGAACTTTTCGGTGACTGTTGACGACATCTACGAAGTAGAAATCGAAACCGACGCCGGCGTTGTTGCTATCGCAGAGCGAGCGTACTTGCTCGCGCAGGTATCAACGGCGGGCGGCAGCTACGTTCTCCCGTTCTTTCTCGTTGGACCCGCCGGTTCCGGCCCAGGAGGAAGCTCGCCAGCTTTCTCCTCGATTACAACAGCGCTCGCAGCTGCTCCAACATCGGCGTTGATCGTCGTAATGGACGGCACTTACGTAGAAAACCCAACAATCACAAAGTCGCACAGGCTCATTTCTTGGTCTGCGTTCAAAGGTGAATCTGGCGGCGGTGTTGTTATCGACGGAACTGTCACAATCAATCCAGACGCAGCCGGAAGAAAAGCGGCTGTGCAAGGCATTCGCTGTGCTCCGAGCGTTTCTGGTCGCGGTATCTACGTCACAGGAACCAACGCTTGCGATGTGGACTTGTCGTTTTCGGAGGCATACGCGCCAGCTGGTGACGCTGGAGTTGAAATTGACAACACGTCAGCAAGCACACGAGTCTTCGCTGAAAGACTTCGCGCGCAAAGCGTACTTTCTCGCGGTTACTACGCTCACGGAGCTGCACACGTTCACCGGTTGAACCACGCGGTGATCGCAGGTGCGAGCACAGCAGTCGAAACTGGCGACGGTGCGAGCGTTACGCTACACAGCGCGCAAGAAATCACCGGAAAGCTCGTCGCAAACGGCGGAATCATTGTCTGCCGTTTCGGCTACATCCAAGCCGGCGCTGCAGCTCCATTTCGTATCGGCGGAAACGGAACGCTCACTGCTGAGTTCTGCCGAGTCGACAGCACAAACACAGGCGATTTTGTCGAGTACACAGGCGCTGGTTCTGCGACCTACTTGTATTCGTGCGTTTCTGTGTACGGGAACGCGAAGCAAACATTCGCTTCAGGCATCACGCCGATACCAGCGACAACAACTGTCGGAAATCTAGAACAAACACTCACAGTAACGGCAAACGTGAATGAAGCAACGGATGTTCTGTTGCTTAATCACGCTTCCGTGAAAATCGAAGCGACGCTTCCAGACCCGACACGACGACTTTCTCGTTTGTTCTTTGCGAAAAACATCAGTTCGGCTCAAGCGCATGACTTGAAAGCTGTTGGCGGCACAACCATCAACGGCTCGTCAAGTATCACGCTCGCGGCGGGTGTTGGCGTTGTTCTGTGGGCGGCTTTCGGAACAACGGACTACAAGATTCTCGCTGTGTACACGCCTGGATCGTCTGGCGTTGTTCCGTTCTCACGAGTACCACTTTCGGCTAAATACAGCAGCGTTCCGGGCTCTACGTCGCTGGAAAAAGCTGGCGGCGGTGTGTGGGTATCCGCGGAGCACGACTACAGCGGTTCTCGTGCAATCAAACTTCGCGTGGCGCTGTACTCGCCGGACGGCACGAACAATGTGCGGGTGAAGCTGTGGAGCGTTTCAGCTGGTAACTGGGTTGCGGATCTTGATGGCGCAGCCAACGACTACCTGCAAACGTCCTCGGCAACTCCGACCATTTTAACGAGCGTAGATTTGGACGGACACACAAACTTCAACGCTGGCGGGACAGGTATTTATGAAGTTTGGGTTCAGAGCACCAACAGCGGAACAACAGCAGAGCTTTTGTCGGCTGAGTTCATTGTGGGATGATGAGGCACTCAAATGACCTACCAAAGTACAGCAGCAGACACCCCTTACACGGGACCTCTCTACAACTTGAATCCCAACGCTGTGGACATCATGTCCATTCTAAAAGCGTCGTTCAAAGCCGCCGGCTTTGTCGTAGCGCAGTCAGGAGACGGGCTCAGCACGTTTTCAACATCGGCAGACATTCTGACAAACCAAACATCGACAAGCGGAAATCAGTCCAATGACGGAAACCCAGGCCGAAACAAGGTAGCAAACAGCATTGCGAACAACCGTGCGTGGTTTATCGTCAAGCCAAACGCATCGGCTGCATTTACTGGGCAGCTTGCCGTACAGTTGATTGACTTCGACTCCGGCACTTACCAAATCCGCGTGAAGTTTTCTGCTGGCGGTTTTGCAAACGCGACAAACGCAACACAAACACCAGCACCTACAACCGGAAGCGACGAAAAATACTGCTTGGGCGGCGGCACAAACGCAGCCCCAACAGGGGCTGCGTTTCTGTACACAGATGGTGGTTTTCGTTGCAACACAACGTTTGACGACGCTGTGGCAACACCTCGCGGCTGGTTCGGTTTGTGGCCCAACTCAACGGATTCAGCAATGTTTCTCTTGATGTGGGACTACGGCTCGAATTTCGGCGAAACAGATACGTACCCATACGCTGTTTATGGTGCTGTTGACTCGGCCGCTGCGGACTTTTCGTCGCTTGCGAATCAAACAACTACACAAAACACAGAAGGCTGGGCAACAAAGCGTGCGTCTGGACTGACAGAAAAAACCGGCGCGCTTTACGAAACAGGCGTCGGCCTTTCCGGTGCTGCACCTGGCGGACCGATGGGTACAAACACATCGGTGTCGAAAGACGACTTGATTCCACTGCACCTTCACCGCTGTGCAGAAAACCTAGCGTCGCCGACAGGACACAAGCACTATTCGACGATGATTCGGTGGGTTCCAACGAACAAGCCAAATGGCGATCATTTCGACGCTCCAACTGGCGGAGATGCGCGCGACCTTGTTGTTTTTCAGAAAATCGCTCTCCCATGGGCTGTTCCCGGCACGGCGTGTGTGAGGTAATTCATGGCGACTACAAACGGCCAGCTGATTTCCCCGTCTGACCCTCTATCGGGTGATGGAACGATGCCAGGTCAGTTACTGGTGAACGAAAGTTCGACGGTTACTGATGCGGAAGACTTGTTTGTGTCTGTAAGCGCTGGACCGACTTACAACTATCAGCGTGGAAGCTCTGCAGGGCTGCCCGGCACAGTGATTGGCGTAGCGAGTAGGGTCAGACGTTAGCGTTTGTGTCTAGAGACAATGACGCGCTCGTGGTAGTGTTTCCGCCGCGAGGTAGTCATGGCAGTTGAAATTCACAATCCATCCGTAGAGTCCTGCGCGCTTCCGTACCCTTTTCGTGGTGTTTTGGTGGGCGGTCAGCGCATTGTTGTCGATTTGACGCTTGCGCAAGCACGCGCGCTGCTCGCCAATTCGCTCGGGCTCATCGTTACCGCAGTAACGGCACCTTCAGCGTACGACGTTGCGTATCAAGGCGACGCTTTGATTCTTGCTGAATGTGCGGTCAACGGCTTTTACGGTGCCGCTCCTCCACGAATGACAACAGCACAGCGCAACGCACTGTCGTCACCGCCAACGGGGCTGGTGATCTACAACACGACAACCAACAAGCTCAACTTCCGCGCTGCCGCTGCCTGGGAAGTCGTAACTTCTGCATAGTGTCTTGAACGTTTACACGCTGCGGAGAACGAGCTGTGGAGATTCACCTACCAGCTGTGATTGAAGATGGCTCCGTTGGACTGCAACGCTCTTCTGCAGCTATTCGAGTTCCTCGTTATGAGGAGCTTTTGGTCGTTCTGCATGTGCAATACCCATCTGGCGTAGCTTTCACGCCCGCTATTGGTGACTCTGGCGTTCTGACGATCAAAAAAAGCAGTGAGCAGATCACCGTAAGTGCGAAGCAAGGACTGCAGAAGACAACGACGTTTTCCAAGAACGTGTTGTCATTTGCGCTGACTTCGACGGAAGTAGGGAGTCTTCCAGCAGGTCGCTACGTTTGGGACGCTTGGTTGATTCACAGCGACACTTCGCGTGTGTGCATCGTAGAACTCGGCGAGTTTTTCGTGATGCCGACTACCACAAGGATGTAGGGGTTCATGGATAGCTGCTGCCAACGACCTGTAGTTTTCAAAGACGCTCTTCGCCCAGTGTCATTGAAAGTAACTGTGCGTCGTCGAAACGCTGATGTTGATTTGAGTGTGGCAGCCTCTGCGTATTTTCTTGTGCGGAAGCCAGACCAAACAGACCACACATGGACCGCAACGATCGTTGAAACGGACGAAACTTTCGTGGTGTTGCGGTATTCGTTCGTTTCAGGCGACGTACCACTACTCGGAACGTACCTGCTCTTTCCGCAAATCGGGCTTCCGTCAGGAACCTACCCAGCAAAGCCGTGTGAGTTTGATGTTGAAGACTACGGGGCAAACACTGTACTTGTTGCTTACAACAACGGTGCTCTTGTGTTTCCCGTTCAACTAGAAACTCAACTCGTCGGAGGCTAAGGTGGCAGCTCTATGTTTGTCCGGTGGCGGCGCACTCGGGGCGCTGCAAGTCGGAATGCTTCGTGTTTTGACAGAAGAGCGCGGATTTTTTTGGAATCGAATCGCCGGCGTTTCTGTTGGAGCGATCAACGGCGCGTTTTTGTCGCAGTTTCCAGCGACCATCGAAGGCGCAATTGCAGGTGCAAAAGCACTCGAAAAACTCTGGAGAGAACAGCTGCCTGACTCTCGCGCTGTTTACATTTCGGATGTTGGCGATCCTTCGCGGTTTCTAACAACCGGAGGAATGTACGACACAGAACCATTGCGAAAGCTTGTTACGTCGCACTGGGACTTCAGCAAATACTCACGCTCCGGCGTCGAGCTAAGTGTCGGCGCGGTCAGTTTTAGAACCGGCGACTACGTTGTAGTGTCACCGGAAAACGCTGCATTTCCACAGTGGATCATGGCAAGCGCGTGTTTTCCGTGTGCGTTTCCGCCTGTGTACATCGATAACCAACCATGGCTCGACGGCGGAGTGAAACACATTGCGCCTTTGTTTGAGCTACTCGAAGAAAAGCACAAATTCATCGACGTTTTGATGTGCAACACAATCACTGGCGGGACACTGCCAGCGTCCTCCAATCGAGCAAAAGCAGGGCTGAACGTCGCCATTCGAACAATGGAAATCATCGCTGCAAAAAGCGTGAGGGATGACTTTGAAATCGCCAAAGTCATGGCGGGCACGTTAGGCAGCCAGCTCAGAATATTGTGTCCAGAAGACGCAGTCGCTTTCGACGCTCTGAAGTTCGAACACGGCCCCATTTCCGCGATGATTGAGTGGGGTAAAACCATTGCGCGTGCTTCGCACTGGTAAAGCTTTGTGTCTATACTCCCGGCATGGCGGAACCAACTAGCATCGCTGGTGTTGTCATTGCTGCGTGCGGCGTGTTGGCGAGCACTGTCGCGTACTTGTTTCGTGAGTGGAACAAAGAACGTCGCGAATTGATTGAAAAATTGGAGAAGTTGCAAGCAGACAGGGTTTCAGACGCGCAAACGCTGATGAAATCGGCAGTAGAAACCGTCACTGAGAGTACCGAAACGCATCGAACGCTTGTAGAACTGATGACAGAACTCAAACAAGAGCTTTCTCGCTCTCGCAGGAAGAACTGACATGTCAGCACCAGCAACGCCGCAAGATGCTCTTCAACTGTTTCTCGAAACACAGCGAAAAGCCCGCGAGGAACTGCAGAAGCTCAAGCAAAGCTCGCGACAGCTGCGCAACGAACTACGTCGAGACGCAAGCAAACCGTCCAACGCAGACGAGACAGGCAAGCAAAAGCCTCTATAATGGGGGCATGCAGTTACAACAAGTCTGGCAGTTCTTGGTGAGCCACCAAACACACATCGTGTCTGCGTTGATGGCGTTCGTTTTTGTTTGGCAATCTGTCCCCAAAGATAGACGCGATGAATGGGAAAAGCGGTGGCCGCGGTTGATTGGCTTGATCCGCATAGTGGTGGAGCTTTCTCCGGCGCTGCGCGGTGCCTACGAGGCGTTCTATCACCAAATCGTCAAAGGCGAGGCAAAGACCGAGGTGGTGAAGAGGCAGTCCAGCCCACCAACACCACCAGCAGCACCGCTCACTGCGATTCTGTTCTTCGTTTGGTGTAGTGTTTTCGCTCTCGCGATAGCACTCGCTGGATGCCCTGTGTACGAGCGAGAAACTTGCGGAACTCCGCGAGCGTACACGTGCACGAACAATCAACCATACGTGTGTTCGCCGAGCGGACGTTGGACGCCTGTGGGCGACACTCCGTGTTCAGCACAAGGCACTTCAGTGTGCGCTCTTAATGACGCTGGAATCGCTTACTGCACCGCACCGTAAACTGGAGGCTTTCAATGTTGCTGTTGAGAATGGAAGAGTCACAAGAGCTGACGGATCGAATGTTCTTGATCTCGCAGCGCTTGCGCGAACGTTTGGACAACGAGCTGCCGTTGCAGTGGGTGGACAAAGAAGACGACTTTCTTTGCCAGCAAATCTCAAAAGCACTCGATGTTGCAGCGACCGTTAAGCAAGTCATGCAGATGTTCAACGTGGACATCCCGCTTGCTGCACCAGACGGTCGCAGGTTCCAAGAGGATTTTGCAACTACAATCAAACAGCGTGTTGCAACTCCTCGCGCGTGGCGGCAGAAGACTCCGTTCGGAATCCGCGCTGCACTACGCACTGACGCGCACGAATGGCAGCACGGATTCCAAGACCACGTCGGTGTAAAAGCCGGGCGTTGGCCCAAAATGTTGTCGCACTCGGTCCTCTACCTCGCCGGGTGTCTCGCGCACACAAAGGACGGAGAAGAATACCTTGCGAAAGTGGAAGGCGACGCTTACGCGGTTACGCAATACTGCGTTGCGTGGTTTTGCGGTAGACCGGACCCAATCGAAGGCCCACTTTCGAGCATTCGAACCGCCTACAACTTGCTTGATGTTGGGCCGACAATGGCGGAAGACGTGTTGAAGTCCCACTACGAAACGATGCGTGTTGGCGCGATTCCGCCTGTGACTGCTGCGCGCATTTGCAGAGACGTGTTCTACGAACACGCAGGCGACTTGCGCGGTCGCGTGCTCGTCTAACTCTTCTTCTGTGGAATCGTCAGTCCAGTCAGCTGACAAAAACAAGCAATACAATACGCAAAGTCACGCTGTTCGCGTTGGTGTTCGACTTTTCTTGGTGTCGGGGTTTTCGGTGAAACGCAAACACCAGGAATCTGCGAATCATCTGCGTTCAGCAGCACGCCTTTAATGACGAAGCCGGCCTTCGGGTTGGCTAAGTGCGTGTTGCATTGATTGCACACATTGATTGTCCTCTTCATTTCTGTACAGTCCTTTCTGGGAGTAAAAACAGATGAGCATGAATCGCGCAATAGCGCTTGGACCTGTTCCGACACTTTGGAGTTCTGACGGAATTGGTGCTGCGTGGGCAGCTGGAAAAGACCTCATTCTGCAGGCCAAACCGAAAGCCGTGCAACTGCACAGTTGGGAACCACGGCCAACAATCGACAGAATTCGTGTTGCACTCGCGGAGCCGGAGCTGCCTGCCATTGTCGGTGTTGGTGTTGACGGCATCGCAAAGCGAATTGCGAAAGGCGAGTGGTCCGAAGAACGAGGGGTTCAAACGTGCGTCGAATTAGCGCGCCGCGCGGAAGACTGTGGGGCTGCCGCGCTCAAGTTCAACGCGGAGGGTGGATGGAAACGCCCGCCAACATCGGACGAAGCAAAGCGACTGAAGAAGTTCATCCGCGTGATGTTGGCAGCTGTGCGCAGAGCGTTTCCTCGTTTGGCGCTATGGTTTACGTCGTACGACCACCCGAGCTTTCACAGCGCGTTTCCATGGCTGGAGTGGCTCGGAAGAGACTCACCAATTACAGAGAGCTACTGGCAAGTGTACGCAGCCGGTCTTGGAAAAGAAGTCAACCCGCACAGAGGGAAACTCGCGGCAAGAGTGCGTAGCTCCATCGCTTCGTATCAAAAGGCAATTCGCGACGGTTGGATCAAAGCCGATGTTCCAGATGGGCAACCCGGCGATGATGTGGACTTGGATTGGCGACCATACGTGCAGTTGCACCATGTTGACGCTGCCGACACGATCGCTCTCGTGACGATGTATCCAACAGCAGCAATGTGGGCTGTTCCGACACGTGCAGATGCGCACGGTCGCTTTGCGTTTCTCGCTGCGTGTGAACTGCACCGCCGAGGTTTTTGGGGGCAGGGAGCTGTCGCGCAGTTCCAGCTAGCGAACAACCTGGCACCGGACGGTGTTGTTGGTCCTTTGACAGCTGGCGCACTCGGCCTTGCAGATTCCTACCCCCGCAAGAAACCAGAAGCGCTGGTTGTTCAGTCGCCGTAAAAACCCTCTCGGCGCTTTTGTACTGATGCTTTCGCAAGCTCTGTTCGACATTCACGACATAACCCAACAAACTCCGGTGCAACGCGCTTTTTCGGGATCATTGCTTCGCGCGTGTTGCAGTTCGAACAAAGTGTTCCTTCTTCGGTATGCGCAACAACCGAGCGTTTTCGGCGTTCCTTCACGTACTCTTTGCCAAGTTCATAGAACTTCTTCTTCAGTTCCACGCCGTCCGCGCGGGTTTTCAAAGGAACATCGTCGATAAAAAACAGGCGCAGCTGTCGAAGGCCCGCGTTTTCGATCAAACGAACATTCTCGCGTGTCATTTGTAGAGACGCAGCAACCTCTTCGAGCGCTACGCCGTGCGCGTGTTGATCCACAAGGTCTAACACGCACGAAAACTGCACCTTTTCCCAATCAATGACAGGAATGCCGTCTTCAATCGAGAAGAGTTCGGGGTATGGGCTTTCGATACTTCCGCTTTTGATGTTGATGTCGATAAGCGGGTGATGCTCGCAACTAACCCATGGACAAGGACGCCGAGCGTTTGATCCGCCAGGAAGACAGTCTTGCCGCGTTTTTGGACGCGACGCTAGAACTTCTGGGCCTAATTCTTTGAGAATTTTGTCTGTGTTTGCGATGGAAGCAGCGCGTTTTCGTGTGTTTGCTTTGTAGATTTCGATGTTTTCAACGAGCCTTTGCCGTTTGACTTTCTCGTTGCTCATCACGTATGTCCTTCGCTAGCGACTGGAATTGCTCGTCGAGAGCTACAGCGGCGAGGATAGAACGCACGCTGTTTCTAGTACGCTCCTGGTCGAGAAGTAGCGGCATCCAGAATGACAAATCCACGCCAAGCTCTTCAAGCTCATTTTTTAGATCGTGAACTTTGTAGCGCATCAGGCCGAAGATCACGTCAGCCATAGAACGCTCGAATGGTTCGGTTTGCCCGTGGAGTTCTGGTGTAGCGGGGCAGTGTTCAGCGCAGAAAGTACAGAGTACGTTGCCGTCGGCGGTCACACCGTCACAAAACTCACAGGCACAGCGGTTCGAATTCTGGTGTTTCCAGTCCAGCTTCACGGAACCCACTTGAGCAGCTCTTCATCCAGAGGACCGCAGATTTCTTCGAGATATGCCAACCGCGCGATAACGACGAGTTTTTGAATGTGCCTGAGCATGGTCAAGAACGTTTCCAGCGGCATCGAAGCGATCTCGTGCGCGTCAGTCTGCTTCGAAAGAATCAGCACGCCTGCAGGAAAGTGGGCGGGGTGTTTCTCGCGATGCTCGTTGAGAGCGGCGAGTGCTTGTTTGAAGGCTTTGTGCACGTTGGGTGTCTTCGTGTAGTGCTTCGCTTCTACCCACCAAGGCGTCCCATCAACATCCGGCACTTCGTTTGCCGCCCTCATTTGCCCAATTCCGCGCTTGGCGTTCGGGTAAACAGCTTCGAGCTTTTCTGCGGCCGCGCGCTCGTAGCGTTTGCCTTTTTCGCGCAAACCGCTGGGGGACTTCACACGTGTTTTGACAACTTTCGCCTTCTCTTTCGGTTGACGCTTACGCGTTTTCGCTCCAGCCGGCGGCAGCGTGATTGTTTCTTTCCACAACACACTGTCGTCGTTGGGTGGTTTGTTTTGTTTCGTTTTCATGTGTCGTCCGCAGGCGGTGTTGGACCGCGTTGACCTTGGTAGTGCGAGTGCAGTTCTGGGTGTCCGTACAGACGGTCAACTTTACCTGTGAGTTGCGTGAAAGTGACTTGGCAGATTTTCATTGCTGGGACCAGCAGGATCGGGGCGGATGAACAGTTGAACAATTCCAGCGTGACCTGCCCTCCGAAATGCGGTTCAGCTAAACCGGCGGTGACGTGAACGAACAACCCACGACGACCAAGTGTGCTTTTTCCGTGCACCTGCATGCAGATGTCATCTGGCACAGTCACCCGCTCGACCGTTGACGCGAGAATGAACTGGAGCGGCCATAGGAGAAACCCACGAGGACCAATTTCGAGCGTTTCATGGCGATTACCGGCGTTTCCAATCTTTTGTAGCAACGTGTCTGCCAAAGTCAGTTCAACAGAAACAGACTGTATGCAGTCGTCCGCGGGTTCTGGCTCAATAACGAGCGGGTTGTTCTCTCTGCGCATCAATGCGCGAATCTGGTTGTCGGTCAGCATTCGTCTGCCTTCTTCAGTAGGTATTCTTCGAGCGCTTTTTCAAATAGTTCAGCAAACTCTCGCTGAACTTCGTCTGGTTGTTTTATCAGCAATGCTGTGAGTCGTTTACCATTGTTCGAAAGCGGCAGTTTCACTGCAGCGTGTTTGGCCTGCTGTGGTGACGGCGGCGCTTCTACATCAGGCAGCTCCGGTGGAGGAGCATTAACGGCATCGTTCAAGCTTTTGAGAAAAGCTTCGTCAATACCTGTAAGAGCTGCGAGCTTTTCTTCCCCAGTGCTTTGCTGAATCTCGCGAACGAGTGTGAAGAACTCTTCCGGGACAATCTCTGCAGAGAGATTGAACGAAATCATTGCTGTGTCGACTTGTGCTTTCGACAAATTGTTGTCTAAGCACGCAACCGGAACATCCTGGATGTTGAGTTTCTCTAGCGCGGCAACTCTGTGGTGACCGTCAACGATTTCGTACTTTGTCGGGTCAGCTTTAGAGCGCTGCACCACAACCAAGGAACGAAAGCCGAACTCTTTAATGCTCTCGACGAGAGCATCCATTGTGCTTTGTGTCATTCGCCGGTAGTTATTTCTTCGGCGGACAAGATCGCTGAGTTGAATAACGCCGACTTGTGCGTCACCCAATCGAAACCAGTTTTTCTGCATCATCACTCCATGGGAGGCTCAGGTAGCCAGCTTTCAAACAGAGCGTATCACGCGAGCGGTTAATTCCGGCAAGCACGGTGTGTAGTGCTTTACCCTCTTTTCGCGCTTTCAACACACCACTTGAAACTACCTCTGCAACGAAATGCCCGGTGTCCCAAATGGAACAAACGATGCGTGCGATTCGCCCGACCTGCTGCTTGAAAGCATCCGTGTCTTCAGAAAATGTGTCTGCGATGTAGCCATCCAACCAGCGCCAGTACGACAATGACCGGCTGTGAGCGGGCGGCAACACTTCGCTGTAGTTCACGTGGTCGTACAAACCCTCGCGCTGTGCATATCGTGTTGCGTTGTGCACGTGAAAAACTTCGACGTTCGTGGTTCTTATCGGATGCGGAATGTGTTTGCTCAGTTCGCCAGCGAGCCGGAGAGCGGTTTCAAGGCTTTTTGGATCCGCAGCGCACGCAAGAACATCGTCGAATGGCGTTCCAACATCGAAGGCTTCGTACCAGTTTTCTGGAATCAACCCGCCGGCAACAAGAGACTCAACCATCTCGGACGAGTTCGCGAAGTATCGGCAAGGTAGCTCGGCGATTGGTGTTGAGTTGTCCAAATACACAGGGCGCACAGAGAGTCGAGCGGTTTGCGTGATCGGGCTCGATTGGTAGAGAAGAATGTTTTGGTGCGTGATAACCGGACAGGGCTTCTCAGTGAGAAACTCAACAACTTTGTGCGACTGGTCGAACGGACGAAGAATCGCTTGCGGTGTATAGGTTGGGTCGTTTGGGTTGCGGGCTGCTAGGTGTATTACTCCGACGGTCATTGTTTCTTCCTCAGTTTGAAAAATCCATCGTATCCAACTCGCTCGAACGGACCTTGCAGGTACACGTCAAGCAACCACGTAGTTGTGATTTCGCATGCAAGCGGTTTCACAACGCCTTGCTGTTTGAGCACGTGCGCGACCTGCGACAGTGTTGTGGTTTCGTCAGCAAGACACAGTTTTCTTGCAACGTGAATACCTGCTGCAACAAGTTCTGATCGTGTCATCCGAGCACTCCGGGGGCGACAAAACGGTAGTGAGCAACAGGTTTAATCAGTTCAACGATGTCTTGTCTGTGCGTCGTTAGAACAACACAGCGCGTTTTTGCAATTCGCCCGAGTGCTTCGACAGCGCTCACGACACCCGAATGGTGGAGCGAGTCGAAGCACTCGTCGATGAACATGGTTCCCTGTACTGGAGACAAGCTACTGAGCGCAAACGTTGTTGCGAGGTCAATGCGACGTTGTTCACCGTCCGAACACGCGAAATATCCAAGACCATTTCCAACACCAGACACAGCCATGCTGATCTTGTCGCGTACCGCACCGGATGATGTTGTGGTTGTCGGAGAGAACTCCACTTGGATGTTGTCACACAGCAGTGATAGCCAGTAGTTTGCTTCGTCGGTTAAGAGCTTCAGCAAATCGTGCAGCATTGTGCTGCGTAAGCCCTGAAAGCCGAGAACCTTTTCAACTTCTTCGAGGAGCGCTAAACGCCTTTCAGCAGCGCGCACCAACAGAAATGTGCGCGTCAATGTCGCGGTGAAAGATGCAACGGTTGAAGCACACGACAAAAGGTTTTCTTCCTCGTTGCCGGTTCCAGCTGCCTTGAGTGCTGATAGTCGCGCGTTAACTTCGCTGCGCAGAAGTATTCGTTGCCCAATTTCATTGTCTAGTTTTTGACACGCGAGTCGGTGTTTGTGCATGCGAAGCTGCACATCGCCGTAAACACGCTCTGCGTGCTGTAACTGCTCTTGCAGCTTCTGCAGTGACACTTCACTGGTCGCTGTGCTCAAAGGCCTGTTACACGCAAAGCAGTAGTTTTGCTTCGCTTGCGTGATCGCCCGTTTAATCGTTGCCACGTCGTTTTGAGCTTCTGCGACAGCACGAACAAGGGCGTCTTCGGATTCAGAGGATGCCAAAAAGTCTCGCTTCGCCTTTTCCAGTGCTGTGACTTGCGCGTCGTGTTCGCGTAGTGCTTCCGTGAGCTTTTCAACTTCGGTGACGTAGGATTTTCGCATCAAAAGCGTGGATTCAACCTGGTTCTTTAGCCAGTCTGTGTGGCTTGCTAACGCTGAAGCATCACGCGTCAATCCAAGACTCAAGCTCTGCACCAAACTTTTCTGCGCTGTCGTCTCTGCTTTCGCTGCCTTGCTTGCATCAGAGAACGCATTGAGCCCTCCAAGTTCTTCGAGTAGCACCTTTCGCACTTCATCCGTGGCTCGGCTTAACGAACCGACGTCGAAAGAACGAAACACGTGCGCAGCTTTCCAGGTTGCTTGTGTTACTGGAAGGACGCTGTTCAACGCAGTCTGCGCTTTCGTCACAGTGTCGTACTGTTGTGTGACTTGATGATCGCCAGACCAAGCGAGCGCAGCTTTTGGTGCTTTTGTTCGAGAAACGTGCAACGACAGGTAGTCCGTTTCTAGTTCAACGTACTGGTACTCACACGCGGTATTCCAAACAGACGTTGGGCGAACCGGCGAACCCCACAGTGCTACGGAAACTGCATCCGCGATGCTGCTTTTCCCGCACCCGTTCGGCCCCGTCAGTAGCACAACGCCTGTTTCTGGGAACCGAAGTGTTGTTGGTTTGGAAAACGTTGTGAAGCCGCACAGCGTGAGCTTAGAGCAGCGCATCTAGAATTTCCTTGTTCAGTTTGTCGCTCAGACGCTGGTACAAAAACTCGACGCAGCAAACTTCGAGCGTAGTAACGGTTTGAGCCGCATCAATTTTTTCCGCGACGGTTGTGCAAAGCGTGATGTCCCGCGTAGTCAGTAAGCGCTCGCGTTGCTTACCAACAAGCAGGTCTTTGTGCTCCAAGAGGAGTGCGGTCTTTTCGGCGAGTGTCTCTAACGAGTGCTCTGTGATGACGTATAACCGAGTCGCCGATGTGTTACTTGCTGCGACGAACATCAGAGCCTCAAGAACTTTCTGCACAGGTCGTGCACATCATTCGAGGAAACGTGTCGGGGAAACTCTGTAGCTGCAACGTGCGCAGCTAGAGCGTCTGCGAGCGACTTACGCCCTGTAACAGCAGCACGAACGGCTTCACGACGGCTTTCAGCCGCGCGCTTGTCAATTTCCACTGCGACGCAGTGCTGTGCTTGTAGTTGTTGCACTTGTTTTTGCACCTCGACGTACTCGTTCGGGCGAGTAAGAACGCGTGTGAAACGATGCATTCCGTCCGAGCGCTCTGCTGTGTACGAGCGAAGAAGCGCTTCAATCTGCCCGCTTCCTTCGTACGAAACAGTACGAAAACGCGGACCTGCTATCGTGTGCACTTGTACAAGATTCCACGACGGGTCGAACTCGTAAACGCGGCCCATTGTGTCACCATCGTCGTCGAAACCAGTAGGACACAGCGCGCCACATTGAATGAAGCGCACACCACCAACATCCCAGGTGCGCGCATGATGCCAGTCACCAGCGACAACCGTGCGCACATTGGTCCCACTGAGCATCATTGCTAAGTCAGGAACACTCAACGCGTGACTCGCAGATTTTTCCCACGGAGAGAAGCTGTCATCATAAAGACCGGCATGCAGAAGAATCACTTGAATTTCCTGACCGCGGATTGAGTTCTCTACATACTCGGAAATAACTTTCATTGTGCTTTGTGCGCCGTCGATTTGATACGGAACACACAAAACGCGCGGCGCGAAGTGCGGCATGTTAGCCAGCGTGTAAGCACCGACAACGCAATGACACGAAGAGAGAAAGCCCACGGCGTCGATTGCAGAGAGACGCTTGGATGTCTGATCGTGGTTTCCGTTGAGAAGTACGAGTTCGAGGTCTGTGAAGTCGTTAAGAACAGCGCGAACAGTGAAAATTGTTTCTTTGAGCAGCGCTGTTCCCGGCTGATCCTTGTCGAAGAGATCACCACAAACAAACGCATAACGACCTTTCTGTGCAGCGAGAAGAAGAAACGAACGAAACACTTCTAACGTCATCGCTGCGCGACTGTTGAACTCCGACCAATCGGGGTAGTGCCTCCAATGAATCGGTGCGACGCCGAACTGTTTGTGGTTTCCGATGTGCACGTCTGCGCACACGAAGATGTTTTCTCGTTTTGATTTTGTTGTCATTTTGATGGATAGCCGTGGAGTCGAACCACGGTGCTGCGCTTCGCTTGGGGCAAAATGAGGAAAAACCCAACGTCACACAGCAGTCACTCCGACCTACCCAAGTAGATTTTCTTTTTCTGCTAGCCACTCCGCAATGGACAGCACTCCTCTTTCACCAGTAGCGTTAATCTCGGAATCCTCGCCAACCATTGATCGAGGTATCCAAATTTCTCTGTCTTCGATTCGGCACAACAGTGCTCGTGATGTTTCACGGACGATTTCCACGTCCTTGATTGACACGAATGATGGCTCTCTCTTCGTCATGGTCATGTCTCCTGTGGCGTACGTAAACGCGCTCTTTGCCTGCAGGCGTTTCCCACGTCCACAACTCAATCTGCGCGTGAAGCTGCAATGGTGTTTCGAGAATTGTGTCAGCGTCGTTTTTTGACAGACTACCGAGCAGAGCAACCCCGCTCGGTATTTCCCAGAACTCGCAGCCGTATGAGTCGTCGAACTCTTCTGTGACTCGCCCGATGTACCGTTGAAGGTTTCGCACATTCGGTAACTGCACGATTGGCTGCAGGTACGCTGGAATTTCTGAGGAGATTCCAGCGTACGTATACGCAAACGCAGGTATGCAGTTGCCTGCGATGAGTTCAACAAAACGCATGCACACCTCGTGGTTTTTTGTAGAAAGGCTCGTCTCTCCGAGCTGCCACGACTTTCTCGTTGTCGTTCACGCAGAGCGTTACCGTCATTTTATGAGGAGTTGTCTCCACGCTCTGAAGCTAAGTGCCTGTCTCCTACGAACGCGACGAGCCTCGAACTCGCATCTCACCATGTTTACTGGTGCGTTTTGCCGCTCTGGTTTTCTCGTGCACTGTACTTCCCAGAGATAAAAACTACGCGCTCAAATAGAAACGCCGGTCTTTCCCGGCTGTCACTGTTCGCGATCACCCTTGGTTACAGTCACCGTAGCTACACGGACCGCTCGCGGCTTCGCTAATCCTCTATCGCGAGAGCACTGCCACGACTATCTGTCCGGGAGAAACAGATAGAAGGAGAGGAGCAGAAGGTCTAGCGCGTAGTGTAATCCCGCGCAGTTTTGCCACTCGGAAGTTGCTTTGCTTTCGCGTCGCGAACACCGATCTGCGATTCTTCGCCCAACAGTTTCGCGTTGATCGCTTCCAAACTGAGCACGCGTCCAACAGTCTCGTGCATGTTCGGGGCAGCGGTCAAAACGTCGATCATTTGTTCTTCCGACTCAGCCAAAGGACTCTTGCCGTCCGGGTCCATCATCACCGTGTATTCGGTGTCGTTTTTCCCTTTACCGGTGCGCTCGATCACGATGTCGATTCCCGTCATCGGGTCAACAAAGTTGATTTTGTGCTTCGTACGAATGCCGAGCAGCTTTTCGTGGATTGTCTTGCCGAAGCGAAACATCTTCGGCACCATCGATGCGTCGGAACGGTCCAACACAACTGCCCAAACATAGCGACGCGCTCTTCGATCGTCTGCGAGTGCCTTGTCAGCTGGCGTGCCCGAAGCCTCGTAGCGAGCAACTTCCATGCACACAGGGCATTGTTGTCGCGCCATTTCGCGCGGACAGTTGAAGCTCACAGACTTGTTCGGAGCAACGTTGAAGAAGTGCTCGAACGTCACCAGGAACGGCGAAGTTTCCCCAACGCGCGGCGGAAGAAAGCGGAACTTGTGGATTCCTTCTTCCAGCTTGCGAATGATGTTCCCACTGCCCTGCTTGCTTTGTTTTGCCTCTTCTTCTGCGGCTTCAATGTCAAAGCTTCCGTACAACTGCATTTCTTTAGTCATTGCGTGTGCTCCAGTCTATCTTTTCACTTCGGATCGATGGGTCGCCTTTCATCTCTTCGCGCAAGTGCGCTCCAAGACTAATCAGCATGTCGCGTTTCGTGATAATGGCTTGAACAGACCCTTTGATTTCTAGCAAGCGTTTGCTTGCTTTGATCAAAGTGTCTCGTTGTGCGCGGTACAGATCGTCAAGTTTTATTCTCGCTTGAATTGCGTTCTCGGAAATCTTCTCTCCGTCTGCCTGTGCCGCGATTCGAATGTGGTGGTAGATGTGTGCTTCTATGTACTCCAGTTTGTGTTCGGCGAGTTGAACAGCTTCTGTTGCTTCGGCTAGCTTCTGATTCCAACGCGCAAGATCCGAAGCAACGCGCATGAACTCGTGCTGTATGCGTGTTTCGTTTATAGCAAACAACCCAACATCTTGCTCGTTATCCATGTACCGCGCTCTCATTCCCTGTCATGCCAACGGCGCTGAAATTTACGCGGCGTTGAAGGGCCACTCCGACAAACGAAGACTTGGGTTTTGTGCGCGCCGTTTCTCTGCGGCTTCGCAAAACACACAAGTCGGGCACAAAGCGTCTTCTTTGCAGTCCAAACACGGAGCTTCCAAAACCTCTTTGAGTCGGGCTACAAAGTCGTTAACCGTGTAGTACGAGTCGCGACCAAAGGGGACGTTCCGAGGACCGTAAGCGGCGAGCGCTAACGTACCGTACCAAGAAACGAGCCGCACGTCTTTCCAACACTTTCCTGGTAGATAGTGCGGCGGAGAAAACGACACAACACACTCGACCCACCTTCCATCTCTGTGCGCAGCGCGAATACCAAGCGCGTCGATTCCTTCTAAAGAAGCTGCGCGCATAACTTTTACCGCCGCGATTGTGTCTACAAGACGGCAGCGTATCGGACGCAAACGCACTACCTCTTCTACGAGTTCTTTGTCGTCCTCACTTGAGTTCATAGTGTTTCATTGACCCCCAGCGGGGTCCACATTTGAAATCTGGAACGAGCGGAACACGTCCCGAGTTGTGGCTGGTCATAATTTGGTGCATTTTTCGCGCAAGTGTCGGTGTGAAGTCCTTTCGGCACTCGACGAGAATGGAATCGTGCACCGTACAAACAACTTTTGCGGGTGCACGTGTTTCGATAATCCACGACACAAGTGGCCAAAGGCTCGCGGTCACGAAGTCGGCAGCTGTTCCTTGAATGGGCGTGTTCACAGCAGCGTTTTCGGCGTGGAAAATCTGCGATCGTGCTTTTGGTCCGTTCGCAGCAACATCATACAACGGCCGCCAACGAGCGCGTTCGTTACCGTCCCACCACGTATACACGCCACCCTCAGAATGCGCGCGCCTGACCATGGCGCGCAGGTACACTGCGAGTTGTTTGAAGCGCCCGAGAACTGTTTTACGAATCTCTCGCGCTTCTTCCAGCGTGATTCCTAGCTGCTCTGCCAAACCTTCGTCTGTTTTGCCGTAGAGAAGGCCGAACGTAACAGTTTTTGACCGTGTGCGTTGCGCTTTTGTGACCTGCTCGATGGGCACGCCGTAAACCACCGAAGCGGTTTTTGCGTGAATATCGACAGGAGGAACCGCGAGAAACTCGGAGATGAGTGTTTCATCACCGGAGAGAAACGCCGCAACACGCAACTCCTGTTGTGCCATGTCACCTTCAAACAGGTCGTAGTCATCAGGCACTACGAAAATGTCGCGGCACATTTTCCCGAACTGTTCATCACTGTTTTTTTCGTCGCGTTCTGGTGACGTGATGTTTTGGAGATTCGGGTCCGCACATGAAATGCGCCCAGTAACTGCGCCGTCAATCAGATACGTAGGGTGAATTCGGCCGTCGTCTCGAATGTGCGGAATCATTCCTTTCGCGTACGTACCGCGGAGCTTCGCTAGCTTTCGATGTCGGAGCAACGACGCTACAATTGGATGTTTTGACTCCAAAGCTTTGAGTACCGACGCATCAGTGCTCCGCTCTTTCACAAGCGGGAGCTTGAGTTTGTCGAACAAAAGCTCACCAAGTTGTTTCGGTGAGTTGAAGTTGATGTCAGCAACACTCTTCAAGTGTCTTTCCGTCTCGTCGAGCTTCAACGCCAGGTAATTGTCAAACGCGTACAGTGCTTCTTGATCGACAAGAAAACCCCACGCCTCGATATGCGCTAGCGCTCTCGTTGCAGGAATGCTGATCTTGTCGTGAACAAGTAAACGACCTGGTTCGGCTTGCAGTCGAGAGTAAAGCTCTTCGTGCAAAGCCATGGTTGTTTGTGCGTCGCGCCCGTTGTAGGTGTCGCGCACGGTTGGTGTCATGTAGTGGTAAGCGAGCTGCTCTGCGACAACAGTTTCTTTGCGCAGCGCTTCCAGATGTTCAACTCGAACGTTGTGAACGCGAAGGCGTTTGAGCGTTGGCGGTTTGCGTGCTCTCCCGGACTGTGTGGGAGCCCGAAGAGGCTCGTTGGCTAGCGCGTTCAAGTCTCGGCAAATCTCCGACAGCTCTCGCCGCGCTTCTTCTTTGTGCCCTCCATGCCCGACAAGTTCGGCGGCGGTTGCCAAGTCAGCTGCTACTTCAGGTTCGAGCAATTTTCTGGTGAGCCGCGTGTCTGAAAACACACCAGCGGGAAACGTTGCAATGCGTGGGTCAGCAAGCGTTGCAACCATGTCGTACTTGATGTTGTGACCAACCTTTTTGATGCGCTCATTCGAGAGTAGCTGCGTCATTAGCGCAACAACTTCAGGATTATCGAGCGAGGTCGACAGCTTGTAGCCGTGTTGCAGACCGTGCGGCCAAACCGTCAAGGCTTCAATGCGAAAGAGCTTGTCGAAAGCGCGGCCTGACGTTTCCGTGTCGTACGAAAACATTCCAGCGTGTTCGCATGCTTTGTAACAAGCGCGCATGTCCTGCACTGTTTCCACTTCATAGACGAACTGCTCCATGAAGCGCGCACTCGGTAACGGTGTTGTCAGCGCGTAGTGAATGTCGTTGCGCAAGTCTTCTGTGGAAAACCGGTTTTGAAGTGCGTACACAGGGTTGTCCAACAAGAACACCGGAACGAATGTGCGCACCGGCTCGTCCACGTCGTCTGGATGCAGATACCAGCCGAACCCCCTGCGGACGGAGTCTGGCGGTGCGTATCGTCCTAGCAACGAACGCGTGGCACCAGAACCAAGCGCAAGAATGCGCGTCGGTCGAAATTCGGCGAGCGCTGTTGCTAGGTAAGCGCGGCAGCTATCGACCACCGCTTCCAGGTCCGCAGACTCTTTCATTGGACAACGAATCGCGTTGTCTAGCAGCACTGCTTCCGAAGGAATACGTTTCAACTGCTCGCGAACCCAGCGACCTGTAGTGCTTGTGAACGGGCGGCCTGTTCGATCGTCGTCTGCTGCTGTTGGCGAAACGCCAATCACAGCGATGCGTTCTTTGCCTGTCTGCTGCGTGACTAGCTCGGGGCGCATGCACACGGTACGTGCGGACTTGTGTAACTCGCACTTTTTGCACGAACTGTTTATCGGTACATGCTCTAGCGTCGTCACAGGACCGACAGGCGGGACTTGATAAAGGGGTAACTTTTTCATAGCGCGCTGCGGGGAGTCGAACCACCGCTGCTCCAAAGCGCTAGGATTTTTCGGGGAATGCAAGCGTAGCGGCAAGCGCAAGTGCCGAATCCAAATCCGCGCGACCACGGATGTCAGGATGCAGACGGTCCAAGTGCGTTTTCACAAAGTCCTTGGCTTGTTGTGACTTGAACCCGAGTTCTCGGCACTTCAGCATGAGCTTCGACGGCTTCGTACAGTCTTTCAGCTGCTCGATGATCTTGTCGTTTTCGTTCTCTGCTGAAGGGGCTGCTGCAGCCGGTTCTTCTTTGTCGTCTTCTTCGCTCGGTGGAGGAGTTGCTGCCGGTGGTGCGGGTGGCGGCGGAGCCACAGGGGCGGTTTCAGCAGCCTTCTTTCTTCCGCGCTTTGGTGTTTCTGGTGCAGCGTGCGTCTCGACCGGAGGAGTGCTTTCTTTCGCCGCTGGTGCAGACGCGGTTTCGAATTGTTTTGCGACTGCGTTACTGACGCGGTTAGGGTCAGAACCTTCCGCAAAGCGTTGTTCAACATTGAAGTGGTGACCAGCTGTGTCAGACGAAAGGCCGCGAAGCAGAGCACCACTGAGCGCAGCATTGAGCAAGCGCGTCACGTCTTCGACGGAGCCCTCGTACCGAAGGGAAACAGTGTGCAGAGAGCCACTGTCTTTCGAGCTTGTGTAGTCGTCGTAGTTAGCTTGAACCAGTTTCATCGTAGTTCCTTTCAAAGAGAGGGAAGGCGCACACTAACGAGTGTGAGCGTTCCGACATGGTGGATGCGTCCAAAAACAGGGTAGTTGCCGTCGAGCAAGCCTTTGATGACCGTTGAAAACGGTGTCGTTACGCGAACGACCGGGAATGCGTCAGGTTTGACAATGCACACGTCGTCACCGTCTACCGTTAAGTCGACGCGCAAATCGTGTTCGCATGGTGCGCTGATGCGTGCAGTGAAAACACACAGAATAGTTTCTTCACCGTCGAGAGATGTAACAGTCACAGTGTTCTGCCTTTCTTCAGAAGAATCTTCAGCATGCGGTCGAACACTCTTCGAACGGTTGTATCTGTGCACTGCACAGTTGCGTCATCAACGAAACACACAATGTGCAGTGTGTAGTTGAGTGTTGTCATCGTGAGATCGCGCGATAACGTCACGCGACAGTCTTTCTCTTCGCCTCTCGGCGAAAACATGCGGGCGAAGTTTTTCGCTCTCGCTAGATAGTTCGTCTCCGGTGTGTGTCGTTGCTCCGGTAGAAGTAAGCGCCCACCCGGTTGTCGGTCGGAGAGTGGAAGCGGGTACACAGATTTTTGGTCTGCGATGTCTCGCGGTGTGCACCCACAGCTTCTTCTTCCGTGAACTGGGTCAACAACCTTGTCTCGTCGAAGAGCTAGCTCACGACCACACGCACACCGACAGCGCAGAATTCTGCGGCCGTATTTAGCGCGCTGCGGGTCGTAGTCGTAGACAAGGAGCATCCCAAACGTCAGCCCAACGAGGGATGGCGCATATTTAGGCTGGGCCGACTCGTTGTTCGCTGTCTTCGTGTCCGTCATCTGGTGCAGCCGTCATTTCTTGTGAGAGTAGAAACAGCACACAACAAGCAGCGTGAGCGAGATGCGGGAGGTTGGACTCACTGTCCAGACGCTCACCGCGAAGCCATGCGTACAAGTGACGAATCGCTGCGTTGAAGTAACGCCAGCGCCAGCCAGAAACGACTCGCCAGTTGTGAGGCTTGTACTTCACTGCACCGTAGTCCAGCACTTTGACAACCTGCTTCACTGCATCCCACGGGAGCAAGTGCCACGCCTCTTTGCCACCGTCGTACTTGTGCCCTTTCTCGGGTTGTCCTGGCGGATCGGGTTTGATGCCTTCGAAAAACTCCTCGGTGATTTTCGTTTCCTCCACCACAGGCGTCAAACCGAAGTCTTGTTGCAGCTGCTCCAACCACGGGGCCATTTCTGGAAACGTGGCTAGAAAATCCACAACTGCTTGTCGTGGCTTCTGCGGGTTCAGCGGCTCGAAATACTCACGCGACATGAGCGGACCGAGAAGAACACCGTCACGAAGCTCGTTGTATCGGTAACGCATACTCACAGGTACGCCGTCGTTCATATCAACGAGCATGAGTTTCTCGTCGTCCATGCTGGCCGTTACGACTTGGTATTTCGGTTTGTCGAACAACGGGCGCTGAACGAGAATGTGCGCGCCGAAGTGTGAAGACTGCGTTCGCTGGAACGAGATGTCGGACATGTTGATTACCTTTCTACAAGATGCTGAAGTCCAATCCAAGAGCCTTCAGTGTCTTCAGCTGAGTGATGGTGTTCGGGTCCAAGCTTTTGACGAAAGCTGTGCGCATGCGCTCACACAAAGCAACTTGTGCAACATCCAGATCGGCAACAGCACCACTACTGAAAACAACGTTGCCGTCCAGCACAAGGTAGACGCTCACTGAAGGTGGACCTGCTGTTTCCACACGCGGCGGCTTGACTGTGTACTCGACGCGAGCCGCAATAACTTTGTGCGAGAGTGCGTTAGCGTGTTTCTCCAGCAAAGCCCAGTCGAGTTCCACCGGGATTTCAACTTCGGTGTCGTCGACGTCTTCGTGTACAGCGTTGGTCGCATATCCGCGGTAGTCGTCGCTGGTGGCAAGCGCAGCATGCCACCAACCAAGAACGTCAGATACATCGCCGCTAACAAGCCACGTAAGACGTGAAGTTGCGTCGGTCAACATCCAGCCAGGAATGCAGCGAAAGCGCGCTTTGTACGCACGCCGCCAGTTACCGCCACACACAACATCGAGCACGACACGCACAAGTGTTTCTTTGCTCTTCAGCCCAGCATTTGCGCGTTTCAGTCTTTCGTATGCGGCAACAACTTGCTCACGAAAGAGCTGGTGCTGTGCGTATTGGTGTGCGTGACCCTCTGGATACGTGGAGAGCAGTTTGTTGTAGGTGTCTTTTGCGTTTTCTCGCGTACCCTTTCCATTCAAGCACGATCGGTCCGCAAGGTACGCATCAGCGGTTCGAAATAGTTCGCGCCAGTCCGTTTCGGAAAGGCGCAAGTACCACTGCGGCCCGAGTTCGAGTTCGCTGATCTTGTTCAGCGCTTGCGCCATCAAATCACGGCGTTCCACCGGTGTGAGGTCTGAGGTCAACGCGTAGAATCGTCGTCGTCTCGCTTCTTCTTGGTGGTTTTGTTCGTTTTCGAGGAGTTGTTGGGGGGCGGTGGTGTCGTTCGTTTCAGTGGTCATGTTACAGCTCGATTGGTTGATGGATTGATTGGTCAGCAAGTTGTTGGAGTTCGCGCACAGGCACTTCGTCAGGATCCACGCGTGGTGGGAGCTTCACGAAGCCGGCTTCTTGATGCTGCATGCGCAGCCATAAAGCAGCTGATGCCGCTTGTTCCCAGGCATCGCCATCGAGAACAAGGCACACAGGACGTTGTGCCAACGCGAGCAGATTTATCTGGTTGTAACTGAGTTTTCCTAAAACTGCACAGCTATCGGGCAGATACGGGATAGCGTCGAAGACTCCTTCCGTTACAATGAGGGTCTTGTCTGTTTTTTCGAGAACTGCTTCGTGGTTGAAGAACACACCACCACGAGACATTTCTGGTGGGTACTTGTATGGAGTGTCGCTTGGAACGTAAGTGCGCGCGACAAACCCGCCCCACAGACCAAGATCCCCCTGCGGAAGCAGAATCGGAATGATGACAGAGAACGCGTAGCGCCCTGTTAAGCAGCAGCCGATTTGCAACTGCTCCAGAAGCGCGCGGTCTACATTTCGTTTGCGTAGATAGTTCAGCGCAGGCTGCAAACTCAGCGAGCGCGCTGCGTCCATTGTCCAGAGAGGGACGTAGCCCTCGGGTTGTGAGAAGAGCTTGATGTCTTCAACGCGCGGCGCATTCTGTAGTGCTTCTGCGAAGCGCCCAGTGACTCCGCATTTGAAACAGTGATAACGACCGCTGGATGTGTGACCAACCAGCGAAGTCTTGCGGTCACGTTTTCCTGTTCGAAGTAGGCAAACAGGGCAGTTGACGCGGATTTTATCGCCATGACCGATGCCGCGCGAAAGTTCTTCCGCAACAACACGGTTAATCTCCCTCCAGTCCACAGCACAAACTCACGATGCCGGTGGTTTAACGATCGAAACCACCGGTGCCGCAGGTTTGAGCACTTCGGCAATCAGGCCTTCGTAGCGTTGGATTACTGGTCGAAAGCTGTTCAATGCCACCAAGTGCTGCATACGCTCAAGAGCGACTTTTTCCTCTTTGGCAAAGCTTTTCTGCGCGTCGTTACCTGCCGGAAGGTGAGCCCGCAAATAGTTGGCCTGAAGCGCACACGCAGCCGTTTCATTCTGCATCTCAGTAAGGCCGCGCTCGAATGCCAAAGCAAACGCGAACAGGTCTGCAGGTGAAAGATTCGCGATCTCTTCCAGAAACTCGTCGCGCAGCTCTGCGTACTTGCGCTCAAAATCGTTCGACATTGAAAACTCCTTTTTGTTGCACACAAAGTCCAGACTTCATTTCTTTCTGAAGTCAGGATTTTCAGACTGCGTTTTTTCTAACTTTTTGTAGTAGTTAGACCTACAGGAACTCCTAGTAGTTCTCTTCTTCTGCACCCCAGATTGTCTGCAAGAGTTGCTGAAGCGCTGCTCGGTGTGCGCGCAACTCTGCTGGAGTGCGAAGTGTTACTGGCGGTTGGAATGTAGGGATGGGCGCGTTCACCAGACGCTGTACAGCGTCCTGCGGGGTGAATAGCTCTGGCTGCCTTTCTCTCGTGCAAGGTGCACAAAAGTGGTGCTCTGGTTCGAACACGTCGAAGTATCGTGCGCTCCAATCTGCAGGCACGGTCGGTTGTTTGTCTGGGTCGTGTATTTCAGTGAAACAACCATCACAGAAGAGCACGAACACAGTACGTTCGCGAAAGCTCATGCGGACCTCTTGCCGAACCAGATTAAGGCTCGTGCTTGTTCTCTTGCAGTCAGTTCACCGTTCTCAGAATTACCGTCGCGAAACCCGTACTCGATCGCGATGGCTTTTTCTGCGATCCTTTGGTACAGATCGCGCTCGCGAAGAAGTTCCTCTAGCTCGCAGCGCAGCACGCACACAGTCTCTGTCAAAGCGTTGAATGTCGTAACGAGGTCTTCGAGCAACTGCAGCAACTGTGCGTCGGTCATGTGTACTCCTCTTTCAACCAGAACTCCGCCGGTGGGCAACGTTCAAAGTGCGAACGAAAAACGTCTGCGAGATTCGGCATCGGAACCTCGTGCACTGACACATAGTCAGCGACACGACGACTAAACCAAACCGCGATGATGGAACCGTAGTAGAGAACATCGCGACAGTAATCACGAATGCATGTCTCCATAAATTCGAGAGCACTGCGTAACTCCGGCGCGTCGTAGTACGAGACTGTCGTGCGCCACAGGCTTCGCGGTGGCCGCGTCACCATACCTAAACACCATCGGTCCACTGCGCCGAGGTACGACAGCGCAACAACAGTTTGTTTCGAGCTGTACTGCGTGAACAAGTCACGAAATACGCGGCTTTGTAGCAAGATGGCTTGCTTCGCATTCACCTGGTAAAAAGCTGACAAAATAGCGATGCTGTCCGCGTCGAGCCACCACTCTCCGATGAGTTGCTCCAACTGCGGCGAGTTCGCTGGTAACGGACCATGACCCAAGTACCACGCGCGAAGATCGACTTCGAGTTCGAGGTCTGTGGAGCAACGGTCTGGATAGGTTTCTGCTGCATGGATTTTTGTGTAAATGGCACCGATTCTTGTTTGCACTGCATGCCGCACGATTTCACAAACGCGTTCGCGAACCAGCGGTTTCGGCTTTGTCGGTTCCCTTGGTGCTGAGACTGTCGTTTTCAAACCAGGAAGTGCTGGTGTGTGACGCTGATGTTTAGTCGCAGCAGGTAAGTACCCGGTGCTCTTTGGACCAGTAATGTGTCGGCGTTTCATGTTTCCATGATGTGTTCGAGAGAACGCGCTAGCTCCGCAACATGAGTGCCCGTGCCATCCAGCAAGTCGCGGAGCAGGTCGTTGTACGAAAACGCGTGATGCGGAAGTCCACTCAGGTCCGAAGCAAGCATACGGTTGCCGACATCATTGATAACAAGCGCGGTGACTGCGTCTGGTATGTAGTGCCGTTGCACAGCTGCGATTTGAGGCGGTGATGTCGTTATGACGATGTACACCTTGCCATTTCGCTCGGACAGCGCAGCAAACGTTTCATTCGCTTTCTCGCCACGAATGACGGCGCGAGGCGCAGGCGTCGCAGAAAACCGAAGAACCAGATTTTCTACTGCCTGCGACACACGAGAGACGCCGCTTGGTGTGTCAAAGATCACGCACAAGCTGTGGTAATCTTCATCACGTGCGTGCTCGATCAGCTCCACAACGAGACGCTCTAAACGCGTTTCGAAAAACGCAGTGCGCGCATCGTCGTCGATCAGCGGCTGAATCGGAACATGTTCGAACGGTGAATCGCTCGTCACGATCATTCTCAGGTTGTGCGCGCTAGGAGGAATCCACAACAAGCCACCAATGCGCACGTCGTCGTGCCCCGCGGGGAACTTGTAGAGCATGAAGTCGTTCAGCGTTGCGACACTTTGACGGCCACTGGAGGCAGCGTGCCAGTTTTTCATGCGTAGCTCGAAGTGCGCTCGCGTGCTTTTTTGTGTCGAGTAAGGCCCAACTTCGCCCGCCAAGAACTGTCTGTTTACCGCCGTTACGAGTGGCGCGGTCAATGGAAGCTGTCGCGCCAAGCTCACACCAAGAAAGTCTGTGGAAACAAGAACAACCAGTGTGGCCTTGTCTTTGGCCGCCTCTGCGTATGCCGTATAGACAGCAAGAGTAGTTTTACCAACACCACCAGCGATGGACCGAAATGCGTGAAGTTTGACGTTCATGTCGCGTTCCTTGTGTTCATAAGTGCGTCTCTTAGTTGGTGAGCAATTTTGTCGACAACCGGCTGAAGTTGCGACCCGACGAAGATTGGCTGCACATTGTGCAGAAACAGAAACGTTTCGAACGCTGTGAGCGTCACAGTGTGTGCCTGCTTGCGATTGAAAAAGTCGTTAGCCGCTTCGCGTGTAGTGTGCTTTGCTCGTTTAGTCGTCGATGTTGAATAGCGGTGCGACTCTTCCGCACGCGAAGTTGACCGGGAGCGGCCCGATCGTTTGTTTCTCTCCAGCGCCGTTGCGTTGCTTCGCAACGTGGAATGTTGCTTCTGTGTTGTCATCGTTTTTCACCATCGAAACCATGTAGTCGGTGTTTTGCGCCAGCTTTAACGAGTCGCCTGTGTCGTCGGTGCTGAGTTTGGTTTTCTTGTCTTTGTCGTTGCCGCGTTTGGCTTGTGCGCCGGTTTCGCCCCACTTACTGTGATCGGCGACCCAATCACGAAAGCGGTCGAGCGTCATTCCGCGTTGGATGTGATCCGCTTTCCCTCGCGCGGGACCGGTGTCGTGATTGAGCTTGCCGAGATAGTCGATCACAACGAAGTGAATCTCAGCACCGCGCACTTTCTCGACTTCTTTGACCCACGTGAGAATGTCTTCCAGCGTTGTCACGTCAGTCGGAAACTTCTTTGGAAAAAACCTGCCAAGGTTCGGCGCGAGCTTCTTGAACTTTTCGAGTGCAAGACCGTCAGCGGTTCCGTCCAAAATTGCGTTGCTCGGAACACCCGTCAGGTTCGAAAGCACACGCGCTTGCCAGCGCTGTGCAGAGAGTTCCAATGTCGCTACTGCAACGTTGTATCCGCGGCGCAGTGCTGTGCACACGTGGTGACACATAAACATGCTCTTGCCGCCGGATGTTGGGGCAAGAATCAAGCAAACACACCCACGAGCAATCCCGCCTTCAATCACAAGGTCGAGTTCTTCGATGCCAAACGGCAGCAGTTCGCGACTTTCCTCGGTGAGCGAAACCAACGACGAAGCTGTAAGCTCTTCGCCGATTGAACGATCCACCAATCCAATGCCCGCTGTTTGTTGCAGCTTTGTCGAGAGCGAAAGCACGTCTGCTTTGTTACCGTGAGCGAGTGCCATTTCACCAACGATGTCGCCTTGAGCGCGACGGCGAATGATCGGAACGACTTCGTTCAAGAACTCTGCTTCCGGCGGTGTGTGCGTATCAACGTCGGCAAACATCTCTTGCACAAGATTCAGTTGCTCGGCTGTCAGCGAACCTTCGGTGTTCAAGCGAAGCAGTCTTTGCGTAACTGTGGCGTACGCACTGGGTCCGTGACCGAGTTCCTTGTTGATTGTCCACACGCAGCGCAGAACGAGTGCTGCTGTGCTGTCTTGAATGCGCTCAATGTCGAGTGCGCCAAGTAGCGAACCGCAGAGCTTTGGATCTTTCGATAGACGACACGCGAGCTGCTGCTCGATTTCTGTCGAAAACCCATACGGAATTTTAGTGCTCATGCCAAATGTCCTTACCCTGCACACAAAGTTCGAACAGACGATTCTGCTCGTGTTTCGATTGTTCGAGTGCTTGCTCGTAGTCTGCAGTGTGCTCGTTGAGGAAGTGTGTTGCTTGGTGTTGTACTGTTCGAGGCGAAGCTTCTACGGTTTGCATGAGGCGCAACCAGGCAGCGAAGTAACTTCTGCCAAGTGGAGCAAAAAACACGTTTCCACCGAGAGTCGCAAACGACGAGTTTCGGTATACATGACGATACTCGTGCGATGAAATCGAGTCTCCTGACATGACGTGTGTCAGATGTGGTTCGCCACGATTGCCAGCGAACTCGTGAATCGTGTGCAGACGAAACAACGTCCAGGCAAATGGTGGAATTGCTCGTTGTCGTAGTAATCCTCCGTAGATTTCCAACATCGCGTAGATGTTCGTCGGAAGTAAGTTCGGGTCGAACCCTGGCTTGATGTACTTGTAGGTTTTCTTTGAAGATGACCAACGCGACCAGATCGCTCCGAATGTTTGAACAGCTGTGAACGACACCAGTTCCTGTTCCGACATTGCCTCTGTACACGACAACGGTTTCGGTTTTTTTACGAGCAAGTGTCTTGGAGATGGAATGCTGATCTTTGCTTCCGCGAGTACGACGAGCGCGTGCTTCCTTGGAGTGTCCGCGCCGCCAGGCAAATCGAGCGGCAACTCCGGTGAGTTACGGGTGTCGTTTTTTCTCGGCGTCAAGATGCTTCTCCATTTCTTTCAGAACGCGCTGCTTGACAACCGCGCTCGCACTCGCGAGCTTTGGGTCGAATTCCTCTGGTGTGGCGAGCGCGCGCTTCAGGTTTGAAATGTGCGCGGCATGCGCCTTTTGTTCGAGAGCGTACAAGCCGGAGTAAAAGTCGGTGTCCTTCTTCGCTCGATCTTTCGACACTGCGACAATCGCGGCGCAGTGATCCTCCACTTGGTCGTCGATACGTAGGTCTTTTGCGCGCTGAATTTCCGCAGCAATCGCTCGCCGAACAACTTTGAGAAGTAGCGTGGCGATACCTTCAAGCTTCGGCGCAATCAGCGCTTCGAACGCGTCAACTTCTTTCGGATCACTCAGACAAATTCCGAAAGTGACGATCGCAGCTACGGCACTGTTCGTCCAATCACGTAGAAGCTCAGCTTCTACGGTAACGCCTTGACCTGGTTCGGGACGGCATGCGTTGCCCCTGCACACAAGCGGAAGCGCTGCTTCTAGTTCATCGAGAATTGTACTCACAACGACAGGACACGTCTGGCTGCCCTCTTCGGTGCAAAGATACTCGTGAAAATCAATTCTCGCGCTCGCGATGAAAATGTTGCTCGGAAATCCAGCACTCAGTCGTGTCGTTGCTGTGCTTACAATAATGGTGGACTTTTCAAATGTGTCGTCGCCGTACAGAATCTTTTTCATCCCAGGTTCTCCTGCGAGTAGAAGCCGAAATTGCCAGCTTGTGAGAATGGTTGCGAAGATTGTTGGACTGTGATGTGAGTGGTCGCTCAGTGCGCGCTCGGCTTCTTCGAGCGTTAGCGGCGAAATCGTTGTTGTCGTCCACGGCGACAAGTTGCCGCGGATCACGACCCAGTAGTCTCTCATTTTGTTTACTCCAGAACGAAGTCGTGACCGCTTTCGCGGTAGATGCTCAGACGTTTTTTGCGGTGGTCGTCGAACCACTTGCACACGCGGTGCATCTTTTTTACAGGAACGTTTGCGCACAACTCGCACGGAGCGTCGAGCATGTCGTACAAGTCGAACTCTTCCTTGTCGGTTGTTTTGCGCATACCGCGTCCGAGTGATTGAAGGACGGGAATGCTGGCTTTTCCGCCAGCGGCCCACACACCGGAACGAAGTGCGGGCATGTCGACTCCCACTTGAAAGATCACAGAAGCAACAAGCACATCCAACTCGTTGTTCATCAGCTTCGTACGAAGCTCTGCCCGGCGCGTGGAGTTGAGCTTGCCTTCTGCGAACGCGGTACGCATGCCGAAGCGCTCTAGGTACTCTTGCACCGTTAACCCGTGCTCTAGAAGCCGCACGAACACGATAGCGGGCTTAGGGGCACCAGCCGCCACCTTCGCAATGCGGAACAACCGTTGTTTGTTCCCGAGCACTCTTGATTCAGCGTCATGCCACGACGGCAAACCCGTTCGAAAGGTCGGAATTGGTTGCTGCACAAGGTGCACTGTCGGTTTCGCGAGCCAGCCACCGGCGTACAAGTCCGCCATGTGTATTTTGTGAATCACAGGCCCGGTCGCGCCGATCGTGAGTAGTCCTTGTTCGTCGCTGCGGTCAAGTGGTGTTCCACTAAAGCCAAGACGAACACGTGCATTGACTAGCTCGCGCAGCACCAGCATTGTTTTTTTGCCTGCAACGACATGCACTTCGTCAACGAGCACGGCGCTGTACTTGCTCAAACGTTTCGTTGTTCGTCCGTCTTTAACAGCAAGACCTTTGTAGAGTGTATCGAAAGTGGCAACAACAACGCGTCGTGGTTCGTACGCACCATCGCCCCACACACCGCAGCGCTCATTGAGCAAGCTCTCGTAACGTTCTTTCGTTTGCCACAAAAGATCCACACGAGGCACAACGATCAGCACGTCACCTTCCAAGCAAGCGCACACTGCAACAATGATGTTCGTCTTTCCGCTGCCTGTTGGCGCGTCAACAATGCCGATCTGCTTCTCCAAACAATCGGCCACAACGTCTAGCTGGTAGTCACGCAACCATGGCAAGTGGGTAGGTCGCACGTTTACGCTTGGCCGTGTGTCGTTGATGTTCAACTCGATGCCAGCATCACGCGCGCCTTGTTCGACAATAGGAATGAGCCCTGCGTAAAAGCGTTTCGCGTACACGTCGAAGGCAGAAAAGACCTCTGTTTTACCGAACGGATTGTACTTCTGCGGCAACACCAGAAAGTGAAACAGCCACGTGAGTTCGTCATTCGTGGCTGCATCAACGTGTGCCCAAACGTTTTGTCGTGTGAGTTTCATCTTCGCAGTTTATCAACAACCACAATCAAGCTGTAGCTGACAAACGCAACACCGAACAACAACGCTAAATCCACAAGAGCATGTGCGCGCTGTCTGTGTTCGTACGAATGAGGCGGTGGATGCGCTGCGTGAAGCGCGAACGCGCAAAGACTTACCGCTGCACATAAACCGAGCGTTGCTAGCACACCCATCACTCAGCCTCGTCGAGTAGTGAGCCGAGCAGCTGGTTAACGACTGCGAGCGGTTTCCCAGTCTCTAGCAGTGTGTCGCGGAGTTTCGCTGAAAGCAGACGAATCATACTCTGAGCAACGCGCATTTCTTCTTCGGCTCTGATCTTTGCTTGATCGCTTCGCTGACACACTTCGTCGTGCAACGCTTGCAAGTCGTCACGTTCACGGCAAAGGTCTTTGATGGTGCTTTGCGCGTCCTCAAGCGCATCCTTTTGCTCGTAACCGGCAGCAGCAAAACGCATCAAGGCGTCGAAATTGTAGCAGCCGGTTTGCTTCCACAGTGTTTCGTCGCCAATGAGAGCAACACACCGACGCACTTCTGCACCAACGTCTTGCGCGTAGCCGAACGCGAAAGCTTCGTTTGTTGTTACGAACAGCGGGCGAACGTCTTGCGACTCATGCGGGTAGACAGCAAACCCAACAATGGTGTCACGACCTTCGATGGTTTCATGCCACTGGTATCGTCGTTTCGGGAGTTCTGGTATGTCATCCATGGGTGTCCTGTTCATCTTCAGCGAGTTTTAATGGGTCAAAATCGCGCACAAGCGCTCCCCAAAATTTCCGGGCGCTCTCAATGGTGATCCAGCGACGCGCGCCAATCTTTTTCAGCGTCACCTTTCCGTCGTCACCGTAGCGATAAATCGACGTTGTAGAAATGTGTAGGAATGCTGCTAGTTGTGGCACCGGCCACAAGTCAGCTTTCTCCGCGTTCCACTTGATGAGGTCGTACTGCAAGCCTCGACGACGTTGCAGGTCTGGCTTCGGTGTGGGGTGTTTCATTCTGTCATCCCGAGCAAGTTCTTTGCGCCCAGCGTAACGTCTTTTGCGCCGCCGGAAGCCTCTTTGAAAAGGCGTTTGGCTTCGTCACGTTCAGCTTTCGTCGCAAACGAGAGTGTGAGCTTGAACGGGCGCGCGTCCACATCAGGCGTAACGTCTGGTACAACGTCTGTCGCTTGAGGCGGGGCGGGCAGTTCCGGCAGAACAAGCATCGCGTCAAGCTGTGCTTTCGAATAGCCGGTGAACGTCAACAGCTTCTCGTCGATGAAGCCGTCAGCGTACAACTCGACAATGATTTGTTCCGCGACATTCTCTGCGATCTTCCCCCGGTTTTTGTTCAAACCGAGTGCGAGCAGTTCTTGAACTTCAGGACTCCACGCGCCCACGTGAGCCGGTATGAGGTCCATCTTCAGTTCGTTGGCTGCTTTGACTCTGTGGTGACCGTCAACAATGTGGTAGCGACCTTCCCACAAGCTTACAACAATCGGTTGCAGAAAGCCTGCGTTCTGGATTGCACTCTTGAGAGCGAGAAACTGACTCGCTTCCATCTTGTTTGCGTTACGTGCTTGCGGAACAAGTGCCGCTGTTTGGATTTGTTCAAGCTTCACAGAAGTCCCCACAGTAGTTGGAGTTCGAAGTCAGACCTGCATTTGCACTGCAGCCGCCACAGTTTATCTGAAACCGCGCGAGCGGTCGTGTTGTAGTGGTCGGCGAGTTCTCGTGGCGAGAACTGCTGGCCTAGCAGCAGAAACACAGTGTCTTTCTGCCCGAGCAACTCCACAAGCCGCGCGCGAACAAGACGTTCGATGCGGAGTTTGTGCAGCTCGTCGTCTGCAGCTGTCTGCTGACTCTGAAGCTCTGTTGCTTCCAAAGCCACAGAGACAACCGACAACAACTGCGCACGGTACGCAGCCTCACGGACGGAGCCAGAAACAGGCACGCTGTTTTTGGCAACAAAACGTCGCGCGCTTCTTTGCGCAACGACCTGTGCATAGCTGGGTGAGAGTTGCTTGCTACTCAGCAGCTCTTCCCAGATGTGTTGTTCGACATCCTCACAACTGACCCACGGAATCTTCCGTGACCACTTGCGAGCAACGCCTGCAACAACCTGACGTATGTGAGATGACAACATGTTGTCATCTCACATCAACAAGCCGCCACCCCCGACGACCGTCGCTAGTTTTGTATTGCTCGATTCGTTGCCCTGCCACTTTGATGTGACCTGCGAGCACAGCGCAATGCGGACACCACTTCTCTTCTCGCGCGATCTGCCGTGGTGAGTCGTCGTGGTACGGCGCGGCCCGTTTGCGTTGCGTAACTACTGTGTGCGCACGAATCCCAGGACCAACGAGACTTCCACACTTCTGACACACAAACATGGTTCACCTTGTTTTTTCTTGTTGCTTTGTCTTTTTTCGGGTCGTAAAAACGACCTTGCGCACAGCGCAGAAAGGTAACTGGCTTTTCCCTTTCCAGTAGAAACGGCGACCTTGCGCCACAGGGTCGCCGTTTCTATTTTCTCCCTTCAATGTGCAGCACAACTGCGACGTTGAAATGCTGCACGTCTGAAACAGTGGCACGCATGCGATGACCCGCTGCAAGAATGCGCGACACCCAACGCGCCGTTTCTGCTGGTACGTAGCCGATCAAGCGGTCACCACGAAGAATCTTCACCGCGTTTTTGTCCCACTCGTTCGTAGGTTCGCGCGCGAGCGTCAGCCTTTCGTCCTTCGCGAGAGTGCCGAGGTCGTGCAGCCGTTGGTGGTGTGCGACACCTGCAACGAAGATTCGGATGACAGGGAAGAATCGTGTTTCTTCTTCCACATCTGAAGTCTTCTCTTGCACCAGCGTTTCGCTTCCTGAACTGTCTTGTGAGTTTTGCATTCTGTTCGATATTCCTCTTTGTTGTTGTCGATGAGTTCAACTGCGGCGATAACTGCTGTTTCGAGTTCTTTGATGTTCGCGGAAACTCGCAAACCAACCGACCAGCCTTCGATTGCCCCTGTGTTGATGCGGCCTGTCCGCTCTTCGAACCAGCACAGCTTCATGTGCTGTCTTCGAGCGCGCGCTTTCGGTAGGGAGCAAATGCCTCTTACACACGCACAGAAGCCGTCAGCGAACTTGCGGCTACCGTACGAATCAGGCATCGGCACTCTCGTCCTCGCGCAAACGCTCTTGATAGGCTGCGAACTGATCGTCGGTGAGTGTGTCCTGCACATGCGCACACAAAGCTTCGAGTGCGCGTTCCAAACTCGACAGGCGAGTTGGAGCCACATAACAGCTTTCGATGTACGCCATGGTCGTTGCGTACAACGCTGTCGCGCGTAAACCACATGGAGCTTCTTTGCTCAGGCAACGCGCGCGCTTGATGAGACTGATGTTCATGCAACTACTCCAACGCGTAGAACTGAATGATTACGTCGTAAATGAACCCTGTTAACAGCACGATTGCAGCGATAGTCGCTATCGTGCTGTCGTTGTGTTTGATCGAATGAAGTACGAGCAAGATGCCGACACCGTACAGCGCCCCGACATGCTTGCCGTTTACGTATCGGCGCATCATCGTGCGGGCACTCCGCGCATGTGCAGCCGCTGCCTCTCGGCGTCTAGCGCGAACTTCAACACACACCGCACGTAAGAATCACTCATAGCTATTCTCCAGCACTTCAACCAGCGCGTCGTAAGCACACTGTTCGTCGGTGTACGAATACTTCTCGTCTTCGCTTTTGTTCACAAAGTCTTCTGCGGCTTCGTAGACCGCCAGCAGCACTTCGACTTCTTCCAGAAGCTTGCTCAACACTTCCGAGCAATCGCACCGCGTAGATTGCTGCAGCACACGTTTCGCTTCTTCAACCAATTTATCAGTGCGTGCCATCTCAGTCTTTCTCCGTGAGTTGCACAGCAATCTTGTCCTGGATTCCTGTGCGCTCTCTGAATTCTGCCAAGCCCGTCGCTGCTGCAGCGTCGCAGGCAATTTGCGAATCTTTAATCGTCAAAGACTCACCACTTTCGGCGTCGTAGTCTTCGCCGCCAGCGCGAAACGTCACTCCCCACGAGTATCCACGGCTCCACGGGTATCGCGTGATTTCGCCAATGATGCTGTTGAATTCGTCGTCGTAATACCGACGACGACGAATGGTTTCCCAGCCGCTCACGGCTCAGTCTCCCGCGCGTGCGCGCACGCCGCAGCACTGCACCGTTCGCACGAATCGCGATCGTCTCCATCTGTCTGAAATCCTTCGCGTTCAGCTTCCGTTCTGGCCTCATCTTCAAAAAGAGAGAAGCGCTCGGAATGTGCTCCGCACTTATCGCACTCGACGAAGAAGACGGTGGCTTGTTGACTCTTGATACTCACGACTCCTCCTCAAACCGCTCGCCGCGCCAGGCGTAGCGAGCTGTCCAGATCCCCGCCTGACGCGCCAGGCGTAGCGTGTGATCGGTCCCATGCGTGCGTGAGTCGGGATCGACAAAGCCGACGCAGAGGACGTTTTCGCCGTAATCGAGATACTTGTCGCAAACGTGTTCGACCATGCGGCGGTTGCGTACAAGCGGGTCGTTCCGCTGCCACTGTGACCACTCCCACGATTCGCCCTCGCATTGAATGAACCCGCTGAGTGTCCAGCGTTCGTATCCGCAATCGAACGAGTGCGCGTGTCGCAGCGCCAATCGATCAGGACCGTTTGCGTCACCTGCGACCACGAGATCGATGCGATACTCAAAGCGTCGAAGGATGGTTTCTACCGCATCCTCGGCACCGACTTGCTTGGTCAGACTTCGCGAGCCCGTGACGAGCAGGATGTTCACAACAAGCCCCCAACACGAAGCAGATTGAGCAGCGCGACAATCGGCAGCACGATCAAACTACTAACGATCAGAACGTAGAACGAAACTACGTACCAACCGAGTATCATCTCCATCAGCGAGCCGCGGAGCGACTTATTGTAAGTCCACGTCGTAACATACCAACCTGCCCACGACGCTACCAAAGAAACAACGCAGCACTTCAACGCGAGCATTGATGCAAAGATCATCTCGTCACCTTTCCTTTCAGCTCATCTCTTCGAAGCGGTCGCCTTGCCACGAGAAACGCGCAGTCCAGATTCCGTGTAAACGCGCAAACCGCAATGTGTGATCGGTGCCGTGCGTTTTTGACATCGGTGCAGAGAACGCGCTCCGCAAACAACGAGCACGTTCATTCGTCGATTCCCAAAGAAACGTTCAATTCCCAAGCAATACGCGCGTCATCTGCACCGTTAAGAAACTGCGCGCTGGGTCGATTCTCGAATCCCCAGTCGAGGTGGTCGAACGTACCGAGAACAAACTCGTCACCGAGCATGTTTCTCTGTTTCGTGACGAGAGCGGCAAACCATTCTTTTCCGCGTTCACGGTCGGTCTTTTTCCACACGGAAGTCATGTCAGGTGCCTCCGCATGTAGTGCCACAACTGCCCGTTGAGGCCGCGCGGAACGAACACGACGTTCACAAGCTCCCAGCCTTTTCGCGCTCTCACATCAAGCTCGTTAATGATGTACATGTCGTGCGTGCTTGCGTCGTCAACGATATAGATGTCGTACTCGTACTTGTCACTCATGGCATTCTCAGATGTCCAAGTTCGAGATAATCGCGGCCGTGAGGCGGTTCTTGAGTTCTTCGACGTTCTTCTGAACGTTCGCGAGTTTGTCTCCGACCACACTTGTGTAACTCGCGAGCTTGTTCAAGTAGGTGTCCAACGATTGTTCGCGTGCACGCAGCGCACGAACACCGACGGTTTCAATTTCGTCGTCGATCTTTTCAACAAGTCCTTGGGACTCGTTCATCAACGCGTCGAGCACTGCCTCTGCGGCCTGTGTCGAAGTCAACGCCGGAATCTCGAACGTGCGAATCTTGGAGACTTGATTGAGAACCCCGACATACTTGCGCCACAGCTGCATGTTTGGCTTGGGGACGAAATACAACCCGCCGTTCTCGCGCAAGCCCACAGCCGCGCAATCATGTACCAACGACACAAGCCACACGCTGAGTGTGGTATGCGGCAGAAGTTTGCGCTCCAATGCAAACTTCGATTGCAGCAACTCTGCCAGGTCTTCGTCGAACGGGGTGTTGTCCACGTTGGACAACACGAGCGCACCACTTGTGTCGAGCAGTGCTTCCCACTGCGTTACCCACATTGCTTTTCCTGAACTGGTCTTGAGTTTTTTCAGCACCGCAAAGCCAGCCAGTGTAGTCGTTTCTCGCTCCACAGACTTAACGTCTGTGTCTTCCGACTCGATCTCTTTGAGGACTTTTCGCAAGGTGGTGAGTGGTTCTGGAATGCGCGGGAGTTTTGCTGCGTCAAGGCCAGCAGCTGCCCAAGCTTCTGTGAGTCGTTGGGCACTCACACCGCCAGCGATTCGCCAATACACAATCGACCCGTTCGCAGCCTCGTGGCTGTCGGTAGCAATCAAGCTCATTTTTTTCTCGCTTGTTTTAGGTTTTACAGAATGGTCAGTTGCACAGTCACGCCGCGCCGTCTGAGTGCACAGGCAAGCATATCCGCCCAACATGCAACGTCGGGCACATCATCCGCAGGTCCAGCGTCACGCATTGCGCGGAGCAGGTCACCCGCGGTAACACCAGAAATCTTGAATTCCTTATCTTTTACGAGGATTTGCGCCATGACGTCCTCTTCTTTCTCGTCGCTCACTTACCCTCCACACTTAACACACCTGCAATAGTTTGTACACTAGCTTTCCACCGAAATTGTAACGATGTGCGCGTGCAGTACCGCGATCACTTCGGGCATCTCTACGAGTTTCAGTTCGAACGATCGAAGAAAGCTTGTAGGACTTTTGAGCCACACCCACTGAATCGACGCTTCGATAACAAGACCGCAGCCTCGGTTTTCGTGTAGTTCAACAAAGCCGCAACCGAGCATGTCGCACACGCGGGTGTAACGCACCCACCGTTTAACACGCATGGTCTTAACGAAACTGCTGTGTGTGCGACACAGCTCTCGCATCGTACGTATCGCGTCTTTTCGCTCGTTGGTTGTCATAGAAGATCCTCGTACAAAACGATTGCTCGTTCGAGCACTTCAATCGAGGATTTCGTCAGATCGTTTCTATAGCTTTTGAGAAACATCACCGGGCATGCGAGCTGCGCAGTTCTGATTCTTCTCGTGAGATGCACAAGCACTAAGCCGTCACGGAACATAGCTGTGCGCGAATACAGATTCCTTTGTCGAAAATGCTTGCGCATTGTTTCGAGACGCACGTAGTTCGTCGTTAGCGGTTCGTGTTTCCTGTCACATGCCCAACAAGAAACCAGCGTTTGAACAAGGCGCGCCTGTAAATCTACGCGCAGTTCGCGATGATGAACGCTTCGAGACATGCTCGCAACCTTTGGCTGAGTTCTTGGTTGTAGTGTTTGTAGAACAGACAAGGGTCCGACATGAGGATCCTCACGCACACAACCTTTCCGTTTCTGAAGAAAGGCTGTTCATACAAACCGCAATGCTGTTTTTTCGAAAAATGTGTCGCCACACGACGTGTTTTCAAACGACTCATGTGATGCGTATGCACAAGCGTTCCTCGTGCACTAAAGTGCTTCCAAAGATCGCACATGGCGAAAACACGCTCCCATGTGACGTCGAAGTTCTGCGTGCGTGGACAACGCTTACGTTTCTTTCTGCGGTAACGCATAGATGTTTTCCCCCCACGGCTGCGACATTCCGCGACCGCAAATCAGCCACACGACACGAACATCCGCCAGGTTTGCGGGTTTGACACTCGGGCAGTCACCCTCGCCGTCCGTCATGTAAATCAGCAGTGATGGGCGGTCTTTCGACCGCGCGCCGATGTGGTTCAGCACAGGCAGGAAGGAAGTCCCGCCACCACCCTTCAAAGTGTCGCACGCAGATTTGAGCGACTGCGTGTGCACAGACACCTGCAGCTTCGCATCAGCTGTCATCACTTCTACTGGGCACTGCATCGTTTGAAAGATTCCACTCAGTTCGGAAACTGCGTCTCCGAGTGCGTTGCCATAAAGCATGCTGCCGCTTGTATCGATAGCGACAACAACGCGCGGCTTGCGTGCAATCGTGGCGGTCAGCACAGGGACACCAAGACCGAAACCAAGTCCAGCTTGTTTGCGAGCAGGCTTTGCGTAGGTCGTGTGCGTGCTTCCGGCAGTCGCGGCAAGCGCACCACGAACCTTGCTGCGCAAAATGTCCTGCCAACGAACAACAGGTTTTTTGACTTGCTGTCCTGCCCACACAAGCATGTTGTTTGGGACAGTGCCTTTGTTTTTCTGTTCGTGCGCAACGACCGCTTGCGCAACGATCGAACGCACCGCGTCTAGTTCTGCAGCAGAACGACCAGGGGCATTTTCGTCAGACCCCTGCGCTCCCCCGTTCGGGATGTTGTCCTCGGCCGCGTGTTTGTGACCCGCACCGCTGCCGCAACACGGCCGTGGTTTTTTCGCCTTCGGTGATGTTTGAAGCAGGTCGTAGTACGCTTCCGCTGTCAACTTATCAGGCAGTTCAAACATCTCCGGCAGAAGCATTGCCTTCGGCGTGTTGGCAATCATGTCGCAACCAGCTGCGCGCAAGTCGCAGTTGATTGCGAGGTCACACGCAGAATTCCAGAGCTTGTGATCTCTGTCACGTCGGCGCTTCGCGTGAAAGTTCAGTAGGTGCAAACACTCGTGCACGAGAGATGTCGCAACTTGTTCCACGGTCAACGCCAGAACATCCTTCGCGTCCCAGAGAAGCACCGCGTTTTCTGTTACAGCCATCGTGTCGAGTGTTCCGTCAGGAACACGCACACTCGACATTGCAAGGAGCATCTGCGCAAGATACGGAAACCGTTTCATCGCGGCGTGTCGACCCGCGGCCAGTTTCAACTCCGGGGTGAGATTCATCACTTCACCGCCGCGACGAAGCCTGCGAACTTCCCGGTCACGCTGGTGTGAATGAAGCCCGAGTCGATGAGTGTCTTCGCCGGTCGCAGTGCAATGTCTGGTGCGCTGTCCGACAATCCCTCCAACAACTTCCAGAGCCGGTCAGCGCGCGGCTTTCGATTCGCACACGCCGGAGAACGGACAAGCGCAGCGCACGAATCGAGAATTGCATAGGAGCGATCCAAGCGATTCGGGTTGTGTGTAAATGGAATTTTTCCGTCGAGCACGTCAGCCGGGTCAGGCAAGTCCAACTGCAGGCGAAAAGCCGCAAACTCTGTTGCGACCCCGCTACCAACGAAACCTGCAACCAGCAGGTCGATGATTTCAAAGGTGTAGCCGTGCGCGAGTGCGCCAGCGATTGCGCATGCTGTCATATCCCACGATCGGTCTGTTGGATATGCGTAGTCGACAAACCCGCGCACCGTTTGCGGTACAACGTTCTTGAGTGTCGGCTTTACACGCAGAAAGTTTCCGACAAGTGCCTGGGCTACAGCCCAGTGCGCGCTGTAGTTCGCGAGCACAGCGGCACGTTGTGCATCGCGTATTTTGACAAGCTCTTCGTCCTTCACGTGACGAACGGCTTGCCAGTTCTTCGCGGACAGGTAGTTTCTGAACGTGTCTACCTCTTGTGCAGGCCACTGAAAGTGACCCATGCGGTTCAGCGTCGGCTTTGCGAGTTCAAAGCCATTCGCTGCATCCTCGACGGGATTCGCAGCACCGACCACACGAACTGTGGGCGCGAGCTTCGCGCCTCCAATGCGTTTCTCCAAAAGGAGTCCAAGAAGCGGAGGATGCAAGTGTGGCGGCGCACTCGACAGCTCGTCGAGAAAGAGCACGCCGTCGTTGCCAAGGTCGTCCACCCATTCTGGTTGTGGGTACATCAAACGTGTACCGCGCTCAGTCTGAAGTGGAACTGGAACAACACCGAAAGCACCGTCGCCCATCTCACCGGGGGAAAGCACGAAACTTCGAGAGCCGAACGACAGGCAGGTTTCCGTGACGATGGCTGTCTTGCCGATTCCAGGAGCCCCCCAGAACAAAACAGGGAGATTCCAGTCGCCGGGCTTGATGCCAGGCGAGCACAGTGCGACCGTGAGAATTTGTTTGATGCTCATTTTTTTCCTCCGTCTGTCAGTAAGAAGAGAGCCTGCTCTAGCAGCAGGTGTCTTTTGAGATATTCGACTAAGCACACACCGACAATGCGAGTGTTCGGAACTATGCGGCCCGGATGATGCGCCGGCTGTTCGACAACTTCGTCGTAGATTTCTGCAATCTTCGGCGATCTCGCGCTGTCTAGTTGAATCTTGTATTCAACAATCTCGTTGACCGAGCGCCATGATTTGTAATCGATGGGCTCTACGTTGGCAGTTCGCTCCCACAAAACGTACAGGTCTACCTCTAACAGCTGGTCAAGCGCTGCGATGTACTGGTTTTTGACCCGCACAAACACACAGTCGTTATCGATCGCGTAGCACAATTCCGTGTCTTTTGGGACAGCTGCGTATAGCGCTTTTGTGTGACGAAAGATGGATGTTGCTACGTAGTCTGAGTCATAGGGAGCGGTCATGATTTTGGTTTCCATGGCACTACAGCGGCGTGATGTCACACGCTTTGACAAGCAGGTGCGTCGAAAACCAATGCACAACACTGAGTGCGTAGAGTGTGAATCGTTCGTGAACCATTGAGCGGACGTGGATGTCGTCCACGTTCGCGTCACGCGCAAGTACGGCGAAGCTTTCATCGTCAATCTGGCGAAAGCCGTGATTATTGAGGAGCCAGCGGTTCGGTTGGTATGTTATAAGACTCACCAAATCGTCATCGACGCAGTAGCGCCGCAATGTTTCCTCGTGCGTTGCAAGAGTGTGTGCACTTGCAGCGCACTGCGGCGGTACGCTGAACGACATGCTCAGCGCTTTGCTCAACAACTTGAAGGTGATGTTGTCGAGCGGTTCTGGTTTGTCGCTGTTCAGCAGGTCGAGAAAACCGAACTGCTTATTCAGACGAACGTGCGTTTCCGTGCGTTGCGGAGAGTCAGGAGTTTTCATCAGTGCACCGAAAAACGCAGAGTGTGTTTTGACGAAAGGGCTAAGTAAAGATCCTGCGGCACATCGTAGAACAGGCTCGCCGGTCGAAGACGCGAAAGCGTTGTCACCGTCAACAACGGCAGTTTCGCGCGTAAGACGTTTTTGAACCGACTACGAAACTCGAACAGTGACCCTAACGAAGTGCTGTAAGTTGACCGCACAGAGATGATTTTTACTGCAACATCGCCCACAGCAACCGGGCGAAGTTCGTCGGTGATTGGTTCGACTGCCAACCGAGGACACAACGGAGTCAGTACCCACAACCACTGAACGGCTTTCTTGTCGAGTTGTGGGCACACTCGAAACAAGAGCGTTGGTATTTCCATGCGTTTTTTCCCCTTTACAAACAACAAAAGGAATTGTGCCAACGAGAAAGAAATTCTCGTTTTTGAGCTTCTGACTTTAGTGTCGAGCCCAGACAGACTCGACGAGTAACAATTCGCTGAGTCGATGAATCAACACGATTCGTTGAACAAGTCGATACGTATCCTTCATCGTCGTCATTCGTTGATTTCTTGTTTGACGGACTAGTCCGAGTCGATGTCCAGAGCTTCTCGACCAACGCAGCAATTCTTCTGTGTCGACGGCAAATCCGTCAGGCGTCATGTTCACGACTTTTGTTAAATCGAACTGTTGGCAGATTGTGCCGAGAGCCGTGAGAAGTTTCGGACGGACGAAGGTGTGCGGAGATCCTGAGCGGACTTCCGTCCAAGGATCTACCCAGTATTCAATTTCATGCTCGATGTGTACGTTTGGGTTTGTCTCGAAACTACGGTGACCGAAATACACTGCGGTTGCGCGCAACGTGCTCTCAATCGAGCCCTCATACACGCTGTCAGGCAGAATGATTTTTTTCACAGGGCTACTCCGCCGTTCCTCGCGGAAAACGTATAGAACAGTGACTCCGGGAGCTGTTGCATCATAGCGTCCATTGCTCCCGCATGCGTCGCGCGCACTGTTTGATCTCACATGCGTCATTGTGTTCGAGAAAGGGCCGACCTTTCTTTTCGCACGAACACGCGCATTTGCATGTTTCATCGTACAAGAAGAATACGTGCGCTGGGTTTTCGTCTCGCACAACACCGCAGAAAAGGCACCGCACTAGCGCACCCAAATTCCAAGGTCACCGAGCAGGGTGACCGCAGCGGTGCGGAAGTATTCAAAGTCAACAGTGCGCATGAGCCAGAATTTCATGTCGCCAGCGATGTGCTCTTGCGCACCGTTCTCGACCAGGCACATCTTCATTGCTCTGTCGATATGTTTCCAGAGCTTTCGATCACGTCCGGGCAGGTCGACCTGCCAAGTCAGTCGAATGTGGCCGTTCGCAGTGGTGGCGGAGAGCTCCACCACTCCTTTCTGCGCGCGCACGCCGGACGTGAACCCGGAAGTCTCCGGTGGAATGTCCGCAGTTACGTTCTTCGCTGTTCGCGGACATGATTCCCGAAGGCCGTTCGAGAGTGCCTTTTGCACTCTCGAACATCTCGCGATGTCTTCGCTTGAACGGTGAACAAGCTCACCGTTCAACTCGAACGGGAGTCCCGCTGGAATCTCCCCTGCTTTGATCTCTCGACGACCAACCAATACCCGGTCGTTGAAGTCGAGCTTTCGCTCTGAGCCGTGCTCTGTTCTCAAACACACAAACATGGTTGTCCTCCCGGTCACTACAAAGAGCCCTTCGACCGCCAAAGGGGGGAGGAAAACGGTCGAAGGGCTCTTTGTGGGGGCCGAAGGGGGACACCTGCAGACCGTTGGAGGCTGTTCTGCAGGTGTCGAAAGGTTTGTGACCACCCCGAAAGGGGCAGTTTTTCAATGCGTACACAAAATCATGTACGCAAGTGTCGGATAGTTGGTCTGTTGGAGCTGTTGGGGCTATTGAAGATACTTCAGTGCGACCGGCACTTTCGTACCGTCCGCGGTCATTACGACCGCTGATTTCATGGCCGGGACCACCTTCACGATGGTAACCGGCAACGACAACTCTTCGAGATCACACCCTGTTAGTTCCGACAACTCCTGTCGGAACTTCGGCCGGACTTCCGCCCTGTCATTAACCTTGAAGTCGCGCTCCACGCGCGGCTCCTCAATCTTGACCTCCCACACGAAGTCGTGCGGAAAGGCCTTGAAACCTTCCGCCGCGATGCCGACCGCATGTGCGGCCGCGTCCAAGTCGGCAATGAGTGCCGACACACGACCATGATCGTGTGCTTCCTTTAGGCGTTCCGACAACTTGGAGATGTCGGCATGAATGCCGACCAGTGCATCGTGCTTGCGCGTACCGAATGGCTTTCGGTCACGCACCGGTGCGTTAGGGTCAACTTTCTTGCTCAACGGATCACGCCCATTGAGCAAGTCCACATACACCGTCGTTTCACGCCTGTATAACTGATAGCCAGGGCTACCTTTCGGCATCCCAAGCGTCGCAAACGACCCGCTTGGGATGTTCAAGATCATGGTGCCCGACTCTCGCCGCCATGGCGTCGGGAATGGCATCGCCGGTCGCGTCCGCCCGTATTCGTGGGCGGACATTCCGGGTACAAGCCCGGCCAAAGATACGGCGTGCGCGTCGAACGTACCGTCGCCGTTTGCTGGTGGAGGCGGTTCCGACTTCGGTTCCGCCGGTGGTGCTGCCGTTGGTGCTTCTGCCGTCACCACCCGTGCGGGTGGTGGAACTGTGCTCACAATTTCGGCGACGGCCTTTTCCGTCGCCCGCTTTACATGTTCGATTGCTTTTTCTGCCGCTGATTTCTTTCCCATGACCAATCCCCTTTTTTCTCGATGCACGAATGCACCGACCCATGCTCTCGCTTGGAAAGCATGGGTCGAAGCACTCCAACAATGTGTGTGTGTGTCCCGGCGAGTTACCGGGTCACGCAGCGGTAGTCTTCACGCTTCACGCCCGCGCGCGCTTTCACGCTGTCGGGCACGAGAAAGGTTTCTTCCAGCAACTTTTCTTCTTCTGGCGTGATATGGACTTCTGTCCACAGATAGAACCCTTCGCGGCCTTGGCCGCTCTGAACCCATCCTCGACCCTTGTAAAACCAGGGGTCGAATGTACCGACCCAAATTCGCAGTTTCATTGTTCCTCCACTAGTTTCGCCGTAATTGGACAGTTCTTCTTATCGTTCCTGATGAAAGATCCCCGCGCTTTTCAGCGCTACGGTCAAGTCTGCGCCCATCTCTAGCCGTGCCAACGCAATGTTGGCGCGGGTCGCGACCTCTCCACCTTCGTTCGCCCAGATGGTCAAACAACACACCACCGCGTCCTTCCGCGTTGGGAAGAGATGGTCGTCCGGGAGACGGTCAAAGCCCACGGGCTGTTCGTAAACGCGCGTTGTCACACACGCGCCCCACCCCCACCCATCCCATCCCATAGCCTGTTGACAGAGTGTCGATATGGTATTCCACTGTTTTCCCCTTTGTTGACGGTGTTTCCGTGCACCGTGCGGTGTATTCACCCGAACCAATCGAGTGTTTTCTGTGAATACACCGCACGAAGCACGTTTTCAGGCATTACCCGGTCACGGTACATAACCGGGCCAACGTATCCGTGCGAGAATTAATACCTCGCGTATGTAGTGGTAATTCCATGCAGCTTTCGCCGCGCAAAGAACCACAGGTGCGGCTTTCACCGCACCAAGAATCACTGGTGTGGCCGCTAGCATGGCCACACTTCCCGCTGGGCTTCTCTTTCCATGTTTCCCTCTTGAATGGAGTTTGTTGTGTGCAGTGTGCACACAAACGCGCTGCGCTACGCGAAAGCACTCCACATGCAACGCTTCTCACCTTCCGCGGAGTCACTCCCGAAACGAGAGGGAGGGTCGCGCAGTTTCAAACTGCACACCGGGAAAGTGTTTCTTTTCACTGTATGCCGCACGCCGAATGGCTTTAACGTGCGGAACCAGCTGCGTTATCCCCACCCTTTTCTACTAAGTACGGAAGGGAACTACAGCGGCTCTTTATGTGGTTACGGGTTTCACTTGTAGGTAGGTTCCCACAAGGCACTCATACAGTTTCGGGAGTTTTCACTCACACACAACCCGCAAAGCACACACACAAACAGTTTCGCACAGTGCACACTGAACACGTGTTCAGTACACACACTTGCCCCTAGGTTCGCAGCAATTCGAGCATAGGAGCGCTGTTTTGCGTATGTGTAGGCAAGGAGCCCTCAGTGCTTACGTTCCTGGAATATGTGCGCACAAGGCACACAAAGAGAGAGAGAGAGAACACACACTGCTAGAGCCTACTTACTAGTGCGAGCTTGCACACACGCTTGGAGTGCTGAGGTAGTGTGCGCTTAGAGCGCAAGAGGCACTACGTGCGGGCAAGCTCGCGAAGGGTGCGGGGGTGTGAAAGAACAGCACAGGGTAAACCTGTAGCTTGCCTACAAGGTAGGGGAAGCTGAGCGCCTAGCCGGGCCAGTTGCGCTTGTTTAGGAGTAATGCACACAGCTTGCCAACGTTTCAACGCTTGCCAACGTTTCAACAGCTGGCGAAACTATTGAGGAATTTGGGAGGGTATGCACACACCGGGCTCTAGGTAGGTTTTTATGAGTGTGAAGAGGGGGCACACCCAACCTCTATTTCTCTAATGAATTCGCGCACTTAGCTCTAGTGTGAATTCTGTATACACAGTGAGAATTCTTCACACGTAGGCGGGAGTTTCTCCCACTGTTCGCGTGTTCAGTAGGAGAGTTTTCTGCATGCGTAATTAGAAACGCTTTAGGCGCGAGTTTCTGGTGTGTGTAGTTTGAAACGCGTTCTCTGTTCTCGCGCTGTGTATATGTGCAGTGCGCTACCTCTGCCTTGCGAGTTTCTGGCGTGTGTAATTAGAAAGCGGTGCTCGCATGTTCAGTGTGGGAGTTTCGGTTTACGTAATTCTAGGAGTGCCTACACTGTAACCCTTTTAGGGGGGTATACCCCTGTATACCTACATGCCGGGTGGGCGTGAGGTAGCCACCTGCGAATGTGGAATGTGTGCTGAGGAATCGGGGTAGGATACGAACCTACAGTTCTAAATTGAACTGTTTTGGAGACGACTTTTTAGTCGAACTCAAAAAAAAATCTCAGAATTTTACGAACAACTCTCAGGGAATTTTGGGGAACGTTACCCGGTAACGTGGTGTGTGGAAATGTCGTTTGCCAACACTATTTATTTCGCACCAAAAAGTTCCCCGGAGGCGGGAAAAGTCTGCCGACTTTTCCCTCTGCGGGCTTTAACGCTGCGGAGAAGCGTTCGCTGCGCTCTCGCTTCTCCTTGCTAGCCCGCGTTTTTTAAGATGGTAGCGTAGCGTTGAAGTGCGAGTTCTCAATGAGAACTCTTACTTCCTGCACCGTTCGTCGTGACTGGGATGGGGGGTATTAGGGGGGATGGAAAGGTTGGGTGTCAAGAAAATTCTTCTTGGCTTTTGCCTTTCGTTGTAGGAAAGAATTCTCTATGCGTACGTGGAAAGTGGAGCTGTTTGTCGTGGCAGTTGTTCTGTCGTGTGTAGCAGTTGTTTCTGGGAAAGGTCTTGTGGAATGGGTCGGTAGTGCTGCAGTGCTTCTTTCGTTCGCTCATGCACAGGTCGCTGACAGGCTCGCTGAACGAGAAGCTTCTAGAGAAAAACCAACTGTGGAATGTCACCGGTTGGCTACGCGGTATTTCGTTTCGAAAGAGATTCTTTGGTGTGCGTACTTTCTCACACACAAAAGCTGGTCCGCTCTCGTTGGTGTCGCTTTGTTTCTTGCGTATCCTGCATGGAGAAAACTCTGGCGCTCACACCACCCTGTTACTCGTTAATTCTTTCGCGGTGTGGTAAGTTTGTCTAGGAGGTAGGTTTTATGCCGATTCATCCTGTTCGAAGAGTTGCCGAGACTGTTGGCGCAGGTGCGCGTGGCGCAGTGCGTGGAGCAGCGCTTGGCGCTCTCGCTGGCGGCGTTGCCGGCTACCACACGCACGGTCCTGTTGGCGCGCTTGTCGGAGCGATGGGTGGTGCAGCGGGTGCCGGGCCGTTGAACGCCGCAAACCACATGCTGAACAAGCACCGAGAACTCTCGGCTGCGATTGCTGCAGCGAAAGCCGATAAGCAACGACACATTGTGGGTCTGCATCGTCGCGCACAACGTTTCACGACCGCGATGCAGTTGCACAACGCGCAGTTCGAAGCGAAGCATCGCCGCATTCACGGACGGTTTGCGTAGAAGGTAGGAGGCTGCCATGGGTCACCGCTGGGACGTTATTGGGCGACACATCGCCATCAAGGGTGCAACAGGAGCAGCCACCGGTGCAGCTCTTGGCGCTGTTGCCGCTGGTGCTGGCGCGCTTCCTGGCGCTGGTGTCGGTGCAGCCATGGGCATGTTCAAAGGACTTCTGAGCGGCACCGCACAAGTGGTGCACGAAGAGTTTCTGACGAACATGGCTAAACATCGTGCGGAGCGAATCAAAGCCGGGAAAGGCGCTGGTTCTCTCGGTGGTTTGAAGCGCTTCGAACATCGTGAAGGCACAGACCCGAAAGCTCCAGGACTCGGAAAAGCTGCTCACCATGCAGGAAAAGCCGTAAGCCATGCGCGACAAGCGCAGGCACATGTTACTTCGCACGTTGCAAAGTCGGTGGAAGCAGCACTTTCTGCGGCTCGGGCGAAAGCTCCAAGTCTCGCAAATCAGGTTAAAAACGCAGCATTCGAAGCAAAGCACCGACGTATTCACGGTCGTTTTGCCTAAGGAGTAGGACATGGCTTTCGATCCTTCAGACCCGCACGCACGTAGAAGTGTTGTTGGAAGAGCAGCATTGCACGGTGCTATGAGTGCTGCTTTGACAGCTGGCGCGCTGCACATGGTCGGTTCACAAGATTTTGCCCCTGCTGCGGTTGCTGGCGCGGTTGGCGCTGCTGTTGGGGCTCACGGAGCGCGGCGACACAACCGCGAAACAGACGCTTACGAAGCTCAGCACGGTTCTGGTCCTGCAAAGCGTTCTGTCGTGGGGCGCACATTGTTGCACGGTGCGATTGGTGGGTGGGGCGGTGCTGCGCTTGGAGCCGCTGCAGATCATGTGCTCGGCACACACGGAATTTCACAGTCGCTCGGGACTCTTGGGCAGCTTGGCGGTTACGTTCACGGATACCGCTCTGCAAAACGCCACAACGCGATGGTGGACGCGCTCGTGGCTGCCAGAGCCAAAAAGCAAACGGTCGGCGGTGCTGTCAAGAACGCACAGTTCGAAGCAAAGCACCGCCGCATTCATGGGCGGTTCACCTGAAAGGTTGAGTGCTCAATGTCGATGCAGCAGTACCGTCGCGGGCTTGGTTCTACGTACTATTCCAGCTTTGGGCACGCAGCCGGTTCAGGTTTGCTTGGTGGGACGTTTCGTGGAGCCGTCGCCGGCTACCAACAAGGTGCCCAGATTCACCCAGCGATCGGGCTCGCACTGGCTGCAGTTCGAGCACCGGTGCAGGGCGTTACTCAGTCGGTTGGAAACGTTCTGTACCACGCGCGCGACAAAGTAACCGCGCGAGCGAACGTGGGGATGCACGACTCGATGATGAGCGCCCTCGCACACGCGCGAAGTCGGAAGCCGGGAATGGCACATTCCATCAAGAACGCGCAGTTCGAAGCAAAGCACCGTCGTGTGCACGGCAAGTTTGCTTAGTTTTTGCCTGGCGCTTTTAGTGGTACGCTGCGCACATGGCAATTCAAAGATCCTCATTCGACGCCAGTGCAATCACAGCTTTTCAGGCCGCCGCGTCTGTGACTTTGACGTTTCCGCCAAAGTCCATTCAGCTTGTGAATTTGCACGCCACTGAGGCTGTCGACGTTTCTCTCGATGGCACGACAGTTCATTACACGCTGACCCCAGGCACGCTTACGGCTGGCGTCATTCTGCTTCAGCGAGTGCTGAAGATTTGGTTTCGTCGTTCGAGCGCTTCAGGAAGTCCTACCGGCGTGCTTATCCAGACCGTCGCGGAGGACTAGCCATGCCGCGCTTCATTAACTGGACAGCTGGGCCTGGCGGCAGTCTGGAGCCATACCGCTTCCCACCGTTGTTCACGTGGGATTTCACCCAACAATCACCGGGTGCTCTTGTGTTGCCAACGGGCCTCACATTCGCGCGTGCAAGTTCGGGGCACACGGTGCAGACGGGCGACAGCACGATTGTTACTGCCGGTATTGGTAGTAACGACGTGGGCCGAATCGGTAGGTTGGCGAGCACGTACAACTACGGTGTTTTTATCGAACCGGCACGCACGAATCTGTACGGACGCTCACGCAGCGCGAATTTGGCTTCTGGCACAACAGGGGCTGCGTGCACATACACCACGGGCCGCACTAGTCCTGACGGAACAGCGAACGCAATACGTGGGCAGTCGGCAAGCGGTGCGTATTCTCGTTACGAAGCAATCGGACCCATAACTGGCAACCACGTTCTGTCAGCGTGGGCAGCGCGGGGGCTTGGTTCGGGAGCGTATCAGGTTGTGGGTGCCTACGCAGGCACAACAGGGGCTGCGACAGGCGGAACGGCAAGCGCAGCATGGGGACGTGTTGCGAGCGCGGTGTTTAACTACCCCGCAGGACAGACTGCCTACGTCAATCCGTGGGACGGCCGCGCAAACGCAACACTCGCCAGCTCCGCCGGTGCGCGCGACTGCGACTTGGATTTCGTGCAGTTCGAGGCTGGCAAGTACCCAACCTCCGCCATCATTACGAGCGGCGGAGCTTCTGCAGCACGTGCTGCAGAACGGCTCACGATCGGCGCGACGCAAGCGGTGCAGGCTGCGTTCAAAGGGCGTCTTGGATTCTACGTGCGATTTCGCGCGATAGCCGCACTCACGGAGATGGACGCCACGACAGAGG
>ERZ724505.48-NODE-48-length-73890-cov-11.298747_pt1 | contig 73890 bp, 102 predicted proteins | sample MGYA00376038_ERZ724505 | MGnify/ENA primary metagenome ERZ724505 (study PRJEB28724, sample SAMN07190884) | wastewater metagenome | isolation source: effluent of sewage treatment plant in Hong Hong | place: Hong Kong | collected 2016-03-17 ... | reverse complement strand
TGCGCATCCAACCAGCGCGCGTAGGTCCGCACATACACAAACTCACTCAAAAGATTAGAGAAATGAATACCGTTACCATTATCCATAGTTGAAGACGTCTCCTGCATTGGGGGTTGTAACCAAAAAGTTTGGCACGAAAGCAATGCAGCTGTGTAGTCAGCTTGACTTTCTGCTAAAATGCGGAATATGCCAACAGAAGTGCCAGCGTTCGTGATTCGAGAGCTTACCGGCCAAAGACGTGCGGTGTCTTTGCGTGATCGGGCGCTCCCGTACAGACCACTTGTACTAGAAGGCACCCAACGTGTCAAGGTCTCTTACCCTGCTGGATCGCCAGAAGGCCACGGCACTGTCACAGGACCCACCGAAGAAGAGACCGAAATCGAAGGAATGTGGAAGGACATGTTCATTGGGACGAACCTGTCCGGGCGTCCAATGATTCTATTGTTTGCAGCCAGATCAGGTGCCAATACGGCTGGTGCCATGACCCCGGTCCCGACAGCGGTTGAAGCCATCGAACTGATTGACTCAATGCGCATCGATGGTCAGCAAGTCGAAGTTGAGTGGGGACCGATTCGCCGTAAGGGCTTCATCAAAAAGTTCCGCTATAAGTACCACAACGTTCATGACGTGGAGTGGTCTCTAACCTTCATCTGGACCTCGAAAGGATCTACCTCGCCACGGCCAACCTACGGCGCTCTAGCGCCCTCGCAGCTCGACACGGGCGGGAGCCTCCGCGAGTCCGTCGGGCGCCTTCTAAGGGCCCTGGACGCGCCCGGACAGGTGGTCGAGGAGAACATGGCCGAGCTCCGCAACACCATCAACAGGGTCACGGACGCATCACTAGCGATCGACCAAACGGTGGCCGGACTGTTCGATCAGACTGCTCCGCGAGGCATTACAGGTCCGGTGCAAGGCTTGCTCGGCGGTGTAGTCGCGGATGCCACATCAGTCATGAATGCGTTTGAAAACTCCGGATGGGCTGGAATGTTCACCGATTTCCGTCGAGTTGTGCCATACTCTCAGCACGTTGCCTCGACATCGCCTACTTCAGCTTTTGACGCTGCTGATGCTCAGGTTCTTAATGATGTTGATCCTGTTCAGATCCTGCAAGCGCAACTTTACGGAATAGAGGGTAGAAATGATGCTAGAGCAATTCGTGACGAGGCTGAGCTACGTCGTCGAGCTCTACTCTCCGACGATGGAAACTTTCTTGGAACGTATCGAGCAAGATCCAATGAGGATCTTCGCTCTGTGTCTAGCTTGTATTTTGGTACTCCTGATCAGTGGAGGCAGATCATGCTAGATAATGCCCTGACGTCCAGCATCCTGGAAGAGGGTCAGGAAGTTCGCGTTTACCGCCACGATGTGGAGCAGAGATAATGTCCAGTGTGCTGAAGCTAATCCCCAACAAGCCTGAATCCGCCAAGCTCATCGAAGTACTCGAAAAGGTACTCGAAGATGCTAAGGCAGGCCGTTGCACGGCAGCTATCGTTATCGCTGACTACGGGGAGCGCTCCAAGATGAATGTAGCCGGGTTTGTTCGCAGCTATGATGTTGTTGCATCACTAGAGGCGCATAAGGTCGGCTTTATTCGAGATGAAATCATAGAGTAAGGAGAGAACATGAGCCTACAGCGTAAGAAGGTTACAGTTAGGACCAAGCGCGGTAAAGTTTATCAGCGTTCGGTTATGGTAAAGTCTGGAGTCAAGGAGTCCCTGCGTAAGCATGGAGCCTATGCTTTTGCCAATGGCGTGGCGTCCGGATTCGTGGGCGGTGGTGTTATGCATCTGGCAACAGGTTACCAGCCGGGACCAGCGAGACCAACACTACGCGCTGCAATCGCTGGTAGTGCAGCCTCCATGATTACTGGCGAGCTACTCAATAGGAAGACACGCGCCGGGCGTCGTCTGGCTGGTGATACGGCTCACATGACGCCGTGGGGACACGCAGTGCTCGGCGCCACTTCCCTTGCTGGCAGCGCCATAGGGATGTATGCCGCAGACAGAACCAGAGATTGGGCACACCGTGGCACTGACCAGCATGTTATAGATGTGTTTTTGCGTTATGCGAGAGTTAGGAGTGCGCAACGATAATGACAGAAGAAGCGTTTTACCCGTCATGCGTAGCGCACATACAGATCAGCCTTGAGAAGAAACTGTATGTGCGCGAGGAAGCTGGCAATAACCAGTTCCGCAACACACCGCTAGCAACGAGCAACAACAATGGCACATTCGTAATGAACCGTGTGCCGAAGAAGATGACTTGTCGCTATCAGGGACACACTCAGGCAGCCACCTGGACCATGGTGTTTGACTATAAAGAACTGCCGATAGATCCTAGAACTATCGCAGCTTCTACAGTAGAGATCTATCTGGGTACCGTACCTGCGGAACACTTTGCAGACGGTATGAAACACGAGTACAGACCTGGTGTGCGTCGCTCGATTCTGCAAACACGCGATGCTAGCCAGAAGCCAATCTACCGTGACTTGCTACTTGTTGGACCTGTAGACGACTGGAAAGTTAGCTACGAGAAGGAAGGGGCCGAAGTTCATCTAGAGGGTAGAGATCTGCGAGGACTTTTGCTCGATTCTCCGCTAGTTTCTGCTCGCGATCAGTTCGATTACGATCACGGCTTTCCAACCAGAATACCGCGACGTAAGCGCAGTAATATTCTGAACAGACTCAACACCAAGCAGGACATCGTTGACTTGGTTCAGCAGATCCTGAATGAGCACGACCGTCTGCAAGAGATTGTTCCGGACATTGAGGTAGTCGCCTATAAAGACGAATGGCCCGACGGGGTCATCTTGTCTCCTGGCGCCGGTAGCCATTTATCGCGCCATAGACGCGGTGCAAACGGCCAGGGATCTAATCCAGGGACTGCTCAGAATGGTTTGAACTTCTGGGATATAATCACGCGCTACTGCAACCTCTGTGCCGCTGTGCCTCGGTTCGTTGGACGGAAGCTTGAGATCCGTTACGCGCCTTCGCTGTACAGCATGGTCACCGGTAACAACAGCAGAATTCCATTTGCTAATGGCGAAGCCAGAACAGATGGAGAAGGCCATGACTGGCTCGTACGCCGACTGGTGTATGGTCGTGACGTCGAGTCTATGGAGATCAATCGCAAGTATGCCGGCAATAACAAGCCCAAAACCGTTCGCTGTATCACCGTTGATAGGTCATCCACGGGGCGCGGCAGAGGTCAGTTGCTAGAGGCTGTTTTTCCTCCACGTAACGTGCGCGAAGCGCGTCGCGAAGGCTTGCACGGCAACCGCGAGCAACTCCGTGACTATATCGGCGGTCAGGAGTCTTCAGAAGTCCTGAACATTCCAGTGCGCGGTGTGCGCAACATGGCACAGCTCATCTCGATTGCTCAGTCGTTCTACGAACAGATTGGGCGGCAGGAGATGAAAGCTGAGGTGAAATGTGACCGTGTAACGTCATTTGGTGGCAACAATGCTGATCCCGACCTGCTCAGAATGCGTGTCGGAGATCCCGTCGAGTTGCTGGTTGATGCTAGACGGCTGGGAAACAGCTCGGCTATTGCAGCTACGCTCAGTCGTCAGGAAGGTATGACTTTTGCAGAGGCAGTGGCTGAGGTCCGCAAGTATCTGACGGATGAGAACCAAGCGAGAGCAATTGTTGCCTCGGCTCGCGGCAACATTATGGGTGTTCTGCGGTACTTTAGAGTTGGTGCTGTTGATTTTGACTGGAGCACAGAGGATGGTGTTTCGATCAAGGCCGATCTCCAGAACTACTGGACACCGACCTTTGATCAGAATGCCCGTTTGAACATCCAGCAACAGCATCGGCGGAATCACGCGGATCGAGCAAACGCTGCTCATGCTACCGCGCAAGCAGCCAACTCAGCTACACCAGCTAACCAGACTCAAAGCCAGCCGGCCATCGTCGCGCATCCATCTCAGGAGCTCCGAGACAGGGCAGCACGAGTCCGCCAACAGTTACAGCGAGAGCAGCAAGCTTCTCAACCCCAAGGCACAGTTGACGTTCTCGGCCGTAATGATGTAGGTCCGGCGGGATCAAGGTGGCGAGACCTATGACTAAGAGAGCAAACCCTGGACGTCTTCGCAGTCTGGTATCAGGACCTGGAGTTGACACCCGCTATCACATTTGCGAAGCGGTCGTGGATGCTATTCGGGTTGACCCTGCAGAAGGCGTGTTCTGCGATGTCAGCCTGCTCCCGATGGAAGAGCCTGAAACAGCTTTGCTTGGCGTACCCTACGCCGGAGCTAACTTCGGTTTCTATTTTCCAGTGGAAGAAGATGATATTGTATTGGTTGCCATTCCGGATGGCGACGTTGGCGCTGGTCCTGTCATCGTTTCGCGAATGTGGTCAGCGGCTGATCCGCCATTTGCTGAGTTGCGCGGAGACGCTGATACAGAGAGCCCTGGTCAATATCTGCACTCGAAAGATGTAGTCCTTCGAGCTAAACCAGGCGCGAACACAAAGATCATAGTGGCAGATGGCGCCAATGTCTCGATCAGCGCAGAAGGTTCTGGTAACGTCAACATCACCGTAAACACGGGTAACGTAAACCTCAAGGTTGGCTCTGGTGTGGTGAACCTGGGAAACGACACGCACGGACCGTTAGATGGTGCTGTTCATGGCTCTGGATTTGATAGTTTTACTGGAGCAACGTATACAGCACTCGGAAATGCATCTGCTAAAGTATTCGTGAGGAAATAATGGCACTTAACGGAGTAGTACTCGGCGATGCGATCAGAGCGGCAGTTGATGTTGCTGTCGCGGCAAACTCAACGGCGGGAGCTGCCCAGCGCCAAGCCGTGTTCCGAGCCATTGGCAACGCCATAGTTGCTCACATCACTGCTAACGCGACCGTTGCAGTCACCGTCACTTCTGTAAGCGGAGTAACTGTCGGTGTTGGAGTTTCAGGACCTGGTCTCGGTACAGGGAGCATTACGTAATGTCATATGGTCTAGGCGAATGGGGTTTAGATTTTTGGGGTACTGATCCTACCCTGACCATGCTGTCAGCTGTGGCAACAACTACGCACAGTGTGACTGTTACCCTTTCGCAGCCTGTAAAGGCTCGGTCGCCTATTGCTCCTGGCGATGCCCTAAACCCCAGAACCTGGACCGTTACACGCGTCGATACTTCCTTTGCTTATACGGTCATTGGCGTGTTGAAAGTGACTGCGCGTCGCTTCATGCTGTTTTTGCGAACAGCGCTGGCTTCTTACAACCGCGTTCACAAAGTTCGGTCAACGGGCCTTATTTCGGCAACTGGGGTTCTGATTTCATCGCCCTATGAAGTTGAGTTTCGTGGTGTTCTTCCGACTACTGAAGTCAATGAGCGTACCGGACCATTTGATCTACTGACCACGGATGTTGTCGGGGGCGGTCTGCAAACGACAGAAGGCGGCGGCTACGCTAGAATTTACGGGGATGATGTCATCCGCAAGATGATTTATCGCCGTTTGACCACGATGCCAGGCAGCTTCTTCCACCTAAACCCTGATGATTTCGGAGTTGGCCTCAAGGTAAAGGAAGTGCTCCGGGGATCATCTCTACCAGCACTTAAGGTCAAGATCGATCAGGAACTGCTCAGAGAGCCTGGTGTTTTGGGTGTTGCCACGCAGTTGTCGCTCAATAACGGTATACTTGTCATCAAAGCAAACGTAAGAACGGCAAACGGCAACACAGAAACTGTCATCGAGGCGAGATGAGTCTGCAGCGTAAGAAAGTCACAGTCCGAACTAAGCGTGGCAAGACCTACACTCGGTCTGTTCTAGTCAAAGCGTCGGAGCCTGTCGCAGCAACAAAGCGCTACATGGGACCGTCCAGGTTTATTGGTAAGCACAAGAACCAGTTTGCTGGAATGTTCGTTCACGGCCTTGTACAGGGTGCTGCAACGCATACAGCGGCTAGGCTGATCGGTAAAAAGCACGGTAAGTTGGCCGGTGCCGGAGCGGGTCTGGCTGCCTATCACGCTACAGATCGCGCTGGTACAGCCGTATGGAAGCGCGCAATGGGTAAGAACTACGACAATATCAACCAGGATTTTGCCAGACTTGCTCCGCATACCGAACGCGCCATGACTCGCCTTTTTCACGGTGCTGGATACGCGGGTAACGTAGTTGGTGCCGCTGGATCTTGGGCGGCGCACCATTTGATTGCTAGAAGAGGCAAGCACTGATGGATCTTCCGTCATTTTCAACTCTGTATCGCATCGGTAAGACGGAAGCGCTTGTTCGCAATCCTCGTCTAACTCCAGAAGAGGTTGACCGCCAAGGCAGCGATATCAACATCCTCGTTGCTGCACCAGCGGCCATGGCGGATGAGTGCATTGCGCAGATCGCTTCCGTCCGGAAGGATTTGTATATCGGCACTGCCGAGGGCGATGCACTTGATCGGTTGATCACAGATCGCTATCCGGACCTAATTCGCAAGCAAGCTTCGCCTTCGTACGGGTATGCAACGTTCTCGTTCAGCCCGGCCGTATCTGGCGCGTTTACTATTACTGATGGCGCTGTGCTGTCTACAGCGGACGGCGTGCAATTCATTACTGTCGGGAGTACATCTGTAGCGGTTGGTACGACCAGCATTCGTGTGCCTATTCGATCGATGCTTGCTGGAGCCTCTCAAAAGGCTGCTCCGAACAAGATCCGCAACATCATCACTTCGTTTGTCGGCGCTCCTTCAAGCGGGATGACGGTAACAAACGTTGCTGCAACTTTCGGCGGTGAAGACAAGGAAAAAGACAGTGACTACGCTGTTCGGTATACACGTCGGTACTTGGCCGCTCGCCGAGCAACTATCGGAGCAATTGAGCAGGCTGTTTTGGAAGTTCCTGGGATTGTTAAGTGCACTGTTTTTGAAAACCTTGACACTCTTGGCCGACCCATTGGCTACGTTCAAGCTGTAATAGCTGACAGCTATACAGAACAGTTTGTTACCTCGGCTGCAACTCCGGCCAGTTACGCCTCTCAGCTCGCCAGCCTTCAGATTCAGATTGAATCTCTGCTCAGAGAGTGGAGAGCGGCTGGCGTTGGCGTTGTAATCACGTTTGCGCAGGTAGTGATTCAGAGCTGCAAGATCGTGCTGAACTACGTGGCTGGCGCTGATCAGGCAGCTGTGAACGCTGTCGTTCTTTCCAAGATCAACCAGCACATCAACAATCTTCGCCCAGGACAGATGCTTGTCCTTGACGACATTAAGAACATCATCCGCAACACATCTGGCGTTTACTACACCGGAAACGAAGTAGTCACTCCGGTTGGAAATGTAACGCCACTACCCGGGCAGGTTTTGCGCACTTCGCCAACCTTCACTTCAGTGGGGGCGTAGTGGCAGTACCTGTTCTTTCAGCCGTAGCTCCGACTGCATCAACGGTTATTCCGTCTGATACACGGCTGAGTTTTACCATTACCTCTTCGCCGTCATTGCAGCGCGTGATGGTATTCGCCAACTTTCCGGGTGCAAACATTCAGGAAGTTGTGTGGGATGGCACTGCGTTTAGCGAACGCTATCAGGGTCTTTCAAAACGCTCAGCCGTGTCTGGTGGGTTCACTTACAACGTAATCCGCACGCCCATCTGGCCCGATTCGCCTGAGATTTCTATTTATGCGATCAACACTTCAGCGGAGGAGCTCACGTCGACTTGGGGCTACCTCCTCGAACATGAGTATCAATTCACAGAGGCTTCACCGAGTCTGCCTTCATTTCCTGTTGGCGTTCCTTCAGAATCCTCTGATTCCGGACTTGTCAGCCACGATCAAGCTTACTTCCTTAGAGTGGCTGACCAAACACTCGAAGAAGACTACGTAAAGGGTCTTCAAGCTGGTGAAGGCTATGAGATCCTACAGGCGCAGGCGAAGATATTTGCCCGTGTTTCGCAGGCGATCAAAGCCAACGCGGAGGGTATGTTAGCTGCATACGCACGTGGACCTACCCTGTCAGAGGGGACAGTTGAGTTCTACCGCACAGCTACAGGCGGCGGAGCCTTTACGGTCAAGAGCGGAACAATCGTCAGCGCAAACGAAGGTCGCTTCTATCGCGTACTAGAGGATGCTGTTTTTACCAGCCTGGATCTTGGTCCGCATGCTGTGCGAGTCCGCGCAATCTTCCGGGACTACCAACACAACGTAATTGGCCAGACAATCACACCCAGTGGTCACACTATTAATGGGGAGATTGACACGATCACGGTACTGATCGAAGATCCTCCACTGCAAGAGCCAGCTATCAAGGTTCGACAGATCACTGACTTCTCGGGTGGTCGTTCGGCGCAACTCGACCTGCTTGCGCTTCAAGAAGGTCTGAGTCGCCGAACCCGAGAGGGTGACGAATCCCTATCTTACCGTATTCGCAATCTGCCGGACAACATCACCCCTGCGGCGATTGAGCGACAGGTGCAGACTCTGATCGAACCATACGGGCTTCGCTACGAGTTCATTGAAAGCTGGGACCCAACCTTTCAGATGGCTTATGATATGACTCCGGGTTCTGCGTACGCGAATATATTCGTATACGACGACAAGCGATCCCGCTACTTTCGGGCGATCAACTGGTACGCCGATGACGTTGAGCAGTGGGGCACCTTTTATGTGAATATCGGAAAGTGTCAACCCATCCGCGATTACGGAGGTTTGTATGATGATACAGCAGCGACTACTGGACATTTGTATAGTGCTACATCCCACGGTCATAGAGCCGTTAGTGCTTATGATCTTCCAGATATGTCAACTGTAGGTGCTGGAACTTCGTTAGCCATTGGCTATGACTGCCGAGACGTAGCACATGATGCACTAATGGCGTCCATCTCGGAAATGATGCAAACTTGCAGAGCCGCAGGCATCAAAGCAGGACTACACCAGGAAGATAGATCGGACGTATGAGCGTAGGGCAATTTTTCAAACGAGTTCTAGTTCCCGTTAGGCAGCGGCCTATTTCGGAAGACATTAACCGTCTCCAAAATCAGATACTGGAGGCGATTCGCGGAGTTGCATTCGGCCAGTTTGCTACTTCTTTCTATCCGCTTACCAGCGCTAGCGCCAACAACCGCTCTATCGCCAATAACCCGTACGGTTTCGTAGGACCTTCGTTCCTTGTGGCGCCAAACCCAGCAGCGACGCCTTGGGGTCTCATGATCTATCCGGGTATAGGCATGGACAAAAACCCACCGGCGGGTGCAACTTCCATTGATTCGACCAATGGTACCGACTTTGACAATACGAATTGGTCGCCCTTTTGTTTGTCTGCTTTTGAGACTGGTTTAGCTGTTCCAACACCTCCAACAGTCGGCAACAGTCGAATTGATCTCATTGAGATCAAGTCTAGCTACCTATCTACAGATCCACAAACAGTAGGCATTTTCAACACAGCGACAGAAGTGTTTGATCCAGCCACGCGCAACAAAACACTTAGCTGGGACCTGCTAGGGCGCACAGGCACTGTGATCTCGCCAGCATCTTCGACAGCTCCTATTTCCTATAAACAGGGCGTCGCTGCTGTTGGAGCCATATCTGCCGCAACAGCACCTTCTGTTACTGCTGGCTACACACCGATTGCTTACGTCAATCTTGTCGGTGGTATAGCTTCGATAACTCAAGCTGTGCTTGTAGATTACAGGCGTCCTTTACTACCAAACGGGATTTTGCACGTTGCTGGCAAAGCAACTATTCCGGGAGTAGCTGCCGGTCTAGGTCTAGAGGACTTCGCAGCACAAGAGGTTCCTCCTGGCATCGCTATAAAGATGGCTTTCCAGAGCAACACGCCGCCGTCTGCCGGAACTAGCTATACAGCGAGGTTCTATGTGATCGGTAACGTAGATCCCCTATCTAACAACTCGATAGGAGCACTAACTGCATCTGCCATGGAGTTTGCGCCGAGAACAGTCATTGTTGCACCTACGGGTGCAACAACCCTAGGAACCAGCGATATCGCTATTCTTGATGGCTCTGACGCCAACTGGACCGTTGTCAACGGTACGCACACGTTTCCGTATGGTCAGCCAGCGGCGGTGTTTGAAGTGACGATCCAGCATCCTGCTGGTTCAGCGCTGACTAACGACGAATCTTTCTGCTTTCAGTACACACTGAGTATGGCCTAATGCCGCAAGCACTTATCACAATTGATGCTGTTGCAGGTTCTAACCCACCAAATGGGACGCCTCTTGTTGCCGGCGCGACTGTCCAGCTCAACAATACGAATTCCGGTGGAGAAATCACGTACCTGTGGGAGTGGCTTGATAAGCCGGAAGGCTCTCTTTCGGCCTTCTCGAACCCCAATATTCAGAATCCGACATTTGTAATTGATAGCGAAGGTACGTACCTTATCCGACTGACTGTCAACCGTACTCTGGCCTCAGAGCAGGTTGACACTGTCATCGCTGCTGTAAAGCAGATGAAGTCGGGAATGCGCATACCAGCGGCTGGCGAGACGCAGGAAGAAAGTACTGCGAGAGGTTGGGCAGAAGATGTCAACAGGGCGTTTGGTGTGCTCGATTCTAATCAGGCGAACCCTGCCCGTCTGGTCGCCTATGCTAACGGAGCATTGTCAACAGGGTCTGTCGTCAAAGTCGACTCAATGCAGACTATCAAGTCTACGTTGCCAGGCGAAGAAAAAGTGCCCAGGGTGGCCGTCGTACAGGCGACTTCGACTGATGTTAACAGTCAATCGCTTTTCGTTGTTCATAGCAAAGTGGGCGGCGGAACTTCCGTATCTTCTGGCGATCTTTGCTACGTTACCCTTGCCGGTGTTATTGGTCCGCTTGCTTTATCTGGCGGTTCAGTTGGTGATCCGGTTTATGTCACAAATGCTGGCATAGTTGATAACACTGCTGGAACGTACACGCGACGCATTGGCCACATCGTATACATCAGCACAGGCGATTACTACGTCGTCATTGACGGCTCAGCGCCGTTTGGCGAGATGTCACCACTATCGTTGGGCGGTGGTGTAGAGCTCGCCGAAGACACCACCGCGCTCGCCGTAACTGCTCCTGGCGGTGTGACACTGAACGTTGCTTCAACGGACGTTTGGGAGGTCACTAGCGCAGGCGACATAGCGGCAGTTGGTACACCGCGTTACATACAAAATGTCAAGACACCTGCGCTGATAAGTGACGCGGTTCCAAAGAACTACGTTGATGGTCTCGTCGGGACGGTTATGTATTGGGGAAACTCCTCAACGCCCGCCAGCTCTAGCCAGACGGCGCTTGATCCAGGTTACTGCGATCGCGACGCTCAGTTTGTTTCTGGCAACTTCCCCTCTATTCGCTGCCCGATCAACGGTACCATAAGTAATCTATACGTTCTGGCCAAAACAGCAGCAGACGCAAATACCGACTTTACCGTCTACATTGGCGGTTCGGCAACCTCGATCACTTGCCAATTGTTGGCCGGAGCAGTTTCCGGTGCCGATACAACGCACACTGCGGCCATTACTGCTGGGTCAAAGATCAACGTACAGGTGAAATCAGCAGGTGGCATTACCACGGGCTTTGCCGATGTTACAGCCTCGGTCTTCATACAGAAGACTAGCTAGTCAACCCGAAAACTGATATAAGGTAGAGATGTCCGATCTAGCACTACAAACGGTCTCTGTAAGTTCAGCGAGTTATCCGGCGGCCACGAGTCCTCAAGTAGATATTGGCTGGGAGCCAGATTCCGTCCTACTCGTGAATCGCTCCTCGACTTCGACTGATATTGTCTACTTCAGCTTTGATGGTCGGGAAGATCACGGCTTGCTGATTCCGGGCACTATCCCAGCGATAGAGTGGAAGGGTAAGCGCAAACGGGTTTGGCTGCGTCGCGACTCGGGTGCCGCGACGACTTCAGTCAACGTCATGGCAAACACGGTGCGCTAATGCCATCAGTACCAGGTTTTATTATAGGCGGCGGATCTGTCACCGCGGAGGCGGTCGGCGACGCCTGGGGCGAGTGGCTCGGCGAGGGCACCAACCTCGCGGACGTCCGCACGACCCTCGGCGTCGAGGGCGACCCCGGCTTCCCGACCGATGGGCTCGTTGTCGCCTGGGAAGCGACGAGCCTCGACCTCGACGACGGGGACTTCCTCGACGAGTGGGTCGACGACGTCCGGGGGGCGGTCGTTTCGACGCCCGGCGGGTCGCGTCCCGTCTTCCGCTCGAACATCGTCCCCGTGGGGTCGGCCGGAGGTCCGGGCGTGGAGTTCAACAACTCCCCGCTCATTTGGGTCGCCCCCACCGGCCTGCCGACGGGCGCGTCCCCGTCGACCATCGTGGTCTTCGCCTACAACTGCCTCCCGACCGGCGAGACGTACTCGCACCTGTTCCACTACGGGTCGGTCGGCGTGCGACGGGCGCGCGGCCTGGCCTACGACGACCAGTGGTGGAAGACGCACGAGTGGGGGTTCTCGATCAGCAGCCAGTCCTACGGGAGGGACGGCGGCCCGCGCGCCATCGGCCAGCAGTACGACGGCACCGCCGTGACGCTGTTCGTGAACGGCGGCAAGCAGAGGTCGGCCGCCGCGACCCTCAACACCGGGCAGACGTCGCTCGCGATCGGGGGGCGCTTCGACGGAGCGGAAATGTGCAAAGCCGTGATTATGGCCGTGGCCGTGTGGGACCGCGTCCTGACGCCCGCGGAGAACGCGCAGGTGGCGATGCACGGCCGCCTCGCCTACGGTGTCCGGTGAATCGGAGGACGCGATGAAGGACGACGCCATGACGATGAGGGAAGACGCCGTGAAGAAGCTGCTCGACGACTGCGGCCTCGGTGAGCCTCACGAGCGGCGACGTGTGGCTCCGCCTCGTGGTGACGCCGTCGTACGCCGCCGCCTACTACGGCACCGGCAGCGGATCGACCCCGCCCACGTCGTGGACGCTCGTCGCCTCGACGGCCACGGTGGTGGCGACGCTCGCGGCGGGTCACTTGAACAAGATTGGATTGCACGCCGCCCGCGCTTCAAGCGGAAGCGGTACGTATACGATAGAATGGCGGAATGTGACCGAACGCCTGCTCGGCGTAGCTCCTTGAGTTCGGCAGTAAACTAAGGTCGGAACTGAACCATGAATGAACATCAATCCCTATCGCCAGGAGCTCTACTGATCGCGGAAGTTACGTCGGGTGGTGTGTTTGCCAGCCTGCTACACTCAATGGCAGCAATACCGCCTTGGCTCGGCGGCGCCATGTCAGCGCTTGTTGTTGGCGCACTGCTTCGTGTATCAGATCAAACCCTAAGAGAGATCGGGGACCAGATTGCTGCTCGTTTTAAGAAGTACTTTAGCAAGTCTGGCTGATCACTTGATTAGCCACATACTAAAAGTTTGGGAATTCAGAAAAGGTAGATATGATCGTTGATCTAATCGGGCAGAATGCAGCTAATTGGTTACTCGGCGTAGCCCTTTTTGGAGCGATGTTCAGCTCGCTGTGGGCTTCCATAAAGGTGAGCTATGAGCGCATCAAGCAAAAGCCATTCCCGCAGAACAACTTTACACTGGTGCTGGACATCGCTACCGATCTGCTGCCGAATCTTCCAGGCTTGATTCACCAAGTAGCCAAATCGCAGGGCTCACGTCTTTTCATGTCACAGAACGAAGCACCGCGTGCTACAATTACCGTTAATCAGCGCTTCGCTGAAGGGTTTGATCCCGACAAAGTCGCAGCGCAGTTCGCAAAAGATCTAGAGAAGGCTTCCGAGAAGCGCTTCAAATCGGAAGATCCTGACAAAGGCCAGTAATGAACAGAGACGTTTGCAACTCTCGTATAACTTTCGTTGCCAATGACATACATTTCGATCTACACCACGAAGCTGGCTGGGAGTCCTTCGTGCAATGCGTGAAGTTAACAGAGCCTGACGAGATCGTCATCAACGGAGACTTTCTCGACCTTGGAATGCTTTCGCACTACAGACAAGGTGAGAAGGACCCTGTAAACGCCATCGCGCAAGTGCGGTGCTTTGTCACCGAGATGAAGCGCATCATCGGCTACACAAAGCGATTGGTGGTCATTGAAGGCAACCATGATGAGCGCTGGTCCAAAATCATGCACAGCGTGAGCGCCAAAGCACTGGAGGGTGCCATTGGACTATCTCTCAAGGAACAATGCTATGCACAAGGTCTTCCGAAAGAAGTTATCTGGATTACAGAATCTAATCGCAGCCGCGGCTATCAGGTTGGCAAGTTTCTTATTCGTCACGGGCATAAGCAGGGGAGCAAGTATTCCCCGCAACACGTTGCTGCCCAGCGAGTCAACAAGTCCAATGGACAGTCAGAGATAATTGGGCATTGCCATCGCGCACAGCTTTTCTGTCGTACAGCCGGCGGTGTAACTGCCGTCGGAATTGCCTCTCCGTGCCTCACACGCGATCACGACTACGCCACAGACCCTGACTGGCAGCGCGGTTTTGTTGTGATCGAGCAGTATGAGCGCACAGACACTGCGTATCCAATCGTGATGGACAATCACGGCTCTTTCTGCTGGGCCGGCAAGGCTTATGACGGAAAGAAGTTGCTCAAGCGTCGCAATCGCAGTCGCTAAACAGCAGCGAAAAAGCCTGTATCATCTCCTTCGACGTTTGGCGGGAAACACCAATTACTAGCCCGCATGACTCCAAATGGATACAGGAAGTCGTCGTTTCTGTAAGTTGCCTGTGCATGATGCATGTAGCGGATCATATGATGCCAAAAATAGACGTCTGTGAGTCTCGGCGCTGTATATCGAAATACATGGTGCACTGATTGCGACCATCGAACCCGCAACCTTCGTCATCGCGCCAATCTACTGAATAATACTGTATTATCTGTTGATTCAGATGATGCAGCAAAATCCTGTCACGATATCAACTCTTGTAGCGTAGATGCTCACCAAAGTTCTAAACGGTAAGCCACCCTGCCAGTCGCTCTGGCACACTTGCTGACATTTCATAGCATCCCAAAGAATCCAACATCACAAAGCGCAGTGTTCAGCGCGTAGTAATACTTTATAGCGTGAGGGTGCCTTGTTCGCGTAGACCAAGCATTGTAACCAAACTGGATATTTTCATTCCCCATTCTTAGCCTTCTTTACCATTTCTGGATCATAGAACTTGATCATTTGCAAGCTCAGATCAGCCAAGTTGAGAAATGCTCGTTCTCTCAACGTCGCGACAATACACATCCCCCAGAAACAAAGCTCCGTCACTTGCTGTCGCAGTTCCGGCCTATAGCCGCTGAGCACATAAATCACAAAGCCCCACAGAGCTAGATGCTTTATGGCGTTGGATACTTTGTGCAGACGTAGGGGTAGTCGTCCGGCCTTATCCGGCTCTTCTTCATGAAAGCGTACGAAGTGCAAGATAGCGACAACTGCTGCCGCACAACCCAGAAGTACGTTCATGATTTGTTCTTTCGTAGCCGGATGGCGAAAGCAATCTCATGGTTGTCAGAGTGCTCCAACCGCTCAGCCAGGTCGGCGCAAGCCTCCGTCTCCTCATCTAGCAACCGCAAAGCTACATGCAGCGCATAGGACAAGTGCATGGCTTGCTCGCAAACCGCATCGTAATCAGAGACGCTGGAGAATTCTTTTATCGAGAAATCGTAAGGATCAGCCAACACGTTCTCAATATCGCTTTTGGATCGTATAGGCTGTGTGTTCCAGGACCTCTTATTGCTGCGAATATACTTCAGCGATTCTTGCAGGTTTTCCGCTGTTAACCGTTTCATATGCACGCCCAGAATGACAGGTCGTCTTCCTTACCTTCTGCATAGCGAAGTTCAGACAGGTAATCCTCATCCGAGCCGTAAATACTCCAATACGCGTTGTATCCAACCGTGCTCAACTTCATATGTTGTTCAACTTGGTTACAGCCTCTTCTAGCAGGTCTCTGACTTCTGATATCTCGTCAGCATATCGTTCAGCGGCCCTCTCTTCTGCATCATCGGCATCGCACTGAGCAGAAGAAAGGTCGGATTCCAGCTCTTCAACCCTATCTTCCAATTCTCTATTCTTGTCTTGCTCTTCCTCTAGATCTTCTTTGATCATCTCGACTGGATTCCAGTCATCTCGAAGATCAAGCCAGACACCATTGCCAAAAGCCTGCTTCAGCTTTACAGCAAGGCTCAGATCTTCGACGAAGACCATTGGCTTGCAGTGCGCTCCCCATGATCGTATTGTTGGCATTTCAGATTCCTAAGATCGCCACAAAACCAGCATTGCATCCGTCTGCAGATGCATCAACATTTGATCCTGTAAATATCTCGAAACTGTACGAAAGTCTATCCGCGTAATCCATCAAACCAGCGTATTTCAACATCATATGATACCTACAATAGAAACTGTTTCGTCTGCGATAGTGGCAATCACGGGAACGCCTGCATACCTATTCCAAACGTCGTCGAGCAGTTCGACATAGTCATGATGATAAATACCGCAACAAATGGCAGGTTTCATAACGATCCTACGAAGCTGCCAAAGTGTCTGCTCATCTGCGCATCATAGGATGTGGTGGAGGACTCGTATGCCCAAAACCAGAAAACAGTGGGACCATGTGCTGTGTGGTACATTAGATAAATGACTCTCGTTGTTGGTATTGAAGACAAGCGTAATGTTGTGCTCGCTTCTGATAGTTTCTTTGGCGATGACTCATGTCGTGATGCCATGGATACGCCAAAGTGGTTTAAGGTTGGACAGATATGGGTTGGCTACGCCGGAACAATTGGCGTAGCTCGTGTCGCTGAGCATCTTTACAAGCCACCACCACCAGCTCCAAAGGAACCTGCTAGTGCCTATCTGTTCCGCGTTGTTCAGGGCATCTATGAAGCGGCCAGAGTCGCCAACCTCAAGCCCGAGGACTGTCAGTTACTTCTCGCCTACAAGGGTCGAGTCTATTCTGTTGCAGATGGCGGAGCTCCTGTCAGGTCTTTGCATGGTTACGCTGCCGTAGGCGCGGGCGAGATGCAAGCCTTAGCGGCGCTTGCTGCTACTGAGAGCTTGGCAGCTTCGGCTGTTGATCGAGCCAAGCTGATTGTTAACTCGGTTGCCCGGCACAACGGTCAGGTAGCTACTCCCGTTCATGTTATGCGCGTTTAGATGACGCAGATAAATGACGTAGCATCGTCCGCCAGCACCTCGGTGAACGAATGCGAGTAGACGTACAGAGTTGGTCCAAATGAACACCACTCGCTATGGTATCTAATCGTTCTCATATAACGTAGCCTACCATGCTAAACTACTCCCATGAAGAAACTATTACTCATATTCCTGCTTGCCTGCGCTCCTGTACGTAACCTGGTTGCTGACCAGACGATTGTAAGAGGAACGGGAACCAACGGCGAACAGCGCTGCAACAACAACGTTCCTGAGGTGTTTATCGTTGCAGACGATGTTGGCCGCTGGTACCCGCTACATCCGCGAACTGCCGATGGGGGCTTTGCTCCCTGCGCCAACTCTTGCGTAGTGCGCAATAACGTAGCGCAGTGTAGTTAAACGCAAGCAATCATTGACAACGTCTTAATCTTACTCTTGGCGCCTATTCCACGCGAAAATGCGTTGTCGCCCAATAGCCAGCAGTTCCAACCGTCATACCTGGATGGATCGTAATAGGATCTACTCGTGTTCATAGCCAATTTCTTTGCTTGTTGACATTCGCACACGAAGTTCGACCTCGTTGACAAATGTCGGGTACTTGTGACTGACGTACTCAGGGGCCACTTCAAGGAGCAGATGGTAGTCTGTACCGTCCTGCTGCACCGATAACGAGCGCATCACAGCCGGACGTAAACCGACTATTGCTTTCATCGCGTTGTGGGCTTCGCTGTAAGTAGCCATTACATCTGTACCTTCTCGTAAATAGCTGCGACTTCTGGGGCTTTGAGCAGTTCAGGATCGATTGGCTGTCCTGCTGGGCGTATGAGGTACTGTTGGGCAAATGATATTTGGTTGCGCAGTTTCTGGTACGCACGCTCTTCGTCAGTAACGTGATTTGCTGCTTCAACCGCTTTACACTCTTTTCGGATTAGCTCACGCAGCTTCTCATAGAAGACAGAAACATCAACCTCGCCGACCTTGTAAGAAACCTTATGGCGTTTCGGCGTGATAACTGGGTGCGTCGGTTTGTAGTAGCCTTTGAACTCGCCGCGCATAAGTTCATTGTAGGTTTCTAGAGATACCCAGCCTCGCTGAGCTTGCCAGCTATCCTTCGTGAACTTGTAGGTGTAAACGTAGGTACCGGCTCCTCTGTTGTAGTAATTACCAGAGTATTGATAAGTGGTTCTGTCGACAACAAAATCATTGTCTAATTTGCCGAGATACACGTACTGACCATCAACAGGCGTCTCGTAAACTCCGCCAACCTGCAACTTGGTTGCGTGGATGTTCAGTGCGCGCCGAACGTCTGTCAGCACAGTTTCCTTATGCAGAGCTGAGTCCACGCGAGCCAAAACTGTTGTGTTTCCTCGGGTCAGAAATTGAAATTTCGCCTTGATGACTCCGTGATCAACGACGCTGTTGATCATGGCGTCCATCACAGCGTCAGGAGGAACACTCACGATGTCCAGGCTTGGCAGAACAGCGCTATAGTTCTTGTCGCGCCATCCTGGCTGTTCGAGCAGTCTTACGTCTGTAATCGGATCGTTATCGACTTCAACCATCTCGTATCTTCGACCGCTATTTTGATTCTGTAGCTGTTCGATGCGCGCCTTGTTAGCGGAATTCACAACAGTGCATGGTCTGGCCTGCAACTCATTTAGCTCTGCTAACGTTTCCTCGCTGTATCGATATTGATCAGCCCAACTTTGCTTGTAATTCTGCATCTCAAATCGAAAGAAAGTTAGCTTTTCTGGCACTGTACCTTTAACACGTTGCGTCATTGTTCACCTATTTGCAGCACACGAGCTCCCCGCGCTTCAGCCGTGGTGGCTACCCATGCAACCACTTCCCAGCGTTCACACGGACCCACGAGATTGCGCTCAAGCTCTTCGTCGTAGTTCGGAAGAATCCAGCTTTCAAGTATTCCAGTAACAGACACTAACCAGCAATCCTGGTCGGCCCTTGTGAGCGTTAGCCCAATCTCGCCTTTGTCTGTCGCTATGTAGAAATTCACTCTATTGGTGTTTTAGCTACCTTTATTGCTTCCTGCAAAGCTGACACAAATCCTGTTGCCTCGTCTATGCTCATGACGATACGTAGCTGGCTACCACTGTTTGGTATTCGCACGACAAGATGTACGTCATTAGCAACGACTTCGAGTCCTAGTGAATGGTTCAAGCTACTTCTTTCTGTTCTTCTGGTATTTCAGGACAAACTGGGATTGCAAACCAGTCTGTTGATTCGAGTTTCAGGAGTCCTTGGACCGTCTGAGCGCAGTTCTTCGGCTCGTCCAGTACATACACAAGCTCTGGTAATTTGCTAAATCCATGTCGGAAGAACCAGTAGTGTCCGACAACTTCAGGTATTCCTTGATTCATGTAGCACCGAAAAATCCAGTTGAATCGTAGCCATGATTTGGGGGATCTTCTGAGTAGTATCCGCTAAGACTTAACCACCAGGCAGTGTCAGAGCTAAAACAAGAACCGATGAGTTTCGTGGTCACTGACCCACCTGAGCTGATATTCCAATACAGTTCATAGTTTCTGGATAGCTGTTGCGACTTGGGCGCACAAGCCACATTGAATGCTGCTCTCCCCAGGAGCCGTGGCAAACTTTTAGCATTTTGCAATACTCCTAAAAGGAAAGGGCAGAATCCGAAGACCCTGCCCTTTCCTCTGCTAGTTAGGTTGTCAATTAGGCGTTAGGAGCAACGACCTCTTCAAGCATCTCCTTGCGGAAAGCCCGGACAGTAGCGCGCTGCGCATCGATCGTCCTGACCTCGGCGCGGAGCTCTTTGCGCTGGTCATTGAGATTGCGGAGGAGTGCGAATACTGCCTGCTTCTCCGTCGGCTCAAGACCCTGGTTCGCAGCAGCCTTGGCAAAGCTACGGAACTCAGCGCCGTCGCTCTGGCGAATGGGCGTCCAAAGGTCGCCCGCCTGCGCCTTCTGCTCATCTGTCATACTGGCAAAGCAATCAGCCGTGGCGTAGACAAAGGTCTTCTCGATCTTGGTCAGCGCGTACTTCGTTACGCTGACATGATCACCATTGACAGATGCACGATACATGAACTTCACTTCAGTCGTCATTTCACTACCTATACGTTGTGAGCCTCTGGCTCGGTTAGTGACCTACTTTTAGTTTCGGTCGAGTGATTGGATTATACCCAACTGCGTAACTCCGGCAAGCTCGAAGTTGCTTTTCTGGTGGGGTAGGTTCTTTTTTCTCAGGTTCAGGGCTGTCGGATTTCCAGCTTCGCAAGTATTGCATCCTGCGCCGTTAGCTGGTCTGTGCAACGCTTCATGACACGAAGAAGACGCTCTCTTTCCTGCATGATTTGGGAGTGTCGCACGCATTTAGCCTCGCCCTCAGTGAAGAAGTATTCGCGGTGCTGGAAAAAGGTATACAAAGATCCTCGAAATAGGCGAGCTTTCGTATCATTGCCAATAAGTACGTAAACACCCTCATCCGTGTAGTAGTACCTGAGTACGATCTTTTCGATGTCACCCGCGCTGTTAACGCAGTACGCGGAAATTGCTGTCTGTGCTACATTATCACTCATGAAACTTGACCTCGATCTTGCTAGAACTGTTGTCAGACACCGTGCTGATGTTGCCGGAATCAGCTTGATTACGCCTGATGATGAACAGGCGATACGCTGGCTCGCCTATCATGCCGTGGCTGCCGCGTCACCGCTCACGTATGAGGAGGCGAAGCAGCGTGTAAGTATGTATGTGCCAGAAGTCGCAGAGACCATTATTGTGATGGCTGCAAAGCTGGTCAACGTCGATTCGATGCTACCCAAGTTTGGCAAGCCGCTCATGATTCTCTCCCCTAATGCTTGGGATGATCCGGGCATGTTGCTCGGGGTCTACTCGCACGAGGAGGGCCACCACAACGACTTTCGCTGGAGCATTCGCAAGATGGGCGGCGTTATCGGTTCAACCGTTCATGCTACAGGCTATCTTATTCACCCAACTATGCGAGCCTGGTACGAGCGCTGTTATTCGCAAGATATGACAGCCGGAGTCATCCTTCGCGGCATGTCTCCTACTGACGTTGCAAATGGCGTTATGCAGTCTATCGGCAGCTATTCTCTTGACGAGTCTGGAAAGCAGTTGTTTGCTGCCACGGTCACGTCTGTAAAAGCATCTCTGGAAAATCATCAGCTACCCGGCAGGGGAGCACCAATCCACAACACTCTGCGCGAGTATGCCCTCTCGGGTGGCGAACTCCCTTCTGAGTGGCAGGCAGCTATTCTAGGCTAGAAAAGAATCCAACGTTGTAACATTGGAACGTTGGATTGATATCGTCATTCGCCCCGAAGAAATATATCTGGGAACTGCGAGACATTGCATGTCCGAATACGCGGTTACTCATATACTACCAAAGAATCCATAATCAGGTCTGCTCGTATCTGGCTCATAATACACAGAGCCAGATATGTAATATACCATATCCAACTCAAAGGTCGTCTGACCTGTGATCGCTGCTTTCATATTACGCAACCGAAGCCAACAACATTGCCAAAATCTGTAGGGTTCGACTCGCCGTCTGGCGAAAATACGACTATTCGCGCCAGGAAGAAATTCGCGACACCGCACAATTTCGTGTTCATAGGACACCAGAAAGTGAAATCTGACAGTTAGCATCCGCGGGATTTCTCCAATCTTGTGCGTCTGCCGGACTTTCGTAACTATAGTAAAATAAGTAGAAGTCATCGCTAAACGCAATGCCCAATTGTGAAGGGATCATACAATCGCCACCATTGAAGTCTTAGACATTGCGTCCTCAGCATTCATACTGACACCAAAGAAGTCATAATGTATTCGGCCTTGCCAGGTGAACATTCCGACGAGGTGAATGCTCATACTACAGCACGCATTCCTGTGACGTAATGTTGGCGGTCTTCATCCAGAACGTACCAAAGTAATCCGGCGGAACCTTCCGGCCAACAAAAGCCGTGTACACGGTTACGCATCTTTGACGTCCAGCATTTGAAGCTGCTGCATGACAAGGGCCTTGATCTTGTCCTTAACAGCCTTGGGTAGAGAGTTGAGAATGTTGCTGGAAACATACGCTCCAACAGCCTTACGGATTTCAGCTGTATCGATCAAGCCAATGTTTTCCACGATGAACTTGTTGACTTGCTTTCTGATCGCAGCATCGTGCCTGTACAGTGACTCTCTTACATACTGCGTAAGAGCATCCTTTACGCTGCTCTCTATGTAGTTAGCGTCTATTGTAAATGTGAATTTTTCAGCTTCACAGTCCTCAGTGCCATCTGTCTGGGATGATACACCACTAGCGATACCGTCTGCTATGCGCTTCTTGATTTCGTCTCTGCTGATTTCGATTGTTATCGGCTTCATATAGTGTGCTACATTCCTTTTCGGAGAATCAGATGGCAAATAGAACTTGGGAAAAAGCTCAACCTATCGAATACGCAGAGGACAAGCAGAGCATGCTTGATAAGCGCTGGAAGGCTGAACTCGGCGAATGTCTGCGAACAATGGTACCGAAGGTCTGGCCTGGAGTTGATCCGACCGTCTTCCTTGGCTTTACAGCCTTCTCAACATCCTCAAAAGAGAATACTACAGAGGCTGTTGAGAACCAGCGTTTCCACGAGATTGGCTACTTCCAGACAGAAGCAGGGCTCAGAGACAAGCTGGCGCCTGATCCCAATCCAGATGGTTCTTACAACAACTGGGGCAAGCTGCATGATCATCCGCTCGTTGTTGAACTGCTCGGTCGACCTGCTGTGATGGGCCGCGATGAATGGAAGACCAATATTCCCGATCAGGTAGCTGTTGGTTTGGTCAATCTGAAGCGTAAGCTCGAATCTGGTATGTCAAAGCTGCCGGCCGAGGTTTGTCCAAAGGACATGTCGTCTACATGGGCGGTTCTTCTCGCGTTTACTATGTTCTCCCGTGGTGTGGGCCAGACCCTAAAGTGTCTTAAACCATATCAAGACAAACTTGCTGATTTTTCTGAGAACGAAAGATGGCTTGCTTGGGAGTCGATGATTGCTTCGGACATTGCCAAGGACATTGACTCAATAGGAAATAAGGATGGTAAGGCTGGTGCTCCCTGGGCGATCATGCGCTCCAGGCAGAAGTATGATTCTGGGCTCATGTTTGCCAAGAGAAACAACCTGAACACTAACTGGTATTTCGAGCCTGATCGCATTCGTGATGGTGTAATCACGAAGCGCGCCTACGTCTAAATACTGCTAAAGAAACCGCCCTGTTCGGAAGTTATATCAGACGGATAGTCACTGCAGTATCGTGTTGTGATAGGCTGTGACCAGACTGTTCGATAATAGAGTTTCATACACAACACGCAATTCCAGATCGAAAAGATACAAAATTGGGCGGCAGCGGGACATTGGTAAACTCGTAAAGAGACTCAGCCCAAACGGTCGGATAATAGACAATAACGTCCACTCTAGTTACCAATCACAGCGGCAATTGATCCACGCCGTACTTTACCCACTTCACCTATTCGGTGGGAGTATGATGGGTCGTATTGGGTTTCTGTCCATGCCGATAGGTAGTATATTTTCATATGCAGCCCACAAAACTCAGTCGATTATCACGACGTCTGGATTCTACGCTCCAGTGCCAGGCAGTCAGTTCAATCTGAGCAACGGCATTCGTTGAACCGTAAGGACTGCCCATATGGCGCTGTTCGATGTCAACTATTGTACTGTGCATATCATTCCAGTATATGCAATACGTTGGTTCGTATGAAGCGGCAGGTAGCTAGTTCCGCCTACTCCGAAGTCCATTGAATACCAATGATTCATCCAGTGGCAGAACACGTATATTTGCCTAGATGACACAGAGTACCCCAAGTCCGCCGTGATTCGTTTCCCAATCCGACTCAATGTAGTCTTCATACACTTGCTTCAAGAGCCAGTTGTGGTCAGGACAGCGATTGTTCAATCCGAACATTCCAGTCTTCATATGACCCCTAACATTCCCGGATAGCGCTGCGTCGCAGAAGCGTCGCAATATACGCTATCAAACATATCTGCTTGCAGATCTAGAAGGTTGTTGTACTTGTAATTAGTGCCGTCAATACCGGATATCGCTTGCATTTTACGTCACTGCCCTGAGTCCAATATAATTTCCACAACCATCGGCGGTTTCTGGCACGCCTCCAAACACTTCACGCCGCAGAACCTCAGATTTATAGTATCTGTGATTGCTACCATAAATACTAGTTGTTGCATTGCTATACATACCTAATCCCTTCCCCCTATAGTCCCCCTTCCCTTTAGGAGCCACGGCAAGGGGTCTTCCGGGCGTCCAAAGCGCCGCCGGCTAGGTCGCCCTATCCCGACCCCTTCTCGGGCTCTCTAGGGGCCTTCCTGTTCGATCTAGAGGGGTGTTATATGGCGGCCGAGAAGGAGCAGCGCACATTGCTCCAGCGGTCTTCTCGACAGCACTGGAGAGTCCAGACTGTCCCACTCGCGTTTGCAAAGCTTGAGCTGAAGATTCTCATGTCAGACTACCATCCAGATAGACATGACTTTGTTACCAATGTGGTAATGTCGGTAGGCGACGGTCCAGTAATTCTGTTCACACTCGTCCCAGTGCATGCCCAATATTCTGTGGTCTTTTTGCATCAGATTATCCCCATGAACGAGCTAGCACTGCAAACCCAATGAGGTTTGCAGTACGCCGGTGAATTTGGATGCATGAACGCTGTGATGCGTATGTACAAACTATCTATGAAAGTATGATCAGAACCGATCGTTCTTAGCTCTAGACCGTACATATGAACCCGCAGTACGTATTACAGTTTCTTTTCTACTCTATCGAGTATTAGATAGTTGAGAAGGTCATATGCGGAGTCTTCACCTGGAGCTCCATTGCGGATTCGTTTGAGCTTGTCGTCGATCCGAACTTTGATCTGCTCTGATCTCGAAAGCTTACTGAAGATCTGCAGCGGCTCAAGCGCTGCATTATCATAAGCCTTATTCTTTTCAAGGAGCATCTGCCGACACTCCGCGAGAACCTCATCCAGCGCCTGTTCAAATGTCATATAGTTCCTGCCATTCCTACCCCGAAAAAAGCATTAGACGGTGCACGCACTTCCCAATGCTGATATCGGTACACCGTAGATACGAATGGAACGCCACCACTTTGATACACTCGCATTAAATTACACCCGGAAAAGTCCCTTCTTTGTCGGCGTACCTGGGATCGGTAGCATGAAAATCCGAGGTGGGGTCAACGAAGTCATAGCCATACGGGTCCTCTAGGAAACCACCCAGCCATACCTTCATTACGTTGCGCATATGATTCCTAGTTCCGGCCAACCTTCGCCGGCGTCATAAAGGCAGCGGTGATCGTCTGGTTGAGCCAAGTTTCCGAAGATATTAAACAGGCCGTAACACTCCCAATCGTACGCTGACCTACCTACCGCCAACTTCTGCATACAAGCACGCCTCCACGAACATCCTATTGTTTTCTTCTACTTCTTTCAGAAGCATGCGACCCCGCCTTCTCGCCACTTCTGTTCTATGTATGTAAGGACAGAGACCCTCTTCAAGCAGACGTTTTGTCAACTCTACAGAGCTTAGTTTAAGTCCGGCTACAAGGTAGCGCTGAAAGCGCACCGCATCTGCGTGCAGCTCTTCATCAATCTCGAATTGCAGTTCTCTTGAACAGACACGACACAAAGGAGTTACGAACTCGTCGCACTCCAACAATTCGCAAGAAATACAAAGTTCCATCAGTATGTCGACGCGACCTTCCAGACGGATACTGGCACGATTTGGTACTTTGTACCACTTACTTCGTACCAAATATCCCATCCGTAGGCTTTCGGACGCAGATTAGGTAGAGTGATGGCAAGCGATGTCACTCCTTGCGTTCCGTTTGTTGTTACGGTCTTGGAAACCTCATAGAGTTTAATACCGTAATGGTCGTACAAACGGAAGCGAACGACATTGCCGGTCAGGTTGACTGGGATACCAACATCATCCCTGAGCTCAAGCTCAAGAACAACAGGCTCGCCTATTGGCGACTCAGCGTATTGGATCTGCTGAGTTAGCTCTTCTTGACCAGTTGTTCTTAGTACGCCCTTGATTCGCTTAAGCATTTTTTCATGCTAGCACGACCCGAAAAGACAACCAATATCTGGCCTCTGCCTGTTTCAATAGGAAGAGGTCATCCAGCGCGTAGTCATAGCTGTAACGTGCTGATATATGGCGATAGCAATATACGCCAGTTTCATCAGTTAACGTTCTCATACTACAGCCAGTAAGCTAAGTGAGTACGCGCGATAGACCGCTTCCAGGCCGCTCCCGAACAGGTAGCAATTCTCCGCTAAATGAAGAGTGTACCCACCATATCCGGCATATGAAGAAGTATACCGCTTCACACAGCTCCTACTATGGAATAGACTACGTGACCGAAATCTTTGTCATCAGCAAAAGGGAGATACCAGCAGACATCATCTGCCCAGTCACTGTAACCGCACAGGCGAGTTTTCACATCACTCCTACCACAGCGTAGTCCCAGAAAGACAAGCTAGGGCTTTCCCAACAACCCAAAACTACGCAAAAGGTGCGTAGTTTCCAGCTCACTGTGCCATAGGTACCCACCAACATCAACTGATCCCTTCGACGAGTGCGAGACCATCTTCCACCCAAACTGGCTCAGCTTCATCAATAGAATAACCGGCTGCAGCAACACTTTCACGCACTTCGTTTGTGATCACTGTATCAGCATGCGTTGCAGCTAGGATCAGCCCATCAACGTCAGGGCCGGTTGGACTAAGGATGAGCACCTTGATCTTTGGAGGCTTCTTGCCTGCCTTGGTGCCAACCTTGACGTCTCGGGGAAGATCATCCTCGACAACATCAGGTGGTTCAACATCCTCTAGAGACTTCTGGAGTTCATCGAGTAGGGCCTCTGAGACAACAGCGGCAGTTGCGATCTCTGACTTCTCGATGCCCTTATCCAGCATGTCTCGCATGAGTTTGGTGAACTCATCGTCAATCAGCTCCGCTGACACGTTAAAAGTGAGCATCAGTTTGTCGGCTGTCTGCTCGTCCATCTCCGGAAGTACAATTACAGGAGCGACCTTGGCTCCTCGCTCAATCAGCTCGTCTCTCCGATGGTGGCCATCGACGATGCTAAAGGTGCCATCTTGGTTACGCACGACCTGGATAAACGACTGCATACCAGTTGCGTCAAGACTCATCTTGAGCGCGGCCTTCTGCTGTCGTGTCATCTTTCGGAAGTTGTTCCGACGCTGTACAAGCAGCTCCATTGGAACGGTACCGACCTCAATCTCATTGGTTGAAGTTGGTATCTTGAAAAACTTAGGGGTCTCTTCTGTTGTTTTCTTAGCCATTATATTGTTCCTGAGAAGGAGGTGAGTGCGTCATATTGACTTGCGTACGCAAACATATAGCAGTAGTGACAGCCCAAATTGCCAACTGCTGGTGTCCAGCACGTCGTGGTATACAAGGTCTGCAAGGGGGTTTGCGAGGACAGCATACTAGACAACTCCTGTGATGCTAACGTCGTAACAATAGCGCTCTGGTATTAACTTAATGCGTGAGTAGTGCATAGCGTTGTCCCAACCAGCCTGACCGCTAAGATGGTTCTTGCTTATCATACCGAGCCTGCAATTGAAAAAGTGGGATAAGCCAGATCTCGATATTCGTACATACTATCAAAGCAGAGCTCTACAGCTTCAAGACAAGCTCTCCATGTTCCCCAACCGATAATTTTGTCGCACGCTCTCAAATTACACCTGCGATAGAAACCGGCTTGTGTCCATAATACATGGATGTATGAACTACACAAAACACCACACTACCAAATACTTGTCCTGCAGTCATCTCTTCATACCATCGCGAAATATCCAGTATTCCAGCGTGTTGAGTTCCTCGTGCGAAAACAGAGCACAAGTTCGCGCCCAGTCTCCCAGTTTCGATGATTCAACCGCGAGCCTATCGCTATCATGTCTGCGAGCATGAACCACTCCAAATACACCCTTGTTTATTGCGTCAAGATACCTTGGATCTTGCGCGCAGAAATTTTTCAGGTCGCCGACAGTACCCATACTGGCACCTGGCATCCCGAACATCGTATAGAGCATCACAGGCGCTACAGGTTGATTCTGTGCACAAGTGGCCCGAGAGGGGCGCTCGGTTCTGCGTGACTGACTAGAAACACTTGACGATCTCTTGCTATTTCGCATGCAAGATTGATTAAAGCCTCAACACCAGAATTGTCAAGTGTGTCAAAGGCTTCGTCAATGACTAGCGGTGCAGACTTCGGTACTGCACCGATTGTTGCGGCAAGTTCGCTCATCGCCAGACAAAGGCAGATATCAACACGGCGACGTTGCCCAGATGACAGCTTTGCATAACTGTCAACTGGACCTCTAGCTAGAGAAACAACTAGAGTTTCATCTGAGTACTTAACCGACACTTCAAATTCTGAACCAATCGAAGCCAGAAACTCGTTGGCTATTGTCGATACGTGCTGAGCGGCGTTTGCAAGGTACTCATGTTTGGCGCGTTTGACGTAGACACCAAGTTGAGAAGTCAGTTTAAGCTCTGTTTCAAGTTCTGCTAATTTCTTTCGCTTCTCAAGATTCTGCGCGTAGCGCGTTCTCAATTGCGCTAGCTTGTCTAGATATCGCTTAGTTGTTCGTTCAACAAGCTCGGCAATAGAGTTGCAGTTTCGCTCTTCTGTCTCTGCGATCGCCCGAAGATTCATACCGGCGTATATTGCGCCCTGCTGTTGAGACATTTCGCTGCTGGCTGCGCGCAACTCGTTATCGATACGGATGTACTCCGCACTGCGTTTGACTAGCTTAGAGCCGCAGGTGTTGCACACTGACGAGGCTTTTTGAACTTCCTGTGCCAAAGCTTCGTTGAGTTCCTTTACTCTCTTTTCACTTATGGCTAGAAGTTCTTTACAGTTGTCGATATTAGTTTGAATCTCTATTGAGGACGGTTTGGGCGGATGTGCGGTCAGCGCGTAAGACCGGAGCTCGCGGCACTCTTCGCTCAGTCCGTGCACTTCATGCGCGATTCGCCTATCTTCGATTTCAACGTCAGCGATCTGAGCAGCTTCAGACTTAAGTCTTTTTAGCTTGTCTCGCAAACGTTCCAGTGTTTTATCGAAACGTTCAGCACCAACCAGCTTGGCGAGGTACTGAAAGCGTGCGCTGGGCGTACCCGATGAGAATGCAGCAACATTAGCGCCAGTGATCCAAAGACTGCGTGACCAGGCAGCGTACTCGCCGACTAACGGATTGATTGTTTCCAAGAACCTTGTCTTGTTGATCTTGCTCAATCCGGTGAACTCCACGCGTTCCCCTTGCGGAGCCAGGTAACGATGCAGCTTACGGTCATCTTCAAGAGTCAACGTGACATCGCTTCTATCGTCGACAACTCCACGAGTGTTCTGTCCCCAAAAGCCCCACATGACAGCGGAGCAGATCGTTGTCTTTCCGCTACCGTTGGGTCCTGTAATTAGGTTAACTCCGTTCCCGAATTCGTAGGAACGCTTACGCATACAGCCGTAGCTGGTGAGTTGGATTTTCTTTACCCGCATTCCTTAGGTTTTATCACGTCACGCAGCTCGTCTTGGCGTAATTCCACTGACGCCGCAACGATTTTTGCGTTGGCGAGTCCTGCGGAGTCAATGCCAGTGAAGTCCCAGTTGTTCTCCTCGCCATACTTAAGCAGGAATAGACTCATATCGCGAAGCACGGGAACCATCTCATCCAAGAAAACTTCAGCCGACTTGATACGGGCTATGTCGACATCTGATAGCGGTGAAGACGTCAGCACGTCTTCTGGAATTTGAACGAACACTCTGTAAGGCTTCATACGGTTTCCAGTGCGCGGAGTAAAAGCTCAGCTTCCTTGCTGGAAATGATGCCGCTGTCCACGTCGGCACGAATGAGCTTGTTTACAACTGTTTCCATGCTTGCGACGTTGAATGCCGCCTCAGGGCTTGTCAACTGCTTGGATTCGCGAACTACTGAAATCTTGTAGTCTGTGATCCTGCCTGTGGCTTTCATGCGCTTCACTTCATCTAACGTTGACAATCCTGTGCGCACGTAACGGCTTGTAAAGCCTGTCGATTCTCGACGAATATCTCCGTAAGTTTCAAAAACAGGGCCTATATACTTTGCAGTATTCATGTCTACAATCACGCCGCCAGGTCGGAAACCGGCTTCACTAAAACTGTGCGCGCAGAGTGAACCAACGTTCACTTTCTTGTGACTTCGACGATAGCAAGAGTGTTCGTGACCGCAGTACAGGTATTTCTGACCGAGGGCATCCTGCCAATGCTCGCTGATGTAGTCGGGTCCTTGATGGCTTAAATCGCCAAGACCATAGTGAGCAAGCACTATTCCAGGATAGTTGTTTAGGCTTGTTAGCTTGCGTATGGCGGTGTCAGCGTCCAGAGCGCAGTAGGGCAGGAGATGCCAATGAGTGCCGTCCATGTGAACAACAGTTGGCTGTTCATAAACATGAACTTTCGGTAACTGCGCAAGAGGTCTAATGGCGCTTGGAGCTCCAAAGGAAGCTATGTCGTGGTTGCCGGCAATTATATGCCACTCAACGTTGGTCTGCTGAAGTAGCTTCATTGCGGCGTAGTAAACAGCGGGCGTCGGCTTGGCGTTGTCAAAGAAATCACCAAGCTGGAACACTACGTCTGGTTTGTGCTTATCGACATAAGTCGCGATGATGCGAAGTATATCAGCACAACGATGATTGATACCGTTTTCGTAAGCACCACCCATCGACTGGTGATTGTGGATATGAGTGTCACCCATGATCATTACACTGCGCATGCAAACCCCAACATGTCCCAAACTTCAGCGTTTAGATTGCGCATATGAAGCTCGTGTATTCGTCAGTGTCTGCTGGCAAATATTTTATACGCAGAACAACAGCGAACCAGGTACCGTACGCACCACAGTTGTAAATCAGCGCAACACACCGTAGAATCCGCGGTCGCCCGCGGACATCAAAGCATGTGTTGCGGTAACAGTGTATTTGGAGACACCATAAACACGTTCCCAACCGCCGAACGTAGCAAAGAATTTTACACGCATGCAACCATCCCATAGCCGCGGCAGGTCATAGCAGCAGGCTCTCGCCGTAGGTGCTGATCCCGAAAGCTAAACCAGCCTGCAAAGGTATTAACATAGATGACTAGGTTTAGATTGCGCATATGAAGCTCGTGAACTGGTCCAATCTAATCGCTGGAGAAGGCGCACACAAGGGCCACTCCCCGAGCTCATTATCGTTTCTCCAACTGCCAGCGTATGTGATGTGCAGCAGATGCATAGTCAGCGCGCTCCTAGAATGCTCGTATAGCTATCTGTTTCTTCCGGGAGGTTTCGATTCGTTACCCGTCTGACGAACACGAACTCAATGTCGTTTCTCCAGCCGCCAATGATGCAGACTTGCATTGGAATCATAGATACCCTGAATGCGAGCAGGGAGTGGGATCAACTTCAGGTCCCACTCCCTGCTCTTCACTTAGCTGTACCAGCTAAGTCCGTTATCGTCGTCTCAGAATGGAAGGTCGTCGTTACCGCCCTCAAGCTCATCCTGGAGCGTTGAGGCTGGCTTGTTCTTGAACTTGGCAGTGCCCTTGGCTGGCGTCGAGGACATAGCCATCGGATCAAGATCGCCAATGATCTGGTCAATCTCTTCGGGAGCATACTCGCGAGCAAAAGGAGCAAGATCGGGAATCTCGGACAAGAGCTCATCCTTGTTCGGAAGAGGACTCATCACCGGCATCTTCATCTTGCGCTTGCCGACACCAGGAATCTCGACATCCTGATCCTTCTGGATGACGTCGACAGTGTAAGAGGTGAGCATCTTCTCGCCCTCCTTCTTGATCGTAAGCGTCATGCCAGAGTCTGGATTCCAGAGCTCTGCCCTGTGCTGCTGCGCAAGGTGCAGGATATTGCGTGGCTGAGTGCGGTCTGAGCCCTTGTGCACACCCATGCCATACACGAACACCTTGGGACCTGCGAACTCCTCAGGAACAGCCTTACCGCCCCAAGTCAGGAACACAACAGCCATCGCAAACTTCTTCTTGGCTCTGCCTTCCTTCGCCATTGTCTCGGCACCGCCGATATGCTTGGCTACCGCCAAACGCGGTAGGAATGTCGAGCAAGCGGGGCAGGCACCGTTGTCAGCACCACCTGCTGGGCAGTTGAAGCTGGCAAACTTTCTGGCTGTAGATACGTCTGTCTTGTTGCCAATGGCGTGCTCATGCCAGCTGATCCAAGGTACCGCCTTGCCCTCAAGCGGAAGAATACGGAATGTGCTTGTGCCCTTGGGCAAGTCAGCTTGGGTTACTCGATTCTCCCAAAACTTCTTACCGTTACCGCTGGACCGTTTCTCGCTGAAGCTTGCTGCCACTTCGGCTGCGATCGCTTCGTCAATGTCCTCAAACTGTACTATGTTTCCCATGTTTTCCTCTGTGACGGTTGCTCACCATGAGCGGGTGTCACGGCCCTTAAACTACCACAGCCAAGCGCTGCGGCAAGTCAAATCACTGCGTAGAAGCCCAGAAATCGGCGCATTCCATTCTTATGCTCACCAGGTCGTAATCTGGCTGATCTGTGCTCAGCCTTTGCAAACCAGGGACAGCTCCCGCTGTCAGCACCAGTCCTGTAACAAAAGTAGGGTGCAGCAACAATGTCTACAAACATGCTTGTATACCCGTGTTGTCGTCGGAGATGCTAGCTTCGTTCTGACTGTACCACCATCCGATGATCCAGTTCATTTTCCAGGCAGTGCCGCTGTATTGCTTCAAATACACGCGAACAGACCTTTTCTATGGTCGACATTTCCGAATGGAGACTGACCACCGAGGCGCAGTCTGTCAGTTTCATGGTAACCACATCTCTTATCAGTAGACCAGTAAGACCACATGTAGTAGCCAGCTATCAGCATAGTACTCCGAGAATAGCAGAAGCCGCAGTTGCATCGCTTGGATTTGTCGGTCCTCTGTACGTAAAAACATCGCGCCAGTCTTCCCAGCTCGCCATGTGCCAATAACTTGCGTTCATGAGATCCCCGCAAAGAAGCTACCCGTACTATCACGCGTGCTTGCGCTTGAGCGACCAACTAGGTTGTTCAGAGGCGTAGTGTTACCATTGAAGTAGCTGCAATATCTAAACCAGCCTGATTTTATACTATACAAAGAAAGCTCCTCACACCCGTCGACCGATCACTTTTTGCACCGATACTTCTTTGGATTGCACCGATACTTCTTTGGAAGGGATAGGTGAAAATACTATCCCAGAAACTCTGACCAACACTCGTCCGGTATTCATACATATGCAAAAAAACCTTGATCCGAAACCGCTAAGTCTTCGTGGGTGGAGCTGTAATTACAGCCCGATATATCGTCGATCACTATCCAACTCGCATAGCACCTAGAAATCATTCGACAATCCCGCAGAAACCGCGCTGCCGTTCGCTAGACGTAGCCGACGCTTCCCATCCGTGCAAGAAGACGTACATACCGAAATAAGAGGCATAGCCATGCCATAAATGCACAAAGGGCTTCATGGCTATTCTCCAACAACAGCAACTACACCATGCCATAGTTGACGTTGGTCGAGTTCGTCTAATCCGACTGTGTCTGATCCAGTGGAGTACATCCTAAAACAAAGCCAATCAGACAGTCCAGCTATCCCGTACCTCACTAGACCTTCGCCTTCTTCATAGAGTCCCAAGACTGACCGACCTTGGCATCGGCCACGAGTGGTACAAGACCCTCAACGGGCGAATTGTCAGTCATTAGCGTCATGAGGAACTTGAGCGTCTTGTCTACTTCCTCGTCACGGACCATCACCATGATCGAGTCGTAGATCTGAATGATGAATTGACCGCCATTGGTGTTCGTGTCGAGCCAATCAACAACTGGCTTGAGCATTGAGGTCACAATGTCGACTGCTGAGTTCTTGGCAATAACGCCCTCACAGTCGAAGCGATGGCCTGGATCTTCAACCGAGAGCGTATATGTCTTTTCTCGCTTATCTAGGGCGCGGATCGTTCTGACTGCGGAGGTGGCGTAAACCGGAGTTGATAGGTTGACCCCAGACTGCTTGACCATTTTCAGAAACGTGTAGATACCAGTAGTACCGCCAGACTTCATTCGCGCGTGTAGTACGTATCCGCTACGGTCTGCAGCCGACCAGGTCGGGCACTTGCTGATAAATTCACGTACCAGGAAAGCTGGCGCATTGTCTTCTGTCAGCGTTCTGGCCTTGCGACCGTAGTCTAGTACCGATTTAGCCTGACCGGCATTCAGAGACAGGCGGAAGCTTCCGCTCTTGATTGGCTGGAAATATGTCTCGATTCCGATTGTGCGGAAGAGTATCTGCGCCTCGCGCAGCAGTCGCTCTGCTCCCATGTGCAGATTCGGCGCAGTGTTGCTTCCGACTGTTCCATCGGCGTCCAAGAGACCGAGCAGGAATTGACGACGCGCGGCAAGCTTGGCTCGCCATACCACAGACGGAATTGACTTTTCTTTTGCTTTGGCGCCCCAGGGATATCCGTAACCGGCTTCCCAGCGCTGTCTGAAATTCTTCGACTCAAGGCGAGCCGTTATGCAGCCTGACTTGCTGGACTTTCCAACAGTCCAGCCGCGCCCTTCCGCCCAGGCGACGAATTCGGCGAATTTGACATCTTTTGTATATCGATCCTTCCGATCGCCAAACGTGACGCACATGGCATTGCGCTGTCTGCTACAACCGTTACCGATACAGAACCCCATCCAGTAAGCTTCGTACGGATCTAGATCAGCGTCACCGCTGTCGATTTCCTGCGCTAGTGATAGGCAAACTCTGTCACCGGGTTTGAGTTGATCGTAGTGGCGAAAAACGTAGCCGTCTTCGGCCGCGATCAAAAGCTTATGCCGTACATCGCAATGGTGGAGATGTCCGTTAGCCAGTTGGATATCAGCAAGCTGCGCTTCGCCGCGGTCCAACTTTGTGTACCGTCTCCATTCCGAGCCAGTCCAAACCGTTCCCGCTGCTGGAGCGTCGCCGATGGCTGTGTAGCCTTCCCGGGTCAAAATTTTCATATGACCAGGATAGCATCCCTGGATGTCAGTGTTGTAGCAACCGCGAGCAGCTGTTACGTCGTAGTGGTCGTGGTCATCGCGATCCCAACGCAAAGCTGCTTCGAGATCTTTGAGCGTGGGAGGATTCTTGCCCATGCCCCACATGGGCCGTTTACGCCCAGGCTGACCTTTCCAATAAGTGCGCGTGTATCCAGTAGCGTAAGTCTGCGAATACGAATCGTCCATGAACTTGCGGAGATCCGTATAGGTCTTGAACATCGCGTCGCCAAGATTACGACCGGCTTTGCTGTCGATACCAAGTCGCTTGGACAACATGAATCCGAGCTGGCTCGGAATCTCATAAATTGCAGCGAAGTTAGAAGTCTTGCTCTGTTCTCTAAAGATGTCTCTCTCTTCTTGAGACATCTTAGAGAAGTCTTTTCCGACGTAAGGAGCAAACAATTCTGATGATCTGGTGTGGAAGTCAACACCAGAATTAAGCATCTCGATCATGGCGCGGTCACGGGACCGATAAGCAGCTAGCCTGATCTCGATTTGCCCCATGTCGGCTTCAATGAACTTCCAGCCTGGCGGCGCTCGATGACATGCTCGAAGCATGTTGCCAAGCTCACGAGATTGAGCGTCGCGACCCTTCAGACGGTTGAAGAAGTTAGGGTCCTGTGAAGACGGTCGACCAGACTCTGTACCGTCTTGCAAAAAGCTCGGATGCACTCTTCCGTCGGTGCGAATGTCGTTCAACATCCCACCAACAAAGCTTGTGTCCGTGTGGGTCAACAGCTTGTATCGAGTTAGCAATTCGATAACGGGATGTTTGTCCGCCATCTTTTCGAGAACGTCTTTGGACCATGACTGTTCGCCGCTGTCTGTTTTGCGTTTGGACTTCAATCCGAGCGAATTTAGGAACTCACCAACCTGCTTGGTAGATCGAGGATTAAGCCCTGGCTTGTAAGCGTGGATTTTCTTGAGAGTCGCCTCGGCTTCAGTCTTGAGCCAAGCGCTGAGCGCTTCAACCGCATTCTTATCAGTTGGGAAGCCGTTGAGTCGAGCTCGGCACCAAGCATACATAGAAGGCTTGGTAACTTCCTCCCAAACACGAAGTTGGCCGAGGTCTTCCTGGTCCATCAACTGAATCTGGAACAGGTCCTCAAGGTGCCAGGTTGACAAGGAGTCCATCGCCACATAACGATGCTCAATATCCTTGTCAACAAATCGGTGCGCAAACTTCTCTGGCGGGTAACCATCACGAAGCCAAACAAGCCACGCTTTGGGTACTTCTGAGACACGCACGTGGTGGCACGCAGGAGCCTTTCTAGGGCGCCCGGTTGGCGTAAGCTGGTCGGCTACGGACAGAGCCTTAAGCTCCCGGCAAACGGCCTCCATGGCGTCGCGTTGGGCATCCTTATGGCCGCCCATCCCGATCAGGTCCGCGCAGGTAGCAAGGTCGCCAGCCGCTGCTGCATTGAGCAGCTTGCGCTTCAGCCGAGCGTCGCTGCCAAGCTTAAGGCGCGTCCAGCTTCTTCGGTCGGCCAATAGCGGATCACATTGTATCGCGCAGAGGTCATACTGACCGTTCCAGCTGGTGTGTACCAGATCGGAGAGTATGCCCAAGAGAACAGCGCGAATGCCTTCATTTTCAATAGCCTCACGAGAAAAAACGTAGGCGTTGTTGGGACCGGAGACGGCAAGGCACTCGATGCGGAAGTCCGCCTCAAACATCATGCCGCTAGTCTCAACGTCAGTTGAAACGAACGGGTACTGCTTGAGATCTTCCAAAGCCGTCCGAGCATCGGCTTCTGTCTCGACGATGTGATACTTGGCGTTGAGAACAGCGCGATTCGGGTTAGTGGAGGTCAGGATCTGCTCAAGATCTGCCGCAAACGCCTTCTCGTAGAGATGATTGCGGGAACATACCGCTGGATCGGCCATCAAGTAGGCCGGAACAGCTTGACCGTCAACGTTGAGCCAGGCGTAGCCGCCGCGGACATCGAGCCAATCGTAGCGTCGACCCAGTACAGCCTCTCCAGCAAGTGCGCCCATGAGAATGACTAGTTTGGGTTTGCACTCTTGGATGACGCTGTTTAGGTAGCCACGACAGGACTCAGCGGCCTTGCCAACCTCTGCATACAGTGTAGTTGCCTCGCCAGTTGACATACCGCGTTGTAGGCTGGGCGTTTTGCAACCAACCGCATACTTGTAAACGACATTGCGTCCTGGAGCGTGTTTCGCAACAAGCTTGCGAACCATCTGACCGGGAGCCGAGGCAAATGGGCGACCCAACTTACGTTCAGGCTCAGTTGGAGAGTCGCCAATGATCAATATGTCGCCAGGGACGCCATCCGCTGGCACGCAACGTGTCGGATTGGTTGCGTGCAGCGAGCATCGCGTGCAGGCTGGGTTGTGATCAAGCGGTTCAGCCGACTGGACGATCGCGGCTGGAATGTCCGGATAAATTGGCAGAGATTTCATATACTTCCGAAGAAAGATAGAAAACGCCTGACAGCAAGCTCCGCTCGGCGAGCGGAGCTGAGATGCAAAAATTCCATGGGCCTGATTGAATCAAACTCGGCTCGGGTTCTTACGATCATTACAACGCACCGTAAAAGGTAGTAGTATTCCAGCTACCAAGCTCGGGATGTTCCATAAACACCATGTTCGGTGAAATATTCACATCATACAACGCACAGCACATTACTTTCATAGCACTCCAGACATTGTGTAACCACACGCTGATACAACTCAAGATACCAGCACGTACTGCCGTAACTGCAAGAGCCGCGCACATATTCACAAGCTAGCATAGCGCTCCTGAGAATCCGCAGTATTCACGAGTCAGTTGAGGCTGGCGGCGTGGAAAAGACAATAACAGGTCTTCTGGACCCTCAAAGGACTCAGCAAAATTGGCTATCAAATAGCAGCGCATTAGATTGTTCCAACTACATCATAGCCGCGCCAACAAGCCCATTGAGGGCTTGTTGGCTATCATTCGCTGAATAGCGGATGATGCTGTAATAGGCTTCAATACCGCGGATTGTTTGATACACGTCAGTCTTTAGCGGAGAAACCAAGGCTCGAAGGAACTACTTTCGCGAGCAGTTCAATTGCCGGTTTACCGCTTTTGTCCGAAAGCAGCTCATCCCAGAAGGCAGTGGTGTACGGTGCGCCAGTCTTCTCTTTGAGCGCCTTAGCCATTTCCTTGATTTCGCTGACACTACATGACTTATCCTTGTTCACGCAGATAGCCAGGGCAGCAACGGCGCGCTGCTTATCGGTCTTGCGATCCTTGACACGCGGGTCTCTTAGAGCTGTGTCCCAGCGCTCAAGGACAATGTCAGCTGCGGCAGTTACAACAGCGGGTGTGAGAGTTTTTTGCTTCTCGTCTCGGAGCTTGTCAGCGAACAGCTGATCTGCAATCTCCATGTCAGTATCGAGACAGTCAGCTATCGCGGTGATCAGCGAAGTACGCAGAGAGTTGTGCATCTTCAGTGCTGCCACTGGAGTCTTGTACTTCTGGAAGACCTGATACGCGGCTTCCAGGACGTCCACACGAGGGCCCGGAGTGATGGCTGCGCATTCCCGAATATACTCAGCCTTGAGCAGTTCAGCATCAGTGGGAAGAGTCGAAGGACCGACGGCGACATCAGTTGCGCGAACTGGCTCCGCTGGCGGCTCCGGAATCAGTTTTACCTTAGCTAGATCAGCTTGCAACTCTCCGATGGTACGAATATCACGCTGGCTAGCCTGGCTGAGCTGCTGTACCTGTACGTTAAGTATTGCAATCTGCGCTGTCTGTTCAGCAATAGTATTGTTCAGTTTCTCTATTGTTTCTTCATTCTCTTTACTGGAATTGAAAACTCTGGATTTCTGAACTGTGCCGACTGATTCCAAAGCTGCCATTGCAGCCTCAGGTCCAGTACCATCCAGCTCATAAGTCGCATGAGCCTGAAATATCTTGTTCGCGTAGTCGAGGACCAGGTCAGCGCTGACGAGTTTCATGTGATTCCTTATCTATTTGTGATTCTTACGTTCAGGAGGATGTCATGCGGTAGGGTCTGCACGTTGATCTGCCCGTAAATCTTGATCGCTCCTTTGTCGATCAAGGGCGATAGCACCTCAGCATGTGCCTTTGGTACGTAGCCAAGCTTGCGATCGAAGTACATGACCTTGATCGCGTTGCGATCGTAAACGTTTTCAGGCTCCCTGACAAGTTCAACTTCGTGATCCGTCAGCACGCCAAGTCTATCTGCAAAGGCTCCAACTCGGAATCCAGCAACATGTGTTTTTAGCTCTGTCATACACTACCTGTGAAGCCAACATGGAAGCCCCTACCCGAACCAGTAGTCGTGGGCAGAAGGCAACCCCAATACGGTGATATATCGTCATAATGATTGCCGAATCGATAAACTCCCGGCCTCATATGATGCTCAGTATTCCAATGTATTCGCTTCGGTACACACCCCTGCTGTCCGAAAATATTTTTTGTCTACCCTCGGATGGGTGTTGACTAAAATACATTGCGTACCCAGTGATGTAGATTTTCATATAGCGGCGACAAATCCAACCTTCGGGCTGTCGGCTGTGATGTTCCAGGAAGTGAGGTGCCTTCCAGAAAGCCAACGCAGTGTGTAGTAGTCACAACCAGTTATGTACCTAAACATTTCATGCCCTCAGATCTAAGCCAACTGCGCGACATGTCGTCTGGATCAAGCTTGGGACCAAGCCGAACGCTACCAGCCTGTTTGCCGTACATCCGAAGAATATCAGCTAAGGCTTCGCCCTTCTTCCAAGCGTCGCCATCAAGCAGAACAACAATCGGACGCTCGGTAGTGCAGAGAATCTCAATCTGCTGGTCAGTCCACATACCGAGCAATGCTACGGCGTCGGGCCACAAATACACAGCATCGAGCGTTCCTTCGACGACGAAGACAGGCGACGTTGACGGAGTATAGAGGGCAGACTGGTTGTACAGAAAAGATCCTCGCGCCATCCCTCTGACATACATATACGGTAGTTCGGATCGTCCAGAAAAATCCCTACCAACATAACCTAGCCATTCCCCTGTTAGAGACTTGATCGGAACAATTAATCGATTGCGCCAGTCCTGATCTTGTGTTGGCAGTCGCTCGCGCAGCGTTACAGTACCGAGCTCGGCGGCTGCGATGCTTACAAGGTCGAGCTTGCGCTTCTTGACAGCATATTCGCGAGCTTTAGCAGCTTGCGGGTGGTGCGACATGACAGAAGTCCAGCCGAGCGGAGGCTCATAGACATTGATGCTGTTGTCGCGCTGTGCGTACTCGACGGCTGGCTGGTAGCCGTGTATTGCGCCGGAGCTATGGCAACGGTAGCAAAACCACTTGCCGTTGCGTTTGTCAAAGCTGAGATTCTTCTTGTTGGTGCTGTGCCCCTTGATCACGCAGAAGGGGCATTTCGCTCTAACAACCGCGCCATAGCCAGACGCACTTTGTAGAGCGCGTTTGACTAGTTGGTAGGCGCTCATATAGTCGCTACTATCGACACGGGACAAAGTGCAGCAAAAACATATTGTGAAGTAAAGATGTTCGGATCAGAGAAAGAGTATCTTAGGTAGTCTTCAAAACAGCATGGTGCGTATCTTAGTTGTGTCATATGCACCCGACCATGCTGCTCACGCGACTACACTCTGTTTCGGGAATTATCTCTCTGTCTTTGTAGACATTAACAACAGCATATGCAGCGAGTCCGTAGGCTACAGAATACATGTTAACCCAAAGAACTGGAATGTTTTGACTTCACGCATGTGAGCTACGAAGACTGTGTATTGGAAGGCGGCGATAAGCTCATGGTCGTAAGCGCTAATCCCAAGAAGTTTCATAGGATACCCAGTATCTATAGTCTGCTGTAACTATACGCGCCTTCAGAGGCATCGTAGCAGTCTGTTCGATTAAAACTAAACCAAGCGATGTCGACATAGCACATGGGCGCGTAGATTCGCAGAATCATATGATCGCTGCTATACTTAGGTGCGGCAGAACTCCATGAACGTGATATTCACGACGAACACCACTCCTGTTCAGGTGATAGTCCCGACTATCAGAGTAGACCTCTAGCTTGAGAATGTTCATTGGACGACTCCTGCGATACTTATGACGTCTGGGTATGTAACTCTGTCGACAGTGCCACGAATTACGGATGACAAGAAATCAGGATGGCGTCCAGCGTCCATGAACGCGAAAGTTCTAAGGATCTGCATTACAGCCCCAAAAAGCTAATGTCACCCATACGACCCATGTGTCGAAAATGCGGAACAACCTGTGTGGCCTCACCAGTGGCACCGAAGTGTCGATCGGCGTCGACAAACCAAACGTAACCGTTGCGCGCAGCAATGTCGGGCTGCGGTGTGCCAGTTAAAAACAGATCAGACAACTGGTATTTGTGCCGAGAGTCACCAGTGCTGGCACGACCAAGGATCGGAATGGGTTGCCCAGGCTTCCACTCAGGACGCTTAGCCTGAGCGGCAGTGAACACCCAGTTAGGGTCACCGTTGCCAGAGGCCATAGCCTTCAAAGCACTCCAGACAGTGAAGCCAGTCCGATACTCTGATTCTCTGTCCTCGCGTTTTGAAGAGACAACCACATCCCCGTAATCCACGACCCGGAACCGTATACGTACACCTTTGTCCTTCTCCTGCTTATCAAACCAAGCCTGAACGGCGCGCTCGTCAAGCGACTTGGGCGGAAAGGCACCAACAAAAATCTTGCCGAGCTTATTCTCAGCATAGAGCTTTTTGACTATTTTCACTGCGTCTTTGCGCAGCTCGGTATCGAGCAGATCGTTAATTGCGACGCCGGCTATCGCAGCCATGAGTCTGCGATGTACGTCAGATTCTTCGAGCTCAAGTGAGAGGTATCCGACGTTCTCGCCATGTAAGGCGGCCACAGCAGCAACATGATTGAGCCACATTGACTTGCCGGCTTTAGAGTCCATAAGCATGGTGACCAAGGACCCGAGTGCAGGTCCTCCTCGAAGTAGCACATCCAGTTCGCCAATACCCGTCGGCATCTGTATTTGCAAGGGTGCATCTGCAAGTAGCTCCTCGGTATCAAGCCCGAACTCTGATGCTGGCGTATCCTGGTCAGCCTTGGAAAGGCCAATGGCATCGCAAGCCAACATCTCCTCAATGTAGGAATCAAAGCGTGGGTCTTGAGCAGACACACCAACAACAGTTAGTCGCTTCGCCAGCTCACGAAACCTAGCTTGTCGAACTGGTACGACTAGCTCATTAGCGATTGCCTCCGAGTCCCAGCTCTGCTTGGCAAGATCGAGAATTGACTTGATCTCGTCGAGAGCGTCGGATGTGATCTTGCCATCATCAAGTAGATACGTCGCACGTTGGCGGACAACTTCCGCAGACGGGCAGCCCTCTTGGGCTACTTCGCGACATATCTTGTAGATTGTGGCTGAGGACTCGTCAACAACTGCATGTGGGTCGACGTGTCGACCTATTCGTTGCCAGAACTTCTCGTCTGTTGCTGCAAGGGCTGCTGTAAGCTTTTCAAATTCAGAGTCGAGATTGTATTTCATGATCTCCTTAGATCGTTGCTAAAAGTGAGCGGTAGGTCGAGCACTGCTCTAGAACGCATTCCCACCAGCGAGCATAGTACTCGGCACATACGCTACCTCCCCAATCACCACAGCCCATTGTACCGTATCTCATATGTACCCGCTGAAAGAAGTTAGTGGGCCAGAATCTTCGTGATTCCACGACATGGAATGCATATACGGAATCGTGCACTCTCCGAATGCTGTAGTTGAGCCGTGTATTCTCATATGCTGGCCATGATTGAGCGTCTGGGGCTGCTTGTTTCAGACTCCCAAGGCTGAACGGAATAAGCACTTGGGAAGTAGGAACCTCTCCAGGTAGTGCTACCTCTGATTAGACTGTGCACGCGAACGACCTGTACAGGCTAAAAAAGTGCATGTTCCAATGCGGATTAACTATGAAAGAAGTCCTTGACTCAACGGGCAGAGCCCGACGCCACGTAAACCAGCCGTAGGTATTCATATAATGCATAAGATCCCAGTGAGGTTGTCTAGATCGTCTTCTTCCATAGAATTCGATTCGAGGAAGTAGAACATAGAGATGTGGTGTCCCCCAACCTATACCGTACGTGCTCATAGACAGCATACAAACCCTGTTATACCGTCAGGTTCTTGCGATGATGGGGAGAAGGAGAGTGTGAGAACTGCCTCGTTCCACCAAACATTCCAACCAACGCCAGAGATCAGTCCATCACGCATAGGAAACCTGTTGCCGTGTCCGCCTCGTAGTCATAGACAGGGAAGCTGCCAATGAAGTCATCGGGGGACGCTGTGAGGTCCCACGGTGTTCCGCTAATCAGGATACGCATATAAAACCTGTAGCGTCGTCGGTCTGACACGCGTAAGTATGGAAGGTGTCGATCATATCGCGGTCTCCACTGTTTATGCCTACGTATGGTCCCCACGGACACCCAGCGAGTAGACGGATCATCCGAACCTCTGAAACCAGACAAACTCGCCTGAATTGACGGCTTCGTCTAGGAGTGTTTGCACACGTACGTTGTATTCGCGCACGCCAGCAAGCTCTTTGTAGAACTCGTCATTGCGGCGCTTGTTGCGCCAGCGCTTGCAAAACTCTCGGGCTGCTGATGTGAACACACAACGTGGCAGTGCAAGATCACCTGGGATAAAACCAGGCTCTGTAATTGCCTTCGTCGAAAAGACGAAATGGACAGGTGCTCTTGGGAGCTGATCGCCGATGCGCAACTTCCGAAACAGCGTCATTCGGTATTGGACCCACTCCGCCGGTTTGTAGTCCATAAAACGGAGCAGATCCATAGCACTATAGATGCAACCCAGATTCTCGCTCTTGATATGTGACGACGCACCATATAATGAGTTTGAAGCGGTTGTGTACAGTTTTATACCGACAGGAAGAAGTAACTCGCTGTCAGTTGGCGCAAAGGGCGCCGGAGGCACATGAGGCAGCGCCAGCTCTTCTTGTGTCGGCAGCATACTTAAACAATTGCTGAGAAAGAAAAGATGCCATTTCCGTTTGCGACGGCAACTCGGTGCCAGTTCACAAGTAAGAAAGTATGATTGTGAACCACGCTGTTGCTCCACGTCGCCAACATGAGCATTCTGCTCATATAGTGGCCACCATTCCACCCGAGGAAACATTCTTTTCGGCGTACACGAAATCCGCCATCCCTGGATACGGCATAGTCGCCCTGTACGAAGCAGGGCACCAGACGCGAACTAGATCACGCATGTGAACGCGCTGTAGTAGCTGCTAATGTGCGCCGGGCCAGAAGGTGAGTAGCGGGCAACATGTGTTCCCGCAAAGGTTGCGTACTCGAAGCTACCATAACGAATCGTTTGCATCATTCGCTCCTTACCCTATATCCGAATTCTTCGTATGCTTTGCGACGTGATTCCGAGTGGTCCTTCAGCCACTCGCAGCTCTTGTGCAGTTCACCCTCGCAACCGCAACCTACGTCGTAGAGGTCGTAAACCTCGAAGGTTTCTTTCATTGTTCCATCGGGTTGACGTATTCGACTGCCTCGACCGACCTTCTGTATGACGTCTATCGTGGCCTTCCCGCCAGCCACGTTAATAACAGTCTTTATTTCGGGAATATCAACGCCTTGCCTGTAAATTGGCGTGGACACAATCGTATCAATTAGTCCTGAGCGTAATTTCGCGATATCAGCGTCGGCTTGCTCAGGGTCAGTCTCGTCGTTTACGAAAGCCACATTCGCGCCAATCATGCGAACTAGCTCTTGCTGGTGCACCTTTGTTCGCACAAAGACAATGCGCGGAGACGGTGTCGCATGAACAAGCCGCAGCGCTGCCAAATTACGTAAGCGATTCTCGGCAATGTTGATGCGATCCCACGCTGCGTAGTCTTTGTGGTCTATGACGTTTGGATGCGCGAACTGCGGCATTCTCAGTGCTGCCTTAGCGATCACCCCATCTTCAGCAGCTTGCGCTGGCGAATAGCGATGTAACGTTTCACCAAGCATTCCGACCGTAAACAGACTCTTGCGATCAGCGCGGTTGAGTGCCGTTGCCGAGAAACCAATTCGTATTGAAGCGTTCTTGCAACGCTTCAACGCCGCCTGATGCGTTGGAGAGGCGACATGATGTGCCTCGTCGCACAGAACAGCATCAAACGCAGCCATGTCCGCATCCGATATGTTTTTCAAAGAATCATCGTTACAGACAACCAGTTGCCTGCTCGGTCCGGAATTTGGGGTCCGTAATCTTTGTACTGGATTTTGTACAGCAAACTTGGCGCATCTCTCCAGTAGATCGGCCCGAAGTTTCTTGGATGTGCTAACAACTAACACCTTCCCTTGTATCAAATTGGCGAGCAGACCTATGAGATCTGATTTTCCAGCTCCTGTGGCGTGCTGGATCAACCCACGTCGGTGTTTTCTAATTGCATCAATGGCTTCAATCTGGTGTTGTCTTGCTGTCCAGTTGACGCCTTCGACGCCATAGCCGTCTGCTATGACAACGGAAGACTGCTTGTTAACAAGTTCAACGGTGATGCCGGCTTCACGAGCCGCTCTGGTCAGTCTGCGCGCAAGTCCCGCTGGAAAGTAGTCTTTGACCAGCACGCTGTGTTGTTTCGTTTTGCCCCTATGGTTGACTGTTCTATAAGAAAGATAAGCCTTTACGAAAGCGAGCTCATCTTGCGAATAGTGGGCAATTCTAGCCCATACATTACCGACCGTTATCAGCACGCTAGATTATAGCCCAGAAAGCGAGGGCACGCGCCCTATGTTTCACGACCACGAAATCGTCACACAGGCTGGTATCTACCTCAAGCGTTCTGCATCTGAAGTGGCCAAGACTGTATCCGCGAGTCAGCATACAACACCTATATCACACCCCGGAAGCCACCACGCGGATAACGGAAAATCGATCTAGCGTCAGTGTGAAGTGTTATGGCCACCCACAGGCGGTCGTAGACGTTCCAACCGCTGTTCTGGATAATATGCGTTTGGGTGTCCATGTTTCACCAACACTCAACGATAGTGGACCAACCATCCTTCTCAGACTGCGCCACATCGTGGCGGTAGTCCTGCGTAAGGCACCAGATCACAGGAATCTCGCCAGGACGCGGAGTGTGGCCGATGGCGCCGTCAGTAATGCAGATGATGACCGAAGGCTTGAGTTTCTTGGCCTCCTCGAACGCAGGTACCATCGAAGTACCGCCACCGCCCTTCAGATTCTGCACGACGTCCTGCGCGTTGGTCACGGTACCAACCGAGTGCACAGCAGCATCGCAAGCGATGAAAGTGACCGGACCAACGAGTTTGGCGATCTCTTCAACCTCGCTGACGAGTTTGGCAAGATCGCCAGACATAGAGCCAGAAGTATCGCCAATTACAGTGATGCTCTTCTCGTAGTCGCACCAGCCGGCAAGGATCGGATCGTCAATGCCGTCGAACTGACGAACATTGCGCCTCATGAAGGTCTTGTCCTCCATGCCCGCCTTCATCTCTGTGTAGACCATTGTGGCGTGGGTCAGGTGCTGGCGCCAGTCGACACGGGGAGGCGGAATCTCCTCGACATCGAGGAATGAGCCGAAAGGATTGTCACCGCGCCCGTTGCCGTTCTTCTTGGCAGCATTGGCCATTTCGCGCTTGGTCGAATCGATCTTGGCCTGGCTGATATTCTGGCGAGGCTTTTTGCCGGACTTCTTACCCTCGCCGCTACCCCCGCCCTTCTCAACCCCACAGCCAGCACCGGGCTTGCCACCGTCGCACTGCTGCGGAAGCCGCTTGGGGTACTGCTTTACCAGAATGCCGTAGTACTCTTCAGCGCTCTTGCCAGGAGGCAAGTTGAACAATTCAGGCAAGATGCCGCCGTCCGGAAACTTGGGCATGGGCATGTCGCCAGTAACGCCAGGACGCTCAAAGGCCGCCTTGAGCATGCTGTTGATGCTCAGGTCGCTCGCGATCTTGAACAGGTTGTGCTTGTGCTGGTCCTCGTAAACGTCGAGAAGAAGTCCACGCTCGTAGGACATGCCCAGAAGGTGCATGGACTCATGCAGCAGAATGAACGCGAGACCGCTGATACCTTCAGCTGCAACCGTATCGCGTACGAACTGTAGATTGTACGAAACCAGACCAGTCTGATCTACACACATGGTCCGCGTGAGGTTGTCGTCACGCACGATGGTCAGCAGTCGAACGAGCGGACTGAAGAGCGGAGTGCAGTTGGCAGCCATGAGGCGCGCAGCTTCGATGACTTGCTTGTCGCGAGTAGTGAGGGGGAGTTCTTTGTTTTCCATGATGTGCTCCTAGATGCACGCGAAGGTTGAACGTTGATGCATCGCTTCTTCTGCACGCTTATCGAAATCTATGATATACGAGTATTCAAGCCACCAGGTCCAGTCAGTACCATAGTCGGCGATGCCGAATGTTGTCTGGAGTTGGCTCATACCAGAACTCCAAAGACTCCTACGTAGCTTCTATGAACATTCCGTGCGTAACTGACAGTTACGCGGAATAGACCTAGATTTGAAAAGGCGGCGCATGTAGATACTTTCATCTCATCTCAGCTCACCGACTAGCTGAAGTTGCCCAAAGCGTGCACGACACTGGAGGAATTGATCCTTTATTTCATCGAGTTTGGTATCGAACAGGTTCTCATACGACGCGATCAGGGCGAGTTGTTCGTCGCAACGAGCCTGTCTTGACGCGATCACCCGATCCTGAATCTTTCTAGCTTGCCCGCTCTGCTTGCGCTCAAAGTAGCCGTCGAGCTCCGCGTCAAGCTCTTCTTTGAACTTACCGCAAAAATCAGACAGTGAACTGAGCACAGCAGCAACTGCCTGGTCAGAGCGCATTGCAGGGATCTCGTACAGCGTGATCCCGAACGTGGCGAGCAGAGTAGTCAGTTGGCGCCAATGAGCTATATGCTCAGGAGCAATGAAGAACATTCCGTTGCCAAAGGGCACGGCACGCATCTGGTTCCGTACCAGAGATGTGAGCCAGATGCTTTGCTCTGTAGGTCCCAGCCGCTCCAGCTCCAGAGCGAATGACTCACGTATTTTAGCGTAGTCAACGTCTCCATCGAAAACCAGACCTTTCTGAGCGAGCTCTGCATTGGTCATCTGTTGACGATCCGGATATACCAGTCCCGCGCACCAGACAAGCTCATAGCCATCGTTCAAACGGCCGATCTCACTCTTGTGGAAGATTCCGTAACAAGGCAGTTTGCTGCCTGCCATGGGATGCTTTGCATCCTTGAGGATGTTGTTGCGGTCGGTGTACTCGTTCATGAGGCGTTTCAGTGCTGCCGCTGGAGTCACCCCCGCCGGAACATGCGGATAGCCTTTTGCACCGTTGCTATAGGCACGATCCAACGCCGCACACAGAAGGTTCTTGTTCACGCTTTTGGAGAGCTTCCAGAATACGGAAGCCCCAATCACACCCTTGAGTACAGGATCATTGGGATCAGCGAATACGATTGTTGACATTTGAACCTCAGATCGTGGCGCGGATGCTTACTGAGCGGTAATAGTTTCCAGGATTATCATCAACCGACATACGATGGGACACGGTGTCGTTGTACCAGCTGTTGTACCCAGTTATATTTTGGCGATTCATGTGACACCCGAGAATCCCAAGTCCTTGGTATCTGTTAGCCAATAAGCGCTGCACATCCAATAAGCGCTGCATCCACCAAGGATCGATTTACTCATATGCTATGAATGAGGAAAGGGGCGGAGCTATTTAGCTCCGCCCCCGTCTCCAGCCTCGGTTCAGCGACCCGCGGTCATGCCCTTGAGGATGTTGAACTTGGCCATTGCTCTCGACGCCGCCGGGCCCGTGGTCAGGTCCCGCGTCGAGTCGTTGCCGCCGATGTTCTGCATCGGACCGTAGACGAGGTCAGACGGGAAGCGCTCGGCGAGGCTGAAGAACACCTCAGCGCGCCGTCGGGTCTCGTTCGCCTGCTTCTTGTCGGCAGACGCACCGACGAGGTAGGCGCTGCCGGCCTGGAACGTGGCGTAGATGCGATCAGGAGAGTCGTCCTCGGTCAGCTTCTCCTTGCCGTCGAGCCAGTCAGTCGGCTCGATGATGTTGAGACCGGAGATCTGAGCGAGGAACGCTGTGGAGAGCGGTCCGACGAGACCGTCGAACATCACCGCGAACTCGCGCATCATGGCGAGATCGGTCTCGAACCTGTGACCGTGGACCGTGGACTGCTTCTGGCTGATGTCAGCCAGGCTCAGCGCGGTCACCACGAGCTCGAACACGGATGACCAGCTTCGGGGCGAGCCCCAGCCGCCATCGCAGTCAGGAGAGCCGGTCTTGGGCTGCGCACGGAGCGGGCCATGATGAGCGAAGTCCTTGGCATGGCGCCAAGCGCCGTTGGTCGAACGGAGGAAGTTGGCGACGAGAGCCGAAGCCTTCGGAGCCATCTTGATCCGAAGGCTCCGAATATCCTCCTCGACGCTTTGCGAGTACATGTACTTCTCCTCGCTGACCTTCCTGGCATCACGAGCGTAGGTCCGAGGCTTGGAGCAATCGGCCCAATAGGCAGAAGCCTGCTCCAGCGTCGGGTCCTGCATGTTCACGTGGCAGAAGCGGTTGGCCGTCGGGGCATCGAGCGGAGCGCCATTGCCCGATGAATCGAGAGCGCTGTTGGAAGCGCCGAACACGCGAATGCCGTGGTTCATGTGAAGCGCACCGAAACGACGCTCCAGAATGATGCCGAGGAGTGCAGGGCGAACGGCCCTCGGAGCCGTTCGGAGCTCATCGACGAGGATGATACCGCGCTGGGCGCGATGGAGCTGGATGATCTCGCGCGGAGGCGGGAAGTCGAGCACCGCGTCATCACCGTCCATGCCACGGCACGGCGCTGCGCCGAAGAAGCCCTCACCGCGCTGAGAAGGTGAAATGTGCACAAACGGCACGCCCATTTCACGGGCAAACTTGCCCACCTCGTGAGTTTTCGTGGCGCCGGGCGGGCCAGTGAACAGCGTGGGCATGCCCATGCCGTTTTCCAGCGAGACGTAGTAGCTCAGGACCATGAGCTTGTGAGTGTCGAACGTGCCGATGTTGTCGAGATGTCCCATATGTACCTACCTGTACCTGCTAGACGGTTGCGAGAAGACCGATCCGACGATCAGACCAGTCGGAGAACGAAAGACCCAGATCTTGCGTATGCGGTGCCAGATCACGCACATACTGAGAACTATACCGACCGAACAGGAAGACTTGAGTTTGCATTACTTTGAATGGCGGATGGGGAGAGGGGCAAAGTAAATGCCCCTCTCCCCATCACTTCAGCTGTTAGCGCGAGGACGTCCAGACCCAGACGTTGCCCGCGGCGTCGAGCAGCCCGTTGGGCGAACGCCCATCCGGATGGGCGAATACCGACGAAGTACCATGCTTCTGGTACTTCTTACCGTCAGGGCCGGGACCCGACCACTGAAGGAGGTTCTCAGCAGGCGGCGCGTTGCCCCACGGATACTGCCGACCGTCGTTGCCGCGAACGGCCTTCTCGATCTGGTGCTCGGTCGGGATCTTCATCGCCGCCCAAGTAGTGAAGGCGGTCGCGTCGTAGTAGTTCACGTACACGACAGGGTTGTCGGGACCCTGTCTGTGCCCATTCTCGAAGCCAGGGTCACGCCAGTCGTGACCACCCTCGCGGGTTTGAGCGGTCACGTATCCGGTCTCGTTCACGAACGCCTCGAACTGGGCCACCGTGGTTGGATGCATCGTGGCATAGAAAGACGCCAGATGCATGCGCTCCTTCGAGCTGCCGAACATGAAAATGCCCTCCTCCACGAGGCAGAGCATGATCCGAGTTGCCGCCTTGCCAGGGTTCAGCTCAGACGGAACCTCGTGCAGCACCCGCTTGGGCAAATCTGCCGATGTGCCATACACGAACTGGCTGAGCAGCTTGGGCCGACAACCGGACTCCTGCTGCACGAAGGCCCACATGCCGCCCTTCTTCTGGTCCATGATGGACTCGGTCTCGCCCACGATGTCATAGGCGAGCTGCGTCGGATCAGATGTCCGAGCGACCTTCAGGACCTCCCAACGAGGGCGATACACCACGCCATCAGCGTCGATCTTCACGCTGGGTGTCTCGAAGAGGTTGACACCCTCCTCAAACGGAACACGCTCGAAATTGGCGCGAAGCACAGCCATTGCTGCGCCGCTGCCAACGTCAAGATCGGGCAAATCGAACGTGTATGCGGCACGCTGATTGTTGCTACCCTCACCGAAAGGCGAAGGAGCTGCGATTGCCGCCGTCAGGTCGCTGATGCGCATCTCGCCACCAGCCGCCGGAATGTTCTTGGACCCCTTACCAGAAACGAACTCACCGACCATCTTCTTCGTCATGTCATTCTCCACATTATGCGCTTTCGCTCGGTATTGAGCTTCTTGCGCTTCCCGAATCGTTATTTCTTTGAAAGTAGCGGCGTCGCGTATAACGCCGTGTACACCTTTTGTGGAACTTAGCTGTACTCGCGGCCGGATGACAGGCTGGCATGATGTGTAGCTGTGCGCTGGCACCATGCCATTCCATACACACTCACTTGCTGGAGTCTTCCTTCTTCTCATCCGACATGAGACGCTTCTGGTCGATACGATCGAGTTCGCCGTGGGCGCGTCTCGTAGCAATCTTGTTGGCGACCTCAATCACCGTGATACCGCCGAGCTCCGGACTGGGACCTTCCATGTCGCGCATCGCGTGAAGTTCCGACATGAGTGCCGCGAACCGGCGACCCCAATTGGATTCCCGGAAGAGGTCTTCGACCTGAGGAGCCACAGAACCGTTGGGACCGGCCATCAGCACCTGGAAGTCCACGCAGCTGAAGTAAACGCGCGGCTGCTTCTTCTTGATCTCTTCATCCATGGCACACCTTCTTCTTTTCATTGAGCTCGATTTCGAGCTCTTCCCCGTCGAGATTCATGATCGTCGCAGGAATCTCCACGCGCACCTTCTCTGTGAAGGCGTCTTTCAGAATCGTTGAGATTTCTCCCACGAGAACCTGCGTGACCAGGTTACCTGCCACGACAGCAGCGTTGATCCGCAGTTCTTTTGCGAGCTGCTTTCCCTGCGCCTTTCGATCGAAATTGAGCCCGTCGTATGCTTCTGCGACATACTCTGCACCGGCGGACAGAAGGCCGCCAACGGCCGCTTTGCCGAAATCAGAAGCCATGATGAGTTTGGCCAGATCGGCATCTGTATGGGCTGCAATGGCAGCTGAAACAGGAGCGTGCACGAGCGCTGTCACCTGGCGCGCAGCGATGCGATAACCAGCGGATTTAGCTTCCACTGTATAGTCGGGCGCGTAACATCGCGCCTCCTGCTCATTGCGCCAAGCGGCTGCTTCTCGTTCCTCCTTCGCCTTGACATGCTTGTCGAGTTGCTCAGTCAGCTTCTGAATTGCTGCATTCTGAGCATCGAGCAGCTTTGTGAGCTGTGTCTTGGTGACGAGTCGAGTGTCGTCAGTGAGTTCCTCGCCGCCACCCAGAAGCTCGCCAATGCGATCGCTGAAGATGTCGTGGACTTCGTCTCTGGTAATGGAGTCTTCCGTCCATTCGAGATATTCCCCGATGAGTTCGTTCACGCGATCCTCATCGGGATAGTTCTCCAGCTCAGCCTGGATGGCTTGCGTTACCGCTTCACCGATGCAGCTACCATCATCGCCGATGTGCTCTGCAATCTGCTCAGCGTTGAGAGGAGTGTTGCCCCCATCCTCCAAAGCTTTCAGTACAGCTTCTACGAGTGGATGCTCGCGGTGCTCGTCAATCGCCTCGACTATACGCTCGGCAATATCGTCGTGGTCGATCGCTTCAGTAACGAGGTCCGCGACAGTTCTGTTACGGAGGTCAAAACCCTCCTTGTCCAACGTCTCGTAGACGATCTCCGCGATATCACCCTCGCTGAAAACATCGTGCTCGCTGTGATCCTCGAATTGTCGAGCAGCGCTGTGCAGTGTCTCTACCTGCGTTTCCACGGTCTTGAGACGTTTCTTCACGTCTTCCGCGGTCATTTCAGTCGTAGCGACAGTGGTTTTTTTGGCCGGCATTGCATTCTCCTCTAGATACCTCTGCAGAAGTTCACGCCACTGCTGAAAATGAGTACCGTCGATTAACACCACTGGGCTTCCTGTACCAATGGCGTACTCAAACTCCACTTTCGGTGTATATGTTGGCATGGGCCCCGATGAAGGATTTGAACCTTCAACTGCCTCGCACTTGAGGCTATTTTCCCGTATTCAAACTAATCGGGGCAACTATTAACCGCTCGGGTTAATAGTTGAAGGCGCCGCAGCGATCACGGGCATCGCTCGGAAGAGTGGCCTGTCGGCGATATGCGTCGATAGCGCTGACCAGAACGTCCGCGCCCTTGCGGGCCCACTCTGCGAAACGTGGGTTGACCACGTCGTAGCACACGAGGTTGTGCTCATTGGCGCCGTACACGCCACTGAAACCCTCGTAGTAGTCACCCACGTAGACGATGGCTACGTCGCGTTCCACGCGCTTGACATGCCGGACAGAGAGCTCCGCTCCCGTTCCGAACACGCTGCCCATCAGGCCATCGTCCCGAAGAGACTTGAGAACGCCCACGGCCGCAGGGTCGTGAAACGTGTGGCCCATGCGGAGCATGATCAGCCACCCGAAACGGCGGTCTGGTTGGTCGGCTCGGTGATGCGAAGGGACTTGCGGCGTCTCGCATCGAGAATGGCCTTGGCAGCCTGATCGGCAGTCCAGCCGAAGTCGCAGGCGCGAGCGATCGTCATCGCGATCGCGTCGGAGATGATGTCGTGCGGCAGCTCGTTCTCGTGGGCGAGCAGCCCGTTGACCGCATGCTCCGCGGCCTTGGTCGTCTTGAGGTACGCGGCCCAGCCATCCATGGTGAACCCGTGACGGCTGTAGAGATCCGCCACCTGCCGTGCCTTGAGCACGGCAGTTACGCGGTTGAGGTTGTAGGTGCGAATGCGGGGGTTGCGCTTGGTCTGATTGTTCTTCTTGCTCATGGTCTCTCTTCTCTCTTCTTGAGCAATTGCTCAAGGTGTTTGGCCAGCACGGGGATATGTGCTGCCTTCTCTTCTTTCACGAGATACTTCATTGGTGTTGCGTCACAGCCACTTCGAGAGCTGCATGTACTCTTGATACGCGGCTGCGTACTCCGCCTCAGCCTGCGCACGCTGTGAGGCGTCTGCAGTTTCGAGGTGTTTCTTCAGATACGCGCAATGCTCCATGGCATCACGCGCCTCCTGTCGTTTCTCTTCTGGATCTATTTCTACTTTTTCTCTATATCGCAAGCTATGCCCCTAGACGATGGCGAGGAAACTATTGATTCGATTGGCGTTAGCGGGCCCCGCTACACCCAGCTCGAATAAAGCAGGACCCCTATCACGAACCCAACAGCAGAAACTAGCCCTGCGCAAAGTTCACCCGACGGACCGTACCGTTGAGAGCATCAGCGAGCGCGTTGTGCGCCTGCGGCAGCTGAGCCTGCTCCTGACCCTCGACGCGCACCTGAGGAGTCGGGACCACGAGACCGGCCAGCGCCTCGCGCAGCGGACCAGCGAAGATCTCGATGACTTCGTTGCCAGCGACTTCCATCGCCATGATCCGCAGCTCTCTGGCGACCGATGCGATGCTCCCAGCAGGAATACCGGGGATCTGGAAGCCAGACGTAGAGAGCTGAGTCAGCCCCACGGCCAGCACGCCAGCGATCAGGGCCTTCCCGAAGTCGGACTGAAGGAAGGATACGATGTTGGTGGTCATGGGACCCTGTTCGTCAGGGTTAGAAGCAAACTTCGCTGCCAACGCCTTGGCGAGCGGGGTCTGAACCAAAGTGCAGAGCTGATTCGCGGCGATGCGCACACCAGCCACCTGAGCCTCACCGAGGAGATCCATACCTTCGTTCTTGTTCATTGTCTTCTCCTTGCTGTTCGGAGCAGCCGGGGTCGTCGGGGCTGCTTTCTTGTCATTGATCTCGTCCACGAGTTTCATGAACTCTACCTTGTTGAGCTTCTTTGCGAGTTCTTCGCCGATTTTGTGGGAAGTAGTTCCGAAGCCTCCAATCTTAGCCCCATCGTTATCATACGCGCTTATCCAGAGAGCGGCCCCAGAGTGCCCCATGATGGGAGATTGGTCGACAATCACACCGTTGCGCACAACGACCCTTCGTGCACCAGAGTCCCGCGCATCCAAAAAGGCACCATTATCGTGGCTACACGGGGCGCCCATGTAGTATCCCTTCGCGATATCATCAGCGACTTCCTGCGCCAGTTTCAGATTGGCCGTTCTGATCTGGGGTGACCGACGGGTTTCGATCTGCTCCCAGAAACCGCATTGTACAAACACACCATCGGGAATGTTTTTGTCCTTTGTATCGCCTATTGGCGCGAAGCAGAGCCCACCATGCCGCCAGGCGAAATACCAGTTTTCAATGCGAATAGTTGAAGCAGACGGAGCAGTGAGCAGGCCAAGCAGTAGATCTTTTCGCGCCTCAGGGCGCACACCCTTCATGGCGTCCTGAAATGCCGCAGCAGCCGCTTCGCCGATCCTGTAGACCATTCCGTTGCGCTGGATCTCGATGTCTACCATTGCAGTACTCCATATTCATCTGGCCCGATTGTGTAGAAGACCTTCTTGACGCCCATGTTACGAAGCCGCGTCTGGCAGCTCTGACAGGGCTTGGCGTTCGCGACCGTTCCGTCGCGCAGGACTCTGGCAACAGCGACAGTAGAATCGACTGTGAGTTTGGTGGCGACTCTGGCTTCAGCGTGCTTTTCGGGAACTTTTTCGGACAAGCCCTTGATCCCAACCTGCACGTTGAAGCTGTGCACGTACAGACCATCGCGCCGCTTGCCCACAGCGCAGAGCCTGAACTGCTTGCGATGCCTGATCTTATGGCGTCTTGCCAGCTCGATAGCTGAGGCGAGCAGGGAGTTCATATGCAGGCGAAGAAGCCTCTGTCTTCGTATGCTCGTTGAGCTTGTCCGGGGCGAACCAAAGACGGTATGAAGCTGATGTCATCGTAGGCTGCGCGGCACCAACGACGAGTGTAGACGTGGAGATTCACGGATATTCCATATCAGTTTTGCGCACTAGATGCAGTACAGGCGCTCTAGGCTTGTTCTTCCAATCAGCCAACGCTGCATCGAAGTGCTTTTCCAGATCATGTCGACCGTTCTTTGCTGTACTGATGTAGTACGTCTTGTCAAAGGGTCTGTCGTAAAAGACCCAGTAAACCTCGAAATTTGCCAAGGCCGCACGCTCTGCAAGGCGCTTGGCTTTGTTGTAGAAGTCGGTCAGAGTCCATGTTTTGGGCTCTTCCTCCTCTTGACAACGTTTCTGAGCCTCTCGCACAGGCTGGACCCACTCGCGCTGGAATTGCTCTGATTCCCTGTAGCCCTCAGCTTTACCGAGAAAGTATCCACCAGCAGCGACTGCGACGCAGATAACCAGCCAGACTTCAGCGCTCATATTACACCTACTTTATCGTTGATGTTCGCCGACACTGTTGCTAGCCTCGGTCACAGGACTCGAACCTGTATGTATCCATTACTCTTTCAAGCGGGTAGAAGCCGCAGGAGATAGACCGAGCTATCCATAAGGCGACGTCAGCTATCACTGGACAACGCCGTAGAAGCCTTCTGATTTTGAGTATAGACTTGCGGACACGTCCCCGAACAGCGCGTATGCTTGGTTTGCCCGCCAGGAGTAGCCGTACGTAGAAACCATCATAAAACTCCCACGAAGCTTATCCAGTCACGCCCGACGCGATGATCGCCAGGGTAATCGTATCGCAGCGTATACTCGCCGTCGTCCCAGCTGCGACCACCGAGACCGCACCTCATCTGCCGCCACGCGGGCCGCCCTCTCTGGCGGGGCATCGATTGATGCTGAACTTGACAGTTATACGAATCCAGTCACCGCTGAAGCCAATAATCATACAACTCCCCAAAACCCAGTGTCCCAGAAGCGTTCTCCAGCCGATGCTTGAACAGCCAGGCAGCGGACGCACCAACTAGCGCCAGAAAGTTTGCTCAGCCTCATGTTACTCTCTTTGTTTGCAAAAACGCCAAAAGATCAAGGAGCATGTTGCGTTCGTTGAAGCCCTTGCCCTTTTGGCGCTCTTGCAACTCCTTCAAACAGAAGTTACAGAGCGATATTCCGACTAAGGTGCGACAGGAAACGCCATCACAGCCTTCTCTATCGCACCCTATCGAATTCATGCGAGCGAGTAGACCTTGGCGTTCTTGAAGGGACGCTCAGGACGCCCCTGCTTCAGAACGCCGCCGCTGCTGAGAGTGGTGAGCACGCTCTTGAACGTCGCGTACGAGAACGGCTTGCCCACCGCCTGGAACTGCCTCTCCACGGCTGCCATGATGTCGCGAGACAGCATCGGTCGATCTGTGCTCTTCAGCGTTGCCTGGATGGCCCGCGCGACGGTCATGCCGCGTGCACGGCGACGCGCCTCCACGATCTCTTCATCGACACCGAGCTTCTCAGCGGCGACTTTCACGCTGCCGTGAACTCGTAGTGCCTCGTCGATCAGGGTGTTGTGAGCCTCGGGCTTGATGTCAGCGAGCGTGATCTTCTCCGGCAGCTTCTCAGCAGTCCGCGTGGCGCCCACGCGATACTTCTCGTTGTGATGGATCGCCTTGTCAATCTGAGCGCGATTGACGCCGAGGGCCTCGCCGAGAGAGGCCCAGAGGAGGATGGGACTGGTCTTCTTCATTTCATGCACCTTACGTTGTGCGGTATCGGGCGCTAAATGAACCATTCAGATAGCGCAGAGAAAGCCTATCAGCTGAATTACCATGCCACCTTCTGCCGGATAGGTTTTGGTTTCGTAACTTCTTTCATTTGTGTATGCCGCTGCCGAGCAGTAGAACCCAATTCTCATAGCACGCCGCCAAATCCGTACCAACTACATGCTTCAAATGCACAATACGCAGAGCGGTAGTCAAAATCTGCGAATCCGGCATTCTGCAGGAAACAGACGCTGTCCAATTTGTACTCAGCCGACACCTGCATAGAATCCTCCGAAGCTCACTGCTGCGGTAGTAAAGGTAAAACAGGTGAACATTTGGTATGCGCGGTCAGTAGATTGAACTGGGTATGTGGCTACGCGAAAATAACGGTTCATAGATCGAATACGTTTAGCCTGGTAGCGGCGTTGGAGAACAAGATGTCGCCCTTTGTCAGCATCTTGCCGCCATGCTCATGAACATGTCCGAAGGCATGCAGTTTGATCTTGTGCGATCTAGTGGCTAGCGCGACCGCCAGAGGCTCGTTACCGATGTGATCTCCACAGTCGAGACCATCAAGAATCCCTTTTGGCGGAGCGTGCGTGACCAGAACGTCAGGGTCAGCGAAGAGCACCGCCTCTGTGCAGGATTTGAGAGTTGCGCGGTCTGCCTCGCCCTTCCAACGCCCATTGATGTAGGGGATCTCACGAAAGCCGGCAAACTTCAGACCGCCAAAAGTAAAGCCAGCAGGATTGGCTTCGTAAGCTTCAACACCCCGGGCTCTGCACAGCGCAGCGAGATTCAACCAGTCATGATTGCCCGCGACAGTGATAAGCGGCTTCCCCTTCAGTCTTCTGATGAAAGACTCGTAGTTATTGCGCCACCAGCGCATCTGGTACGGGCCTTCATAGTCCATGCTGTAATTAGGACTATTGGGGAAGAAGTCGCCTGTGTGTATCCAGGCGTCCGGAGGATCTTGAGGTCCACGATCCATCACACGGCGGAAGTGATCCCCGTGCGTGTCTGACATGTGATAGATCTTCATACAACCCCAGCTATGGATGCAAGTTGGTCAGCCAAACGTACCGGTTCTCGTATGGCAGTAAGCACGAAGCTGCCAGCGAAGTTGTACGCCCAGGACATTCCGCCATACTGGGCGATGTTCATATCACACCCGCGATGGAAGTGACGTAGTCTCCGAAACCGCTGGGCTCAAAGACCGTCCGGAACCCGTAGCCACTCCCGAAGGGATAGCTCCAGTAATAGTTGCCATGTTGACGGTTCCTCATACGATACCTGCTATCGATACGAGATCGTCACTGTTGCGACAAGGTTCAAGTATCCAGGCGTAGGAATGGTTACCGAATTGTCGAACGCTATTCATACATGGTCTTAGCCTGCTCCTCCCAGACGTCCGTGATGTCCCAGGCTTGATCAGTAGTTCTCGTACCTTCGACATCGCAGTGAGTCCAGAGGTACTGCTCTGAGTCAACGAGCTGCCAGTCCCAACTTTCGAGGAACTTGATTTCCAGATCAGAGGGTTTCATAACATAGCCACCAGACCAGTAACCTGATGTGTGCTGTTGGCATGCTTTGACAGTGAACCTCTTCGGATGTGCTTAGCACTTTCGGGGTGACTGTATATGAGCTGTAGCCAAGTACCCTGTCCGACCTGGAGATAGAAAACTTGCACGGTCTCACCAGTCGATCGGAATGCAACGCATCTGGCTGAGTTGGTCGGTATCCAAAACAGTGGGAAGTGCAGCGAAACACTGCTTGCACATGCTGCTGCATTTCATCGCACAGTCGTTCTTCTTTTCAGGTACAGCGACAGCTACCTCTGCCCGATTCTTGCAGTCTACGACACCTTCATTAGTGATGAATTTCGAGGAGCAATTCTTCAACGTGTAAAACTGCATATTGTCCATTTTCCTGCAATCAGATTAGCGCTATAAAGCCTAAATCGTCGGATGCCCCCTCAGATTCATAAGGGACAACATGATAATCAAACTCCAGGGGTGTAAAGGTCGCGTATGTTCCGTTAAATCGCACTAGCATGAACGCCTCCGGGAGAGGGGAGTGCATCGATGCACTCCCCTCTCCCCCTCACTCACGCAGTAGGAGAAGCCGCGATGTTCTTGGTATCAATCTCGAACAACTCGGCCTCCTCGTGACCCTGCTCAGCCTGGACGTCAGGGTCAGTGAAGAAGACGCTCGCCTTGTCTCCGTTCACGGAGTCGATGTAGATCTCGTTGGCGCCGAGATACCCAAGAACACCAGGCTCGACCTTCCAGGTAGTGGGCGCCACCACGGTGCGCACGATCCGCTTGATCGGCAGAGGATTCAGCGGAGCGAAGAGAGGATGCGCCAGCGCGGGATGATCCTTGGGCTGGAGCTCCCAGCCCATGAGGGTGTCACCCTGCATGCGCGGCCGGGTGACGACGAAGGGCGTTGCCTCGGGGGCCACGTCGAGACCCAAACGGGCCTTGCACATGACCTGGGCCGCCTTCAGGACGGGCGAGCCGTTCAGGAGCACGACCTCGACACCAGAACGAATGGCCGTTGCATCGAACGCCGCGGGGCCGAGCTTGCCGAGGCTGGAGCTCTCCATCGCCTCGTGAAGCGTCTGCGCCTCAGCGATGTAGGGCGCCAGAAGCGCCTGATCGTCACCCGAGCGCAGGGCGCCGAGAACGTTGGCCATCGCCGTGCGGAGCGTCGTCCAGGCGCTTCCGAACGTGGTGAAGGCCGGAGGGGCGTTGTTCACGCTGGCCTTGGGAGGTCGGCCAGGACCACGCGGGGTGACCGGATTGCCGGTCACGGTCGGGTTGACCAGAGCGCCCGTGCCGGGCACGAAGATCGCAGGCACGACGAACTCCGCGTCGGGATCACCGTTGGTCGCGTTGTGCACGACCTGAGTCGCCCACTGCTTGGCGTGGACCGCCTTGATCGAATCGGGCGTCTCCTTCAGTCGGAGACCGCCAGGGCAGTTCTGACCCGTCCAGATCGGACGAAGGTACACGCCGCCATGTTGGCGGGCGTAGTTGTCGCGACGGCGCTGCTGCTCAGTTGCCCGGTTCTCAGGAGCGATGCGGACGGTGGCGTCGCTCATGATGCCGCTGGTGAGCGCGGCGTGCGACTCCGACTGGAGAGCGAGGTTGTACCTCGCCAGGTCATCGAAGTCCAGGCCGATGGCTTCGAGGCGGCTGGCGCTGATGTAGCCGTCGTCCCCAAAGTTCGGCGGGAGGAGGCCCATGCTCACAGCCTGCGGGCGCTGAATGCCCATCGAGCAGAGCCCGTCCTTGATCAGAGCCAGGATCATGCGATTAGTGATCTTCTTCATTGCTTTCTCCGAATGGAGGATACTTCCTCCGAATGGCGATCAAGTCGCCGGTTAGCGGTTCCCTGTGAACCGCGTTAGATGATTGGTCGAATGCCCCAACAGTTATGCGCTAGGGTGATTTGAAACGGTCCGAAAGCTTCTATTCGCGGTGGGCACATGTAGTTGTACCAGCTTTCGCAGCCCGCTATTAGATACACAGTTGCAGTCCCCAAAATTGAGAGCTCCTGTACTCGGGAAACGCCCCAATTTCGTATCGGTCAATCAGACGAATAGTCCAACAGCCGCAACCAGCTAAAGTGCGCACGAGAAGCCTCCGCGATCACTGCGATGCGTCAACCCTGCAGGTTTATGCGCGAACTGATGATAGTGCTCGCTCCACCAGCACCCGATTATGAATGCACTACGCATAGAATCGACAGATCATTGCCACACACGCTGTAATTAGTTGGGCGGGTACGAAATGCAACGGGATCTACGCGCATCCAGCCTGCGAATGAAGCTATACGGTACATAGAAATCCCCAGACGGCTCCGCAGTTGTCGTCACTGTCATCTAGGTACCACCACATGTCTGACCGATCCCAGTATTCGTCAAGGCAGGAGGTGCGTGCGACTACAGAACGCATACGAAACTACCCCAATCTTTGCAGTGCTCGGGCATGACCACTGGAGAATACGACTGATTCGAGTCGTTCCAGTAGGGTCCGACTGTTGCTATAATGTACACCAGAAACCTCCAAATCCGTGACCATAGTTACACTCATCGGATGTCCAGGTGTTGACAGTATAGCGATCAGGATTCCGCCAGCCGCCTGATTTCACTCTTACACGCAACATGAGAATCCTAGCAATCCGGCAGCGACTTCAGGGACGTGCCGATAGGTGCCGATACCACCGCACAGTGCAAACCACGAGTACGCGACGTTTATTTTGAACATATTGGTCGGCAGGGTACGGGTCACACGTACCGTTAGTTCCTTGTGAACTCCCGCCGAGAGGTCACGCCGGAAGAGCGATCTCCTTACTGCATACGGTGCAGCGCCAGCCCCTATCAGGGCCGCCGTTCGGGTTCTTGCCGTTGTGCAGACGCATGCCAGGACCATACTTCTGGTCCTGGTAGTCATGCTTGCATGAACACTTGACCACCTTCGTTCGACCGTTCATGTGACTCCTCTGAATCCGATGTACCGAGCTATTGCGCCAGCGGGTTGACGTAACGAACAGTTGCTAGCGTAAGTCTGTACGTAGTAGTTGCCTGGAAAGCCGCAACTGCGCATGGACAGGATATTCATCCTGTAACTCCTGAAAAACCGATGTGCCAGGCTGTATCAGTACTAGGAAGAGCACCAGCTGGCCACCCGTCGGTGAACCAGTCACGTCCGTAGTGATGCCACAGACGATAGTGATCACCGCTTCTCAAGCTGCCCGACCCTGACCTTCTTGCCCTGCGCCTTCATCATGTCGTTGAAGGCGCCAATATCAGTCTGGTCCAGGAGATGTTCAGTCTCTCGGTACAGCCGAATCTGCTGCTTGAGCAGCTTCCAGCTAGGAACACCGCTCAGCTTGCACATCTCCTCGTGCAGCTTGGTGTTCCTCACGACCGCAGCCTGGAGCTTCTCGGTGTCGATGAGCTCTCCAGCGTGGTTGTAGAACTGAGTGGTCTTGCTGGTCATGATCTTGGGAGCGATGCGCTTCCCAGCCGTTGCGCTCGGAGCCGACTTCTGACCAGTACGCTCGGGATGATGACGACGACGAAGCTTCATGTTACCTCTCTAGGTTGATCAGTGTGTTGTTCTTCACGCAAACCATGCCCCAGCTTGCGCGGATCATGGTGCCGCCACGCTCACGACAGCGTTGACGATCGGCGTGTGCTGACAGGCCCAGACAAGCCGAGAAGGCTATGACCATGAGCCAGAAGACCATCGAGTAGAAACTGCTGTCCTTCATACTATTTCAATAAATCCGGTTACAGGATCAGCTGATTCATGTGGCTCAACATAACCATACGTCGCAAAGCAACAATCGCTCCAGTAGACTTCCCAGTGACTGCCGTACATCTTCTGGTACATACGGCTACGCCACAATCGCGAATAGACTGCTGGCGCAATTGCCAGCAAGAGCGCACTCGTCCGCCGGCCACTGAAAATGGGAGATAAAATCGTCTGGATTCCAGTAAAACCCAAAGCTATATCCGAGCATGACTTTAACCCGCTACGGCGACAATGCTGCTGCCTGCGTTTGCTGCTAGCAATTCCATAATATCATACCTATCTTCGTAGAAGACAGCTGGCTCGCCATATCTCGGATACCAAAAACCGAAACCGTGAACAACTTTCATCTTACGATCCAAGGTCTGGGATTGTATTGGATATTAGTCGAATCTGCTCGCATAGCCGTAATCTTGACTGGATTACGGCTATGGAATTGGAGCGACTCAGTGGGCCAGCAGTCCTCGCCGAACGTGAAGTAGAGCTCAGCCAGAGCTTCCGTGAGGTTAGGACCTTGGAGCTCGTCAGGTTGCTCTCCAAGGTCACCATCCAGGGACAGATGCGTAACACTACCCTTGTTGGCACGAAGCAGGGCGAGTGCGTCACTCACGCAACGCACGCAAACCCAATCCTTGCCAGGATAACGACCTGGTAGGTCCCACTGGTCATCCAGAAAGATCTTCATGTGACTCCTCGGAACCCCAAAAACTGGGTCGCAGTGGAATGCGGCCAACTGTTTCTAGCTTCCGCCCATACCCATTCGGAGTCTCGCTCTACCCAGGCCCCGCGTGCAACAATTGCCCGCATCATCAGTTCATCGTCGGGTCATCGCCGAAATTCGGCGTAGCCTTCGCAGCACGCTTTTCCTCGAACTCCTCGATTGCCTCTTCGATAGACTTCCCCTCCGGAACATGGAGAAGATGAGCGTCCAGGCCCGAAAGATCCAAGCCAGCCTCCTTCAGTTTCGCGAACATGAGGTCCTGAAGGGCGGGCATGAGCTTGTCGCCGAAAGCAGCGAACTGGTCCAGGATGGAAAGAAGTTCCTTACGGAGCGGCTCCGAATCTCCGCCAGCCATATCGATCTGAGCCATGATCTCCACGTAGTTCACGAGAACATCACCAAGCCAGTGGCGCATCCCGCGCAGCTTGTCCTTGAACTCTTCGGGGGTCATTTCAATCTTCGTCATTGCTAATCTCCTCATCTCCGAGCCCCTGACGGAGCTCTGTCAGCGTATAGTAGTAGTTGCGCTTCATGTCAGCGAGGCCGCGTCTGATCGAGTACCAGAAGCCAAACGGCTCGTAGTCCTCGTGTGTCTCGGGATGTTCCCAGATGCAGATCAACCAGTCCTTGATTGCCAGTGGAAGAACGGGCAACAAGTACCTGTCTCGCCAACGACGCTCGAACCAGCCGCACTTCTGGTAGCGGCGCTTGTCATCGAACCCGAACATCAAACCCTCCTCCAGACAGCAGCTTCCTCGAAAACTTCCTCGGCGACCTTCTCACCTGCTGCCTCTCGGGCTTCTACGTCGTCTTCTTCCTCAGGAGTCAGGTCATCGTAGCGCTTGCGCCACGGCAGATAAACCTCGTATCGAGCCCCGTAGGTGAAGGAATCAGGACCTACCCACTCTCCGAACGATTCAGCATCGCCTTGCATCAGCACAGGTAGCGGTGCTGCGAACGGATCAGAGAAGTCAACTGCGATGACTTCGTAGGGACAGGCCCAGTAGCAGCCTTCCACCGCCAGAGTTTGCTTTGAGGGCGAAAGGCGCGAAGCTCGGGCGTCATGCCGGGGAATTCGTACTCATCCACAACATATCTCCACTATCGTCTGGAAGCCAGGTACATCAAGCAATCTCTGCATTGACACCGCCGAGCATACTCAACCCACTCAGGTCTGGTCTCGTACTGTTCCATTCGCGTGCGGCCGTAGTCGATAGAACCCCTCGGATCGCCCTCGGGATTCTTGCCTACTTCTAGTTCTGTTATTGTCGGTGCTCTCGCCATATAATCACCACGTCTTCAAGTAAACTCTCCGATATTGAGCTGTCCGCAGGATGTAGTAGGCAGTATCCATGAAGGCCAATCTGGCTTTCTTCACGTACTGATGTGCCACGTCGGGGATGTGGCAGGTGAAGACTATGCGCCCTCCAAGCCCGCTGACAGGCTTCAGAAGATGCACGGTCTTGGATTCACTATTGAGACAGAATCTTGTCGTAGTCTTCACAGCGGCAGTCCTCCGCTTTGCACTCGCCACGGATTTGGTAGCTTGTGTATATCCGCCACGGACAGTCGGGCACTTGCTCCCAGATTGGCGAGCTCCAGCCTTGCCGGAAAAGCCTGTTCCTGTAGATCCGTGACCAGCGCCCACCTTTCTGCGCACGGTACCACTTCCAGCGGCCGGGATAGGTGAACGGTAGTACGGCCCAGACTCTCTGCCAGAAGGGCACGGAAGTTTCCCCAGCAACCGCCACCGCTGATCAGGTTACGCACACGAAACTCCAGGATTTCGATGTGTTGGTGAGCTCAATGAGATCTCTGGCAAACAAGTGCCAGACGGAATGGTTGAAATATCCACCACCAACTACACGATGCATAAAAAGCCCCATGAATAGTCCATCGCGTACTCTCTGTGCCAATAGGTCTTGACAAAGAGAAATCCTAGCTGATAGTTGTGAAAAGCTCCATTGGCTATAGTACGCATATAAAACCCCAGGCTATGCACACATCTTCAGACGTTTGCCTAAGAAACCTGCCGGAAGATACGATATTGAAGTAACCGCCTCCAAAGATCTTGTTGCTCATACGACACAACTTTCACATTGCTTGCAGAGCCTAGAACCTTTGGCGTAGTAAATACCATCGCTGTACTTGGTGATCTTAATCACCCTATCCTCGGAGATGGTTTTAGTGCTAAAGCTACAGATCCCGCAGCTTTGACACTTTTTGTCTGCGTAGCTCTCGCACGTGACCATGTCAGTGCCGCGTCAGATAGTCGAACGCAGCCCAGCTCAGCGCGATGAGAATTCCGGCGCCGACGATGAACGACAGCGCCCATCCGATGACTCCGACGATGGCGAGACGCCATGCAGTCTGTCGGTGCGCATTCATCTGCGCTGCGAATTCTTGCTCATGCTTTTCCATCTGCCTTCTGAAATCGTCCATGTTCACACCTCGTGTTGTTGAAACCAGGTAGGTCCGAAGGGACTTGAACCCTTATCTTACAACTTAAAAGGATGTTGCTCTACCGTTGAGCTACGGACCCTTGCATTAGAACCAAGTGCGGTTTTGTCGCAGCCACTTGTTTCGGAACTTCTTCAGCAAAGCCACGCGCTTGCGATAGCTCTTGGCGCTAAAGAAGTTGGTGTACTGCTTTTTCAGGTACAGCACTGACCGCGGCAAATCACCCGGGCGAATGTTCGCCCGAATCTTTCTTTGGTGACTTAGCGAACCTGTTCTGAGCATTTCATGCACTCCGTGATACCATCCAAACGAACCTGCACTATCTCCGTTATCCAGCAACATACCGGACTTTAGAGGCTTGGACGGCATCAAGGAATGCAAGACTTGCGTCCTGCACCCCAGCTTATTGTACCTGGTACACAGTGCAGGAACGATCAACTCATTGAGATTTTCCACTTGGGGAGCGAGGCTCCTTACTCGGGTCAGCTCGGTCGAGGTCATCGTTCCTGCATGCGTTCTAGTTGTTAGCGATTATCGGAGTTGAGGTTTGCACTCTTCCCCTTGTCCCTTACTTTTGTAGCCCCCAGGACTCATCGGCAACATGCCGACTTCTTATTGGGCGCAGCCTGGATGGTGTCTCTAGGCCCTGAGCTGTTCTCGCACTCCCGCGTTACGCACGCCGTGACGACTGGTCCTCAGTTACCTGCGCTCTGCTTATTAAGCCCTATTGAGGACTTTCGGCTCACCGACTTCTAAGCCATGCGACTTAGGGTGATTTTGCGCTGTTTTGTACTGCATAGTGTCACCTATGCATCCTGTCAGCTTTCGCGACAGCTCTGCTCGCCACAATCGGTCAAAAGCTAAACGGGGCGCTTCGGCGCCATCTCAATTCAGCTTCTGTCTAGCCCGCACCAACGAAGAGGTTTGCAGCTTGCGGACCGCGCCGAGCGAACTCGGCTTTGTGGATCAGGGGTCTTCGGGCCAGACCCTCTTCATGTACTTCTGGACATAGCCAACCGGAACGACCATGGGGGCGCGATCAGGCGAGCCGACTTCGCCCAGGTAACACTCGTTACTACTGACCGAACACACGAACCAGTGCTTGCCTCTGAACTCATAGACATCTGCACGATTCGGAATGTGCGTGTCCGGAGTTTCCGAAATGGGCGCCGGAGGAATGCTTGGGGCGTTGTCCGGTTCGTTGATCGGCAGCGGCTGACCACGCAGTTCGAGCGTGCGCCATTGCTGACCGCCGCTACGCCAGAATTCTTTCCAGAAATTGCTCATGCTGACCTCAGCAGTGACTCAGCGTGTAGCCAAGCGTCGCGATGCACCAGAGTCCGATCACATACCATGCGGCACGCTCCAGTTGCTCCTCAGTTTGAACTGCTGCTCTCATTTCCAGATCCCGCTTTGGTAGAGGAAATAGGCTACGAAGACGAGCGTGAGAAGAGCGCTAACAACCGATAGCGCACCAAACAACTGACGCCAGAAACTATAGAAGGCGACCTCTGCTTCCAGCTCCTCGATGGTTTTCTTCTCGCTCAAGGATGCACCTCCGGAGGATAGCAGCGATCGTTGATCACGACGCCATGAAGCGCATCGCACTGATGCTTGAAGCGGTCTCGGTACATCCCGAGTTTGGACTGGAGTTCCTCGTTCTGTCCGAGCATCCAGAGAATGAGCAGCCCGAAAGAGATCGAAGCTGCTAGTGTTGCGAAGAACACCTTCGCCTTGTAGTCTTCGAGCTCCTCGTTACCTCTCTGTGACATGGTCAGCTCTTCGCGAAGCGGATGATGTTGAGAAGGACGGAGAGGAAAAAGATGCCGCCGTTCAGCCAGAGCGTGAGGTAGATGATGCTGGTCGCGGCCATCCAGCCGGTGCCAGTGGGCTCACGAAGTCCGATTCTGGCGTCGAAGGACTGACCGTCGTAGTGCATGTAACGGCAGAAGTGCCGCACGATGAAGAGAACAACAAAGCTGCCGATCGATAGAATGACTGCCATTTCATGTGACAACGTTTGCATGGTTAACCCCTTTAGTTGTTTGAGAACAGGTGCACTCCCCACGAATCGAACGTGATTTACTTGCTTGCAGAAGACCCAAAGTGTCGACAGCAGGGGTTGCGTTCTTGGCTACCTTGCCTACGCTTAGCAATCCTGCATCTTTGTAGTTCTTCGGTTGATCAGACCTTGGAACAGTCTCTGCAAAACACCCGATGCCTACCGGCCGAAGCGCTGGAACTGACTAGCGGCGGAGTTCGATCAAGTCAGCGCGAACACACTGCTCTTCGATCAGAACGCCGCCTCGGTGCTGACATTCGATCTTCTTCGCCTTGTGCTGCGCGTCGAAGTAGAAGATCACCGCGAACATGCAGATGATCAGCATGATAATGGGCCAGAACTCGTAGGCGATGAACTTCAGCAGATTGAAGAAGCGCTTGATTGGCATTTCACACTACCTTTGGTGAGAGGTGCGCGAAGAAGAGCTCTCGCGCCTTTGTGCGAATAGCTTTGCGTGCTTCGCGAGTATCAACGATTTCCTCGCCAGCCTCACGGAGCACGTCCTCTTCCATCGCGTCAAGAACAGTTCCAGTGTCGCGCTGCTCAGCCTTGCGATCGAGCTTCGCTTCAACTGCGGAGAGAACATGCTCAAGACGCTTGGGAACAACCCATTCGTCCGCGATTGCGTTTGCAGCCGTGAGAACTTCTACGGCGTCGCCGGGTTTCACAACCTTCTTGCGTTCGCGAGACTCGGGTGTTCTGTACTTGAAGATGATGCGAGCATCTCCGCGTCGCATCTCAACAAGCGGACGGATTACGATCCCTTCGCTGGGCTGCACGCCCATACCGTTGCGCTCAGCCTGTTTGCTTGGGGCATCGCGCAAAGCGGTCAGAGTGTCGAGGTCAGCGTTTACGCGCTGATAGTGCACGAACTCCAGACCGAATGCTTCGACATACTTGGCGGCTTCTGGCACATCAAGCCAGTAGTCCTCACCAATCTTGACCTCGAAGGCTACGAACTTCAGATCCTTGCCATAGCGTTTAGCCATGGCCTGAACCTTGCTTCCGTAGGCTTCTCCGTAGATCGTGACGTTGGGATGACCTCTCCGCTCGAACTCAGCCTTGAGGGCTTCTTGGTCGAAGAGAGCGAGGAACTGCTCGCGGTTAGATCCGCCGTGAAAATAGTGAACTTGCCCATCGCGCCAGGCGATGTGCGCAGAAGTACCGTCAACCTTTTCCATCGCGTAAACTTCGCGAAAGAGAAAGACGATCTGCGCTTCAGGCTTTTCCAAATTGATAATGTGCCGATATCCCATAACCACTCAGTATGTTTAGTTATCGTTAAATACATCCCTGCGGACTGACGTATCATGACCTAATTACGTCACCCATATTGTTTCTGCGAAGCCCGCGTCCTGGTCCTGACTGGGATGTACTGCATTGACGGTAGGCGGACACACGCACTAACGCCTAATCGCCAGTGTTGTATTGGTGTTTCACTGGACCGTCGGTACGCCTGCTGGGAATTGCACCCAGATACTCGCGTTATAAGCACGAGGTGTTTACTGTTACACTCACAGGCGCTCTATAGCTGCCAGCCGGAATGATCCCCACTGGCCAGAAGATCTAATGCGATGGCAGTTAGCACAGAGGATGTCGCACTTAGCTATCTCAGCAATTTAGTCTCTCTTTCTGTTGGGGAACATCATAGAACTCCTACAAAGCCAACGTTTGACTGTCGCCACCATATCGTTGAAGGCGCAGGGGAAGGGGAGCGCCAAGAATACCAGACAGCAGCTCCCGTGCTAAACGAACCGCCAACGAACACGAATTGAGTTTCCATAGGGCAGGCAGTAGGATTCGCACCTACAAGAAGTCGAGGACTTCAACGGATTACAGGTCCGCCGCGTTTACTTTCGCCATGCCTGCCAGAGTTCACCAGTCGCCGCGCTCGTAGTCCTTGTATCTCCAGGTGCGACCTGTGACATGGTCTGTCACAGTGCCGTTCTGAGCTTGGATTGTGCGACGCTTGTCTCCACGCTGCCCTGAACCGACCTGAGCTTTACGAGCTCCGGCGCGGGCTTCGGCTTCCTGTGTTTTCTGCTCTTCCCAGAGACGAGCCCTGAGAAGAGACAGAGCAGTTTCTCTGTTTTGAGCCTGAGAACGCTCGGTCTCGCAGCGGACCATGAACCCGGTTGGTTTGTAGGTCAGCTGAACTGCGGTTTCGGTCTTGTTACGATGCTGACCACCAGCACCGCTACCGCGACACGTTTTCCAGTCGAGATCCTTCGCATCGATGCGAAGTTCTGACTCTTTTGGCTCAGGCAGAACGGCGACTGTGATAGTTGAAGTCTGCACCCTGCCGCGCTTCTCGGTAGGTGGTACGCGCTGCCAGCGATGACCGCCGGCTTCATTGGCGAACACGGCTTCAGCGTTTCGCCCGCTGACCTGCGCGGAGACGTAGCCATGACGGACCTCTACGAGTTCCAGCGTCAAACCGTGTCGCGCGCAGAGTTTCTCGTAGATACGCAGCTGGTCTCTGACCAGCAGCTTTGCATCTTCGCCGCCCTCAGCGGCTCGAATCTCTATGATTATGGACATTTGACAGATCCTGGAGGACGCTCGTCCTCCCTGCTAATATCACCGTCCACGAGCACCCGGTAACTCGGACAGCTGTTGTCACAGCCGTTGACACATGCGCCGTGCAGCTGATCCTGCTTGTCGCGCATCTTCCAAGCTGCCTCTCTGGATCGGTTCCAGCCGGTCTTCTTGAAGAACTTGCCTTCTCGGTATTCTGCTACCGAGTAAAAGTCATCGCGCAGTCCGTACATGATTCACCTCGGTGCAACAGCGGGGAATCGAACCGCCCAAACCTCGAAGGTTCCCGGATGTACAGGCCGGGGATAGGCTTGCCTGCCTACTCTCTGTTGCTTAGCGCCGGACTTTCCCGGCAGTCAGCTTTGTGATCCATCTAGACTTTTAGGATCGACGCAAGCAGCGCCTCCGCCAACAAGCTCTCATATAGCTGACGGACCTGGGATCAGACACAGGGGAAGCGCCCTGATTGCTTTGTCTGCCCATCTTCTGGGCTTCATCCAACTTCCGCTGGACTTTGCCGGTCACCCAGGCAGGACTCGAACCTGCGCACCGACCTTCGCGTCTGCTCTATCCTACTGAGCTACTGGGTGAGTTGGCCGGTTTGCAGTACAGCCCCGAGCGTGAAGGTCGTTTTAGCGCCCAATAGCTCGACATTATCCGATCCAGTGTGACTTGATCGTCATCCTATTTTCGGCGGGTCACGTTGCCGAGACCGAAGTCTTGCCCGCCTACGTTACCGAGGCTTGCGCCTCACCGGGATCAAGGTCCACCCGGTCCTCGCCGTTTTAGTAGGCACAGTAAGGTCAGCACGCTAATGACCTTACCCACTGCCAGATTTTCGCTGGCTACCCTTGCAGTGCATACTTTTCGTGCGGCTTTCTGCTAGGCAAGACCCGCTCTGGCATTTCAGAGCCTCCCAAGTTAATGGGACTTTTGGGTCATATTTATGCCGGATTCACGCACCGGCACTTACCTTCCCCCGTCGTTTCGCCCGCTTAGTGCGGCGGCTCGACACACTATCGCGACTGTACTAGTGGGCGCGGCCTATGGCCGAATTAGCCCAATCAGCCCGCCGGAACTCGGCGCGGCGCAACGCTTGGGAAGCGTTCGGGGAGCGGGCTGAGCGCTCAGCCCTAGGAAGCCAGGGCGAACTGAGCGACGAGCTCAGCTTCCCGGCGGTAGAACTTCGTGAAGGCGAGGAGCTTCCTGTCGATCTCCCGCGGCTCCTCGCTGATGAACTCGATGTCCACCATGGGCGCGTCGGTCTCCTCGATCATGCGGCCCTTGTAGAAGGTCTTGGCGGCGTCCCAGCCCTTCCTGTCACCGGATCTCGGGGTGTTGAGGTCGTTGTAGTACGTGATGACCTCGGTCTTCTCGCCGGTGACCTCATCGCGGGTCATGGCGACCTGGCCGAGCGCGTCGAGATGCGTGCACTTGACGATCATGTGTCTTCTCCTTGTTGACAGAATCCAGGTGATGTCCCCGAGAGTTGAGCTCAGGGCCGGTAGAGGTCACTACAATCGCACGCGCTGTGGAAACCCGCTGAGGAAACCATCTGCTCCAGAAGTTAGCAGTGCTGCACGCATGACCTTCGTTCTCTATGATTCCGGGGCAAACCCGCCACACCAGAATGTCCCCTAGCCCTTTCAGGCCAGCACCGCTTTCAGGGGACGACGGTGTAAGGTGAGCGCGGCGGGAATCGAACCCGCAAAACCAAGGTTTTGAGCCTCGGATGGATACCAGTTGCATCACGCGCCCTTACGCCGGTTTTTATTAACTCTTCATAAGCCACCTCCCTTTAGGATTCTGGAAAGGACGGAAAGAGCAGGGCATGTCGTTTTTGCTGTAACTTTTGCCCTTCTCCTTCGTATCCTCTTCGTCTTACAGCTTGCTCTGAAGTTCAGCCCGCGCAATCCCAGCGCGGCATATCATCGTCTTCCTGCAAATGCTTGAGCGCTTCGCGCTCAGCCTCACGGGTGCGGAGACGCTCCAGGGCGAAATTGACCCGCTCCTGAGCGTACTTCATGTAACGCTCAGGAGCGGGAAGGTCGTGCCATCCGGGCTGAACCTCCCCGCTCTTGAGTTGGATGTTCCTGATGTAGATCTCACCCCGCAGGAAGTAACGAGACCTGATCTGGTGTTTGTTGCCGCTCTCCGTGTACTGCAAGTTGGGCTTGCAGTTAGGCGGCAATGGGAGCTTGAGCGTGGTCATCTACACCTCCAGCGGGAAGCGGATGATGCGGCACTGCCGCTTGATGGGCGTGACCCGCATGCGAGGCGGGCATGACTCGCAGGCCGGCGCAGCGCCCTCGCACTGCATGCCCTCGATGATCGGCGGCGGGCGCATGATGTTGTCCGGGTTCACGGCACGCTCCAGCGGCGTTTCGCCCACGCCGAAGCAGGTCAGGTCCTCGGGCTCATCGACGGTCACCGTGTCCGCGTAGCGGATCTCATCCTCCTGAAGGATCTCCTCCAGGCTGAAGAGGAGGATCTCCATCTGCTTGATCTGACCGCGCACGATGGCCATCTTGAAGGCGCCGCAGAGCAGGACCTTCTCGGGCACGTCGTTGTTCAGCGCGCGCATGGCGCGCGCGAAGATCTTGGGGTCGACGGTGATGTCGACCCTCCCAGGAATGCTGATCCCGTTGTTCATCGCAATCCTCCGCAGTGCTAACCCTGCACTGCTATCAATTCTCTCTTGAGAGCTCTGATAGCAAAGTAGGGTGAGAGGGGAGTTGGGGGCGGTTGTACCGCCCCCAACTCTGCCTCCGAGCCTTACAGCCGGATCAGGACAGGGTGATCTGCTCCACGATCTCGCCGCCGACCTTCTTCGTGTAGGAGCGCGGCCGGTTCTCCCAGTCG
>ERZ724505.47-NODE-47-length-74904-cov-11.085920_pt1 | contig 74904 bp, 65 predicted proteins | sample MGYA00376038_ERZ724505 | MGnify/ENA primary metagenome ERZ724505 (study PRJEB28724, sample SAMN07190884) | wastewater metagenome | isolation source: effluent of sewage treatment plant in Hong Hong | place: Hong Kong | collected 2016-03-17 ... | reverse complement strand
GCAGGTGCGCCACCAGCAAAGGCAGGTGCAGCAGGTGCGCCACCAAAGGCAGGTGCAGCAGGTGCACCACCGAGACCAGGAATGTTATCCTGTCCAAAAGGCACCTGGGCATAAGCCCCCGCCGGAGCAGCGCCTGTGTGCTGCACGCCGCCGATGTTGGCCATGTGTCCGCATGCCATACGCACGAGTTCGTGCGGGAAGGCACCATCGGCCAGCAACTGGTTCACGATGTCCTGATACGACGGGATGTTAAACACCGACTCGGAGTACAGATCGTAACGCGCATGCAAGTGCGCTTCGGACAGCGGAGGCAGCCAAGGCGAGACACCCATGTGCGACCCAGGCTCCGTGGAGTACCGAACGCACCACGATTCCGCGTTGCTCTGTCCCAATTTCACTTTCAGCATGGGTGCGCAGCGACCTCCATTCGCAGAGGTGACATCGCCGAGGAGATACTTGCTCCACGCCGACTCAGGCGAGCGCAATTGCGCGGGCAGCCCTTCGGTCATCCAGGAATTGAGCTGCTTCTCCAGATCCTCATGTGCCATACTGCTCATGAACAAGATGGACAGCTGCTCTTGAGGCTTGTCGCGTGTTACGTGAAACACGTTGTACGCCATCATCGTAGAAGGCCGAGGAATCACCGCCTTGGCATAACCGCCGCCGGCTACCTGCGTAGGCTTGACCGTGAGATGCTCATACTGCGGGTTCGAGCTGGCAAAGTTGTGCATATGCACCACAGGGCACTGCGTATCGTCACCACTTCCGGGCCGCGTGATGGGAGAGATGAACTCCATCTCACCGCGGCCGAGCCAACGGTAAACACGCAGGGAAGTGAACCATCCCGAAAAACGCTGATGTCCTTTTTCGTTGATTTCCTTGGTACGGTACGGAACCCAGGAAGTGGCCCAGCCTGGAGTGTTCAAGGCTTCCAGATTGTGGGCCGGCGCAAGGCGCACCATCAAACCCACCATCTTGGGGCTTGGGTAGAGCACTTTGACATTGGGTTGCACCAGTCCGGAGCGTCCTGAGCCTTCGGTATGATCTGTCGAGTCCGAGCCTGCCAGCAAACGGCGAGGCTGATTATTGATGTTGCTTGGTGTCATGGGAACTGACGCAGTAGCGAGAGTGCCGGTTCAGGCAAGTCCGCAAAAGCCTAGGCTTGCAAATTCGTGTTTCGAATAATGCTCGATCAACTGGTCCAGCCAGTTTTCCAACGGTTTCAACCTGGGCGGCGTGGGTACCCATTCCGGATCATCGTACTGGCGGGCTATGGGTGCGTAACGATGATCTTCCTTGGGTTTCAAGGACCACCCCACATTCATCTCGGTGTCGATCGGATAACGCAGCACCCTGCCGTGATTCAGCCAGCCGTTGGCCAGATGCATGCACAGCTCGTGAGCTTTGGCCCAGATAAATCGCTCCTCCAACGGCGCCCAGGTAAGAATGCTGTCGTACAGCACAGTCAGCGGTACACCCTGCAAAATGAACCGTCTGGCAAACTGCAACTGGGCATTACCAGCGCGCATGGCAGTCGCCGCCACGCTTTCCTGCATAGGAAAGTTACGAGCCTCTCTACCCTGTGCCGAGATCATGGACGCCCTCAAACGAGGCGAGTATCCGTATGATTCCGGGGGTAGGATGAAGTGTCGCAGACGCCCGCTGTCTGCCCGGTAGAATCCTGGCTTTTCCGGCAGCTCCTCCATGGACTTCAAGTATGCCGTGGCTACAGGCTGTCGACGCGCGAGTGCGTCGAGCAAAGCCTGTCCTGTACCTGGTGCTGGTTTGACTCCGGTGTCCGCTTCAATCTTGCGCTCCAGAGTTGTACCTGTGGCGCCGTACGCTGAATTGGATACCAGCAAACCGCCTGCCGTAAAACGATGTCTGGGGCCTGCATTAATCAAGTCATACACAGGCTCTACGTTCATGACAAAACCGCGCTCGCGCAGCGCGGCAATGAGTTCTTCTTTAGGACGTCCTAGTCCAGTGACTTTTGTCGCAAGATTTGATTCTCCGTCAAACCGCGCTTGAACATCTTGCGCAGTCCGCTGGTCGAGACCGCTAACTCCGGATGTAACTCCATGAATTCGCGGATTCGCTGCGCTGTGTTTTGCTTCCTTTTGTTGCTCCGGCTGTTCCAATATTCCAGAACATCCTCCACATCCAGCCCCAAATAAAAAAGCTGGCTCAGTCGAGAGAAAGACAACATCACTTCCGGGTGCTGGAGTTGAAACGACGTGGTGAAGGCTTGTGTGTTCCGCACTTGTGCATTGCGGTGCCAGTGTCTCCATCTTTCCAAGACTTCTGTCTCGGTGAACCCGCGCTGTAAAAGCCTCTCCAGCGAGTATGTCGTCAGCTTTATCTCCGGATGTCGCGCCTGCAAACTTTTCGCGCGTATCGCTGGTGCGCATTTTTTCGATTTCAGCAATGTCGCTCGTTGTCCGGCGCCGTTCTGATAGTGTGCTACAATCTGCGCGTCCGTCAGACCCTGTTGCATCAAATTCCAAATCGTGCGCGGTCTCAGCGTAATCTCCGGGTGTGCTTGTATGAAGCTGCGCGCGCGTGTGTCCAGGGAAGTCCGACTTGCCCGCGTGTTCTTCAGATTCGTGCGCCGATTCACCAAGCGAAGATTCTCCGGACAATAATGGCCGTTGTTGGCGATTCGGTCGAAATCCTTGCCTTTGAACGTCTCTCCAGGGTAGGTGCTCACTGCCCATTTGATGAAATCTCCCGGGCTGGAGAACAGACACCTGATCCCTCTCCCCTTGTAGTTGTGGGAGGAGACATGCGTATCCTTCTCGCAACGCTGTCGCATCGAGTGGAACCTCGCGCTCAGACTCCTGTAGATTGGATTCTCTACACAGGCATGGCATATCGTGCGAGACGCTCGCACCATCGTACTCAACCGGCGCACAAAATCCGACTTGCACCGGTAACAGTGCAGTTGCACGTCCAGAGTCAGTATCAGTTGCTCCGGAACTAGAATCCCGAAATTCGACGAAACGAGGCGATCCATCAGGGGCTTGAGACGTTGCAAGGCGTAATCCGAGCAGCGCCGCTTCTCCGAAAAATATCGCTCTACCGTCATCGGTCCAAACGCCGTGATCCACTGTAGCTGTGAGTCCTGCATAAGTAATGGTGTGCTGAGGTGGCTTCTCTACGATGGCGTCGAACGTAACCCATTCGACACCGTCCCAAACCAGGTGTTTGTCTGGATGTAAATCCAATACTGGAATGTTACCAAGATGTGTCAACACCAAGTTTACACGCCCGATACAGGAAAAGTTGCCCACCTTGCCGGCCCCGCGGTCTGCTTTGGATCGCAGTATCTCGCGTGGTACGTGTCTGGACATCTCCACCAGCGACCAGTGCAGATCGTGGCGAGGATGCTTCAACGTACCGTCCAGCTTTCTAAGCAGATCCGCTTCTGTGAACTGCCCCAGATTTTTGTTCTCCTCCCATACAGCCATCAAGAACTCCGCCTTCTGCCAGGCTGCGTCGATTTCACACTCAGCCGGGAAATGGAGGCGGACTGGACGGTCTTTGTCCTTGTGTCGCACAAGTCCAAATGCCTCATCCGGAGCCTCCATGTACCGGATGAGATTGGCGTCTCCGCTTTTGAAAGCCAGCGCCCGGATCTCCGCTGTGGCGAAATCCGACTCGATGAACACTGTCCCTGGAGGGGCCTGCACTGAAGCCCGCAAAGGCAGTACTTTTCTGTCTTTGAGGAAGGGTCTCAGTTTTTCCGGAAGTGCACCCTCCTCCTCGGCCTCTTCGAGAGCGATGCGAATGCCGTCCACCACCTTGTCCTGCAGATACGCAGGCCAGTTCAGACTGTTCGGCTTCCATGCGCGCGGGCGACCGGTTTCGGTCATGCTGAACTGCCCGTGCACTCTGCCGTCACTGGACACCCACCCCAGCAGACCTGCCTCCTCTGTGATCTGTCCGTTGGAATCACGCTCGGGCAGAGACAGGAAGGCTTTGCATATGTTGCCCACGGCATTCAGCTCGAGCAGCGCCAGCAAAGTCTTGTCGTTGTGCTCCTTCTGCAGGATTTGCAGCGTTTGCTTGTCCACTGCCGGCTGTACGCCCTCTCTTCGGTCAGGACGCATGGCCATCACCTTGGCCCAGTCCATGGCAGGTATGTCCTTCTTTTTGTTGGCTGTGGACTTCACAGGTGTGTAGCCTTTGACCTCGAACAACCAACGCTTCAACTGCTCCGGGGAGCGGATGTTGAAATTGGCCGAGCCCAGCAGATGCTGCACGTGAGGGTTGATGCTGTTCATTGCCCTGTCCAGTGCATTGCCTGCCAAACCAACTGCCTCCAGGTAAGCTTTCACTGAAGGTAGTAACGTGAGCTCGTGCGATTTCACCGCCAGTGTTCCTGTCTGTGCACAGGTGTTTCGAACGCGCTCTGCCAGCACGGGCGCTACAAGCCTGGCAGCCTCTGCGGAAGAAGTCTCCATGCCGGGTGTTAGCTGAAGGAGTTTCGCACCCAGCAGCTCCCATGCCTCTTCGTGCATGCGCTTTTGCAGCCTCTTCTCCAGACGCTCCTTTGAGAAGTGGTACAGCTCGCGCATCTCCTCCAGCATGCCCACGTTCACCGGCAGCCCCACCAGCACAAACGACGTGAATATGTTGGATACGAACGGCCCGAGGATTTTGTCATAGTACTCGGACAGACCCTGACGATCCATTTCGGCCCTGATGTACGGTGCAGCTCTGTAAGGCACGATCACATCGTAAAGTGCGTACGGAATAAGAATGGCATCCGGCACGAGGCCGTACCCATCATCTGCATCCACCCGGTGTTCTCTCTTCCATATCTCGAGATCGATTTCGTACCTGCCACAGTCGGTGAACCGCACAGACATGCGCTCCAATCCACGCTCGCCGTGCTCATTCACCACCTGGTAGGCGAACTCCGTGTCCATCTGAACCTTGTCGTACCACTCCAGCCCAAGCACATGTGTCGTCCATGCCAGGTCCGCAGAGATGTGATGTCCTACAAGCTTGACGTCCTGTCGGTTCCATAAAGGCGCCAGCATCTTGCCCGCCTCTTTGTACGATACGTCCATGGCGTACTTCCGTTTCTCGTCCCTGAATCGGATGTATGCTGCATCACTTTCCGACCAGGCGATCTGCAAAGACCTGAGCTCACCGTCCACGTGATCGTGTCCGTGCCACTCACAGTCAATGCTCAAGATACGCGGACTGCCTTCCTGTTCAAAGGCTGTGGATATGTCTCGAACCAGATCTTGCAGTTGCTGTGAGTTGGCAACCGTACGAAAACGTACCGGCACTTTGGGAACCACCACCCCGCGCAAAGCTGCAAGCTCCATGCGCACAATGGCCATGTCCGTGCGATATCGTTCTGTCCACTCCGGTTTGGTACCTGCGTAATAGTGATGACTCATGGGCATCACCCGGCACTGGTACTCTTCCGACCAGAACCAGCAGCCTATGGCGTCGGCGAACTTCAACCGCACCGGCACAAGCACTTCAAAGGCAGCCTTGCCAAACGCCACGACAATGCTGGGCTTGTTCTCCCTGATCTCCCGGGAAAGGCACTTCAAACCCGGTGTGTAGTCCGCCGCCTTTGGATTGAGATTCTTGTCCTTCGGAAGCAGCCATTTGCACAAAGCCGTACAGTACACGTCCGCGGACATGGATATCCCCACGGACACGCAGATGTCTTTCAGCGCTATGCCGCTGGGCCCCCTCAGCAGAAATGGCTGGGTGGTCATCTTCCTGCCGGATGCCTTGCCTATTTCGTGCTCTGAAGTGTCCTCGTCCAACACAGAAGAAAACACGAACATCAGCCCTGTGTTTTTGGTGCCGACACCTGCCAGCACCACCCTTTCCATGTGCTTCTTGGTAGTACTCCAGTTCTCTGGCACTTCAAACGCTGCCTGGTTTTCTGGAGGAAGGACCTCCTCTGCAACCGTCTGGAAAACAGGGAATATGGAAGAGTGCTCGCTCATGCGCTGCCTGTAACCAGCGTCGGATCCCTGTCCACAAGATGATCAGGACATCCGGCATCGGCCCACGCCTGCATGTAGTCCTTGAACGAAGCCACGAGATTCTCCGCCGCCATTGCGTCATACCACAACTGCCATCTCCAGTTGCGGAATTCTCCGTGTTTCACTTTGTTGCCGATGCTCGATGCTTCGGACACGTACACCCTCCGCGCGAACACATGCTGCGCCCAGGCTGCACGCACCACAGGCATGCCGTCGCTCTGCAACCACTTGTAACCCACCGAGAACCTGATGACTTTTCTGATCGCATCGGCCGCCGGAAATGTATCCTTCAGTTGCATATCCGCCTGCCAGTCTAGCACATCGCGCTCTCCAATTCTCGACAGCACCACACCAGATATGTCCAAAATACCAACCCACCCGAGGGCGCGGAGATCTGCAGAGTGGTGGATGCCTGACAGTTCTGGAATCGCTCCTGGCATGGCCACCGTCACACCCTGGTCTTGCGAAGCTGCCAGGCTGACCTGCATGTTGCGCACTGCCTCCTCCGCTGTCCTGGCCCTGACTTCCAGAGCGATTGTGCTCTTTTCAGATGCCTCCGCACGCGCACGCAGCGCAGCCAGTTCCGCGTGTAAATTTTGCTCGTCACTCAACCACTGGGTAAGAAGTTGAGCTTGCTGCTCGTCCTTACCCTTCAGCTTGTCGTACAAAAGAGATACGGCTTGCTCCGCCTCCTCCGGGATGTTGATATCGAAGTGTCGCACCTCCAGAGGCAGCTTGTTGAGTCTGTCTTCTGGCAGTGTCGCAGGTCGTTCCAACTTGCGCATCATGCTGTTGAAAAGCCTGAGGCGCATTTTGGCCGGCCTGGATGAGCAGAGTACAAACCACAACGCGGTCTTGCCAGGCACCGTCCCGTCGAAACTCACGTCGAACATGCTGTCGTCCTCCTCCATCCTGGCGGACCGTAGAGATCTGCGCACATGTGCTTCTGTGTACTGAGTAGCCCTGGCCAGATCAGCTACCTTGACACGATCCTGGAACCAGCTGGCCGAGTCTGTCAGGGTATTGGTTGCGATCTCGGTCAATACACTGTCGAAATCCACGGATGGAAACCATTTGGCCATAGCAACGATGAACCCACGCCTGCGTCGCTCTTGCGTGGTCGGATGTCCTTTCAACGCCGAGTACACCAGCCAGCTCGCAAATCCGCACAGTCCGCGGACAGTAAAAGCAACCCCTGCCTGCTGTGCAGTCCGATGCACCGAAAACACATCATTCGCCGAAGGCAGCCCAGATTTATGATTCTGATGCAGCGCGAGATAGCGTTTTCCAGCCCGCATCAGATTGTCATGCCTCCAGTTCAGACTGCGCGCGATGTGCCAGGTGGTAACCACCCCTATCCGCACAGGTAGGTCTTCATCGTCCATACGACGCACGGCGGTGCGCGCAAAAACTACCTGCTGATCCGTCAGCAAAGGTGTGTCAGAGATGCTTTTCGTTTCACTCATACTTGGGAAAGCAATTGTGCTTTGATCTCCGCAGCTTCCTGCATTGTGAAATCCCCGGGGTCTTTGATCTGCCTGCCGTTGAGGTTGAAAGGAGGTACCCACAGCTCCGTTTCGATTTTATGGCACAACCTGTCCGTGTCCTCCCTGGCGTCCCTCAAACCTGCAGGGTCGTTGTCCGGGATGTTGAACATGCGGGCGAAGGATCCGGCCAGTAGTGCAATCTGCGCATCGGACCAAAACTTGCCGATACGCGCCACGGCAGGAGGTCCTAGCTTGCCCGCATCGGCGGGCCCTTCCACACCGAGTACCACAGGTAGCTGGTCTGGTCGGTGCAGGCGGTTCCACTGCACCGCAGCATCGAAACCGAACAGCACATTGTTGCGCTCCGTGCCCTTGGCCGTCTGATACTTGTGCATGTCCCACTCCATGCGCTCGCTTTCCACGCCTGGAAGAGGTTTGAACTTTTCAACGCTGCCTGTCTTCCTGTACTCCACCGTGACCCACTGACGCTGACGGCCGTGCCAATAAGCCTTGTACGTGAAACCGTCGGAATGATCCCACACAGTTTCCAGTACGCGCTGCTGCCAGGCCACCTGCACACCATGCACCATGGCAAACCAGATAAGCTTGCCCTGAGGACTGTTGGCAAAGCCCAAGGGTAGCTTGTGGTAGTACCTCTTGGCTTCTCTGTCCTCTGGCCATTCCTCTTCGCAGTAGCTCACCTGCTGCTGGTTCCACAGGCCTTCCAGATCGAAGAATCCGCGACTGTGCAGATACTGCACTGCCGCGTGATCTCTTGGCAGCATGTGCACCGGTATCAACCCCTGCCTGTGGCCGTCCACGCCAGGACCTCCCGGGATCAGGATGGTCTGGCCTGCAGGTCCACGGGCTTCTACCAACCACTGCCTGTTGTCTGAGAACTTGACCTCCGACGCCTGCTGAAAACCGCGCATGGACAGCGGTACATAATCCAGCAGATTGGATACCTTGAACTTCGCCGAGCATTTCATGCACATGGCAGCGCCATCGCGCTGCCTGGGAGTCAGAGCCTCTTCTAGGTTTTCCGGAGCCCAACTTCCCAACGAGCACACTTTGTCCGCGTTGATGGCCAGGTGACGCTTGCGCAGTTCGGACGCACCTTCGGACTGAAGGCAGTTGGGGCATGCCATGTTTAGGTGTATGCCGCCTTCTTCCCGCGTAATGGTAACCAGCCCATGTCGTGCAGACAATGCCTCGGCCATGTAGCGTACCCTGTCAGGCAGATCCTCGTAAACACCGGCAGACCGGCTTTGTACGCGTGCTGGAGCTAGGACTGGCGACACGATGCCGTGTATGTTTGCAACATGCTGAGAGTTCCTTTTCTGGCCTGCTCCAGTTCGATGTGGCATTGCCCGAGCAAAGCAGTCATCACGAACCGCCCGCACCGCATGTACTCCGCGGAAGGTGCTGCTGATTGCATGACTGCCGCGGCCGTCTCGTCCAAATCGATCAGAGCCTGCGCAAACTGCGTTTCCGCCGCGCCTGCGCTGTGCAAAAGCCAGTCGAATATCCTGGAGGCTGGGAAGCCCAGACCTTCCAGACGAGCGTGCAATCGTGCGCGACGGTTTGGAAGGTCTGCAAACGCAGCCGCCCAAGCCTGGAAGGCTTCCGCCACATCCATGTCGGCCTGTAGCTCGATTGCACCCGGTGTAGGACGCGTACGTCGCATTTCTGCAGCCTCCGTACCTCGCAGCAGCAGGTCAAACGCATCCACATCCGCTGCAGTTTTCAGCCGACAACCGTCCAACCTGCTTTGCAGCGTGCCGGGCAGGACACGGTTGTTCCACCTGCGCGTGGTCAACCATAACCGCAGCACATCACCCGCAACCCAACGACCACGTCGCAAGCCTCGCACTACGGTACGCACGTCCTGAGGAAGCGGATCACCATCCATGCTGTCCAGTAGTGCCCGACCGGGGAGGGTGGATTCAAGCCAGCAAACGGCAGCTTCCTGCCGTGGAGCCCGGTGACCCTGCAACCACCTGATGGGATCCTGCCAGAAGTCGTTGCTGCCGGGAAGGAGGTATTCGTTCTGTTCTGGATCGAGCTGTGCTTGAACCCAGTTGTCGTCGACGTGCCGGGAAGCTGCGTCACATTGGAAAAGTTCAGAACCCTCCGCGCCAGCGGGGGGTAGGGGGGTATTATTCACAACATGCCTAAATACTACATTATAAGGGGGTGTGGGGGAAACCGAGCAGTCCCCCACAAAACTGTGGGGTACTGTTTTGTGGGGGACTGTTTGACAAAATGTGACGCTCGTCGCCCCGCCAGGTTTCTCGGATTTCTTCCCCTTGCCCGGAGACTTTTGCCTGCTCGCGCCTGTCTGTCTGCCCGCAGCCGCAGGCTTCAACCATGTGTTTGGCAGCTTGAGTAGCTTCACGATTTTGGTGCGTACTCCAGGATGGAGATCGCCACTGAGTGCGGCACTGGTTACTTGTCTCGGATGGCCTATGCGCTCTCCCAGATGTTTAACCGTCCATCCCTTGTCCAGCAAGATGTGCAGGACGGTGTTTCTGAAGTTTTGCTTGTTCTGGCTCATGTGACGCACGTCTGATATAAAGCTCTGAAGGCCGTGCAAGTTTTATCTTCGCGCAAACTTGAGTCTCATCTTTCTCCTGGCCTCGGACAGGTTCGCTGTGCTCCAGTGAGGAATGCTGGAAGGTGGTTCGCCTGTTTTCGAAGTGCCGGCCGAAAAATCCACATAAAACGCCTGACCATACAACCTGCCTCCGCGGGTCACTGGCAGCTGTTTTAAAAACCCCTTTTTCGATAAATACTGAAGAGCTGCCGTTGCTTTGCGGAGCGACAGCCCCAGTGTTTCGCATACCCAGGCTTTGGTCATCTGGAAGTTGTCCGGCAGGTTTGCCCGCTCGATCAGGATCAGTTGCGCGTGATTGCGCTCCTCGACGTGGGCGGCGTCCCTGGGCAGCCTCGGGACACCTGCACAACTGGAGCCGTTGAAACGGCGTTGTATCAGGCTCCCGGCTTGCACACAGGTTACCGTTTGATCAGCTTGTACTTGAGCCCTGCTCCGTGCACGCGCACGTCATACTCGTGGCTGAACTCTTGAACCCACTCGACCAGCGCCAGCCACGCCCTGCGCGACTGCTGGTCTGCGTTTCGTACAGTTGTACGACGACCTATGGCAGCCAGATCAAAACGACTTCTCCACCCATCCCACTCGCTGGTGCGGTACACCCCCAACCACTGTTCAAACATGTCGTGCAGGTGTATCAGAAGATATTTGTCCTGGCCAAGGTATGCTGTCCAGTGATCCGGAGTGCAGTGTGGTGTCAGGGGCTTGATTCCGAGTGCTCTGGTCGCGGCCACATAGGTATCGGCCAGGTCAGGCCATTCGCAGTCGCTCATCACACCTCCGGCTACATCCACTGTCCCTTCCTCTGCATGTTCAATGATTCCTCCTTGTGCCTCGACGACGTTGCACAGCTGTACTAGCACTGCGTCACTCATCGTTAATGCCCTCCTTTAAAGCAACGGACAATTCCATGTCGAGCATGTACTGGTGTCTGGCATCGTCAGCACCGCGCGCATCTACAGTATAAGCGTCATCACATCCCGCCTCCCTGGCACTGCGGATCTCCCAGCTGTGCAAGGGCATGACATCTGCGCACTCCGGAGGAGGTACACCTACTGACAGCACCTCTGCCGTACGACCGCACTCCGTGCACGTCCCAGGTTCCACCTTATCCATCAACTCCAAACGGTGCGACCCGCAGTGTGCGCACAAAAGTGTCACCGCAACTTTGTTTGTCTCAGAGCAGAACGTAGTGCTGGATTCCAACAGCACCGCACCTGGTATAGAGTTTTGACAGCCTCGAGAGTTTGTTTCGTGTGCGACCACAATCCTAGACCTGCATTTTTCCGTGAGGGTCTCCATAGGACACCTCAGTATGGTTGTCAGTACAACATGAGTATTCACGTGAGCGCTGCTCTAGGCGTAAACTTCTGATACTCGAATCTACGGGATACGGGTATCAAACCTCCAGGCCCCTTTCTGGTTTTTTCAGCAAACATGAACTGCTCTTTCAAGAAGCTGTTCCCGCCATCATCGTCGGTGTAGGCCTTGTCCTGCAGTGCCGAGATACCGATCGAGTTGGTCATGTCCTGATCCAGGTTTTTGTTCTCTCGCGCGTCACTGGCTTGCACGCGTACTTTGTTTCGTGCCGAGCTGTGCGCCTGTGCCGTGGCGATACCCACACAACCAAAAGTACCGGCTTGCGTAGCCACGGTGCTTGCTGCCCGGCTAAGTGTGAGACGCAACTTGTCCTTGTCGCTGGTGGCATCTTCTCCGAGTGCTCCTCCCAGCCAGTCCAGGATAAAGAAATCCATGCCGCCCATGATGTTGGCCATACGGTCCAGCTCATCAGGCAACGCCTCAATGGCACTGGTATTCGGCTGTCTGAACCACTCCAGGATTTGGAAATTCTCCGGACGTATGAACTGGCTTACCTGCTCCAGCGACTGCCTTTGATCCGGTGCCAGCTTGGCAGGATCCAGTCCGTTCGATATCTGGGCGAAAGGAATATTACAAAGCTGGGAGAACATGCGCAGCGCCAGCGCATGGTGTCCTTGCGATCTTTCCGTGGTCACCAGCACGCCTTTCTTGCCTTGCATGCACCACTCCCCGCTGAGCTGGGTGGATATCACGGTCTTCCCTGCCCCGGAAGGACACACGATCAAGGATGCCTCGGTACAACCAAAGCCTCCCCCGATTGCCACGTTCAGCTTCGGAATGGAGCACAGCAGACGTACGACATCAGGTGCTGGTGTTTTCAACGCGTCCAGCAGCGAGAAGTTGAGCCTGTCTGCCCTGGCCAGCTGGGTGATGTGCTTGCCTTCCTCGCGCAGCCATTGCTGCAGCGTATCCATGCTCCACTTGCCTGCCTTGGACTTGCTGGCCGCTGTACGGTTGCGCATGTTTTTGAGCCAGTATACCATGGCCTTGTCTGTGCACCATACCACCGAATTCCACTGGCTGGGTGCTGCTGCAGAAAGCGCCTGCAGTGCTCCCCAGGCTTCCTGCAACACGGACATGTCGCTGGATATGAGCGCACTCTCGGCCGTTCTTTTCAGTGCATACTCCATGATGTTCCAGTCGAATCCAACGCTGTGTCCTGCGGTTTCGTGGTACGTCAGCAGGGCTCGCCCCAGCCCGGCATGCACTGGAAAATCAAACGACTTGGCCTCTTGTTGTTCGTGGTCTGTAAACAGCACGGGTGCAGCTCTTTTTACGAACACGGGATCGAACATCAAACGCGTGAGCACCATGCGTTCGAAAATGGCCGGCGCCCGGTCGACCATCTCGTAAATGGATTCAACGCTCTGCATGATTCATTATGGGTTGTACATTCACCTGCATCATTTCCAGAAGTTCCTTGATGTCTCCTCGTTCGATCAGCGTATTGCGCGCTCTGCTGCCGTAGCGGCGCATGATATCCGGGTGGTAGGCGCACAGAACACAACGTATGTATGGCTCCACTCCACCTATGTCCAACGACAGTGCAATCACGGCGGAGGGCGGATCTCCCAGAGGCAGATGACGGGCTCGGATCATGGCCTGTGCATATTCCAGAGCTGACCTTACTTCCTCGTAGGCAGGATGCGCTTCAGGGCTGTTGTATGCATGCGCTGCGCCTGCAGGCGCAGACGCTGTTGCTCTGGATAGGCTTTCCAGCACTCTGCAGGCCACCCCCTTCGGATCGGATGAGTGCATCCAGCTGTAGGATGCCCACTGGGCATTGGGCGTGGACAGCATTCCTGCTACTATGGCGGCAGGCGTGAAGCCCTTACCGTACCAGAACTTGCCAGCCAGCCACGCGTGTGTGCGGTAGTCGACAGGAGATGGCATTTTGATCTTCTGTCCTGGGTACCTTTTTTGGTACGCATCCGCCAGGTGTTCCAGCAGCATGCGACCGAAAGAAAGCTCTTCACTGCCCTCTGCCAGAAGCGCCTCCCTGTGCAGCTGCTCCTGATCTATCGCCTTTTTGGATGGTCTGATCGGACGTCTGGCCATTTCAGATCAGCGGTTGTATCACTCTGGCTACCTGTTCCCAATTATCCACAACATGTACGTCAAATCCCACTTCCTGATAAGCCTTCATCCTGACTTTGCTCTCCCTGGTCAACGCCCAGCACTCTGAGTTTGGAAACAGTTCGTACTGTCCTGGCGCAGCTTCAAACAGGAAATCAAACACCACCCCAGCTTTTTTGTCAGGTCGCACTTCCGCCACACGCCCGGGTTTCTGGATGGTTTTGGTGGAGGCTCCGCCGCCGTCCAGATTGATCACCACCCTCAGGTCATGCATGGTGATACCCTGTGCGTAGATGTTTGAGCATATGCACAGGCGTTCCTGTCCCTGGCGCAGCCTCGCGGCGAGCTCTTTTCGCTGTGCGTTTTTCATCAGCTTGGCCATGGCCGGTACAGGATTCAAATCAGCCAGGCGCTCCATCAGCATGTTCAGCTGTGCTTCGTTGTTGATGAACATGAGCGTCTGCCAGCTCGAGGGTAGGATACCACCAGGTTGCAACAGCACTCTCAGCGCATCTGCCACGTTGGTGTTTTCCCACAGGTCGGACCTGTAGGCCGCAGATCGGTCTGAACATTGATAGCCGTGCATAGGCATGCGCATCATGATTACTTTGATGGGAGACACCGCGCCTTCAGCCACAGCCTCTCTGTACGGTTTGGACACCAGCACAGGTCCTATGAGACCTACGATCATCGGGTCACGATCATCGAACCTGCCGTCGAGCGTAGCGCCAAAGCCCAGCTTTCTGGCTTTGGACAGTCTTACGAAATCGGGCACCCGGCTGTTGGTGGGCAGTGCATGAGGTTCATCGACGAGTACGAGATTGACGAGTCCCGAGTCCAGCTTGTCCAAGCTGTCCATGGACGTCACGGTGATGTCCTCGGATAGTGTCTTGTTGGATGAAGATCCGGTTATTTTTCGGATCGCCCTACCTGGCAGCTCTTGAACCAGCTCGTCGTACAATTGGTTCACCAGTTCCACACCAGGGGCTATGACAACAATGTACTTCAGCCCGGCATACGCACGCAGCGTATTTCGAATCAACGTGCTGTTGTGTGTTACAGTACAGTCTCCCAGCAGGAACATTTTATCAGGGCCTTCCACCTCAAACCCGAAGAACGGACCGAATCCCTTTTTCTTTACTCGAAAGCCAGTAGACAAAATATTTACCCTGCAACGTGGCTTGATTCTCTTCCGCTTCAGTCTCACAGGAATAGTTTCGTTTCCTGTAGAAACAGTAACGTCGTAGTACACCCCGATGTGTTTCTTGTGTGCTGACTTGTGTATGCGCCGCACAGTGGCTCTGAACCCCAGTAAATGGCAAAGTTTAGTGATGTCTTCTGACAGACTTTTCCACTTTGTCGTAATTTGATAACACCCGCCATAAGACTTACCACCCGTATTCAGGTAACCGTCAGAATCTACCATACCGGCCAGCAGCTCCAACTGCGCTTCACGGGAGTTGATCATGTACTCCGGTAAAATGCGCTTTAAACCGTTTTCGGAAGACCGCTTTACTGTTTCCATCCAGGCATAGCTTTCGGGGCTTTTAAAGCCTTTGGACATGCACAGCGTGTAGGATGCATTGTTCTTTTTGCAGTGTTTCCTGATTTTCAATCCATGCTTGCGTGCTTCTTCTCTCCACGCCTTGTCGCACTTTGTGTCCGAAGTTGTCAAATGTGGTTTTCCTGTTGTACCATCCCCCAACCACAGCCCGTAACAATAATGGTCTACTGCGCATGGGCGAAAAGGAAAAGCAACCGGTCTTTTAACCAGTTTGTGCAGGTGTCGAAAAGTCTTGCTAGCACGCTCGAACTCTTCCGGCGTGACCAACACTTCCTCATTGGCCTTTGCATCTTTACGACAGCAGCGCTTTTTACCGTTTTTTCCTGTCCGGAATGCGACCCCTTGAGGAGTCCTGCGCAGCACTAATTTATGGTCTCTAGTGACTGTAAAAGAAGATCCTCTGTTGGGGATGACTTCGTACATCATATCCACTCCGCGGACCAGTGCAGAAACGGCTCTGGGTGTGGAATCTTGTCCCATGACCAAATCGCCTACTTTGATATCCTCCACGTTTTTGACAGTTCCATCAAACATCAGCACCCCGGTGCCTGGGGCTAGACACTTACCGTACCTCGTCGTGGCCGAGATGATGCCGCTCCTGTTCTGCAACAGGGCCGTCTCCAGCATCTCTTTCTGAGAAAATCGAAACCCGTGCATCAGATCCAGACGCGGAGCCGGGAAGCCTGGTACTCTGGCATCCACTACATTGAAAGGGTGCTGCAGTTCTTGCAGTCTCTGACACACCATGTCGATAAATCCATGGTGTGTAACCAGTGTCTGTACAGGCACGTTTCGGTGATCATGCCCCAGCTGGTGATGGAACATGCGCGTGGTGCGCTGTACTTTTTTGCGTAGCGGAGGTCCCTTGCCGTTAGCCCGCGGGACTTGCTCGATCGCCGATGTCTTTATCTTCAACAGCTGGTGCAGTGCTGGCACATCCGGCACCACCGTCAGCGTGCTCTCGTCCCACAACAAACTCACCGGATGCCGTGATGATACAGATGGGAGTAAATCGTCCATAGCCTTTCTCTCGTTTGAATGGGGATATTCCGATCGCCGAGCCCATGCGCCTGAAAGCCTCTCCTAGCTCCTCCATGGTGGGTGCTCGAAGGTTTGCCGGCAGGTCAGGATCGCTTGGGTCTGGATCTACCAGCTCGGCGCCTAGGGTCAAAATCACATTGGTAAAGATGGCCTCGTGTACGGAGCTGCGCGGCAGACCCCTGGAAGACCAGTTCCTGGTGCAATTCGACGTTTTTGGTGCGATGTACCCTTCGTCCATGCGCACGGCTTTCGTGTACACTCCTTTGTAGTCGGACAGTGTCTGCCTCCAGGCCCAGTTCCAGAAGCTGAGGTCATTGACCAGCATGTGGTTGCAAGACGGCTGCCTGGCAAACACATACCTGCCAGGCAGACTGTTCTCGCCGCGCTGGGATGCAGGGGTAGGCACCCACACATTTCCCAGCATTTCAGACGTCAGACGTAAACGAAATACACACCGCATGCGCCATGATTACGACGCATGCGGTGTTGCGCAAACTCAAAGCTGCACTTTTCTACGCATGACCGGCAGCAGTTCCGGGCAGTGATCACACACTACCAGCTGGGATTCTGTGCTCTCCAGTTTGGGGATCATGGTCTCAAGCAGCCCGGCGATCTCCTCTCGGCCTTCAGCGTTCACATGGGTGGTAGGCTCGTCCAGCACGAGAAGCCCCACATCCGGCATGATGACGCTTTGCAGCGCCAGCAGCATGGCTATGGACAGACGTACGCGCTGACCCCCGGAAAGCCTGTTCTGGGGCATCCATTCGGACTCTTCATCCACCCGGCGGAAGTCAAAACTCAACGGTCGGTCGCTGCACCTGATTTCGAAGTTTGCATTGATGCTGGACAGATGGGCCGAAACCACGGACTCCAGGATCTTGAACACGTCACTCAAGTAGGCGGAGGTGATACCGGCTTTCGAGAAAGCCTTGGCCACCACATCCAGTTGTCCGGCAACAGCCAGTTTTTTGGCGTGTGTCTGCTGCTGGCGCTCGAGCTCTTCCAGCCTGTTCTGCTGGGTCTTGCGAATGTCCTGCAAGGCATCCAGCGTGGCCGACACTTCCATGCGGCGCTTCACTTGAGCTCTTGTCTCCTCTTCCTCGGCCGTTACACGAAACATCTCTTGTTGTAGAAACTCGGCGCTGATAGTGGAGGGATCCAGATTCAAAGCCCCGGTCAGGGATTTGGCTTCGCTATTCACAGCCTGCAGCACACCTGACGTTGCCGTGATGTCCTGTAGTGCGCGCATCTTCTGCTGCAGTTCGTACTGAATCTGCTGGTATGCCTGTTGAGGAGCATCCGCCTCAATCTGTTTCTGTTGCAGCGCAGCGTCGACCTGAACCGGCGACATGGCACCCACCAACATACCCATGTTTTCCGCCTCAGTTATTCTGGTGGCTGTGTTCCTTTGACAGGTCTTTACTCTGTCCAGTGCTGCCGTGTAGGCGTGCGTCCACTCAGACTTCAAGCGCATAGCATGCGCCATGCTTTGCAGTTTTCCTGGAAGTGCAGCCAGTTCATGATTGGTTGCTTCTAGCCTCGCCTGCAAATCCTCAACCCGGACAGAGCTGGTTGTGGATTTCAGCTCATCCAGACGCTTCTGTGCTTGTTGCTTCTTGGCCAAGGCCTGGCTAGATTCTTCCTGTGCACGATTCAGATGCTCCGAGAGCGTAGCTACATCGCACTTCAGCTTTGTTCTGTCCTGTTCCAATTCCGACAATCTAGCCGCGTAAGCTGCGTATTGATGTCTCAAGGATCCGGACAGCTTGGTAGCGCACACTGGACACTCGCAAGAGTCAGAAGTACTCAGGCTCTCCAGCACTTGCAGCTTCAATTTTAGTGTAGCCCACTCCCCACCAAAGGCCTCTAATTTATCGACACTCTCCCGTGCAAATACCAGATGCATTTGAGCTTCGCTTCCCAGCTTCCTGGCTTTATCCAATTCCCTCTCTGCGGTCGCTACTACCAACTCACACTCCTCCATTTCCTGCAGGTTTTGTACAGCGCTTTTCAGTTCTACACCAAGGCGGCGCAGCGCATTTTCACGATCCTGCAGTTCCGCATATTCAGAGGACGTTGGCGCCACCGGCGCAGTTATAGCCTTCGACAGTTGATCTGCCGTGGCAGCCTCTTCCTCGTGCATGGCCAGCGACAGTGCGCGCAGTGCATTGAGTTCTGCCGACACCCGGGCAGCTGTCATCTGCGATTCTGTTGATTTCCTTCCCAGTGCGGTCACTTCGTCCGAAAGTGCCTTGATTGCCTCGGGCGACACGTCCCATTTGTTGGTCGTGATCTTGGCGTATAGCGCGGTGTACTGCTGAAACACACTTTCCATACGGCGCAAGGCTGCCATCCTGCTTTGCAGGTCGCGCAGCTTGTGCGAATAGTCGGGCATGATCTTCAACGTGTTCAGATGCTGGGACATCTGCTGATCCGTGTCTGCGATTTGAAGCCGCATTTGGTCGATGGTCGGCTGAAGGTCGGAAATCGACCCTTTGAGGATCGCTGCCTGCTTCGTAGCCGCGGCGGCCACTGCATCGAAATGTCCACAACCTGTCAGCTTTCGGAACAGTGCTTCGCGCTCAGACGCCTCTCCAAACAACATGCGGCTCAGATCCCCCTGCGGCACGAACACACACTCAAGCACAGCTCGCTTATCCGTACCAAGCAAGTCCCCCATCACCGCATCCACTTCCTTGGCTGCTTTGATCTCCTTACCTTCCCACAGCAGGGTGCGGGAGCTGGAAGACTTGGTGATGCGCCTGGTGATAACTCCGGTCTTGCCATGCTTCTGAAACTCCATTTTCACTTCCGTGGCACCGTGCTTGCCACCATCCCGCATAAATGCAGAAGATGTGTCGGAAAGCTTCCCGCACAGGGCGTATTGAATTGCCTCCAGCAGGGTGCTTTTACCCTGGCCGTTGGCGCCGATCACACCCACCACGGGCGCATTCATGTCCACAGACAGCTCTGCGTGCCGCCCGAAATTTGAGAGAGATAGATTCAAAATCCTCATGCTTTTTTGACGCGCTTGCGGCGATACCGAACTCCTGGATACAACTTCAACGAAAACACTACATACCCTTCTTGCTGTGCGAATGTGCTCATGTGCGTTATCCTGCCGGACAGGTACCTTCCCGTGCGACAGGGTGCAGTGCACTTGCAAGGCTCATCTGGCAGGTTGTAGTTGTGTCTGTCGCAGTCTTTGCCACCGTCGTCATATTCCCACAGATTTACTCTGTCTCCTTTTCGGTAGTCTCGGTCATTCTTCCTGATTTCGAACGTCTTCAACCCTTTGAGGGAGGCTTTAAACGCTTCCAGGCGGGTATTGATGTCGTGTGTTTTCAAGGTTTGCTCATCTGAGCTTCCACAAATTGTTGCAGCACATTACCGGCCGAGTCGGCGCCGCACGTGACTAGCTGGTTGCACACTGCCAGCGTATCAGGCATCGACACGAATTGCGGCAGGTAGGTAGCAGGATCCGGTATGACACCGTTGACCATGCGACTGTCCACCTGCTGGCCCAGCTCGCTCAGAGTGTAGCTCTCAACACGCACGATACCGTGCTCCCCTGCAGCAGCATACAGCGCAGCGCGTACGCCTTCCACCTTGGCGTTGTACGTGGCCAGCACCAGTATCGGACCGTGCTCCAGCACCTTGGACCGGACCACGCGTAGAGCATCTTCCAGATCCGCCTCCCGGTCGACGTTGAGTGTCACCACAGGCCGGTGTTTGACCGGGATCAGCTCGAAGCCGATGCACTGCCAGGCGCCGCCGGTTTTGACGAAATCCAGCAAGGTCACGGTGTGCGTCAGAGGCTCGTCTCTCTTGCAGAGTTCCGTTGCCCCGGAATACCCGATGATGCCTGCCGTGGGATTTACATAGTACTCGCAAACGTGAATGTCCCCAAGCAGCACAGCCGCCTGGCTGCGCACTGCGAAGTCTTCCAGCTTGATGCTGTTCTCCGTGGGGAACTTGGCGAACTCCTGCACACTGCCATGCCAGGTAAGCACGTCCCAGCTTATGTCCGTCCTGGACAGCTGTTCCCTCAAGGCGTCCGCAGCCATGAAAGGCATGCCACGAACTTTCAGACCTCTGACATCCACTGTTACGTTCTCCAGCAGGCTGAGGCCTGAAGGAGGTGCCACATCCGGCGTACGTCCGGCGCCGCATATCTCGATCCAGCTGGGCTGCGCCATGTCATGATTGCCTTGTATCGCCAGTACAGGCAATCCTTTCGCCGCGGCCAGTTTGTGCACTTGCTGCAGCTGACTGGCCACGGCCGGCAGGTTCTCCGGAGCGTTGATCATGTCCCCGGCTACGATCATGGCGGCTGCACCTCTGGCAGCCGCCCCTTCCACACCAGACAGCATGGCCTGTAGAAAGTCTGTCCCACGTACTGTGGATCCGCTGGCGCTCAGCCTCAGATGATTGTCAGCTGTATGTGCCAGTCTCACCGTACCTGCAGCTGGTCTGTCAGGTAGTATTGTTGCCTGTGCTTTTACGAAGCTCATGCGACAGGCTGCTTTGCCTTTTCCTCCTGCTGCTTGCGCTCCCATTTCAGCCAGATGTCCACGGCCTGAGCCATAGGAACAATGTTCAGGATGCTGACGCCAGGGTATTTTTGAAGCACCGAATCGATCACGACACGCTGCTCAGGTACGCCCTTGGCTTTACGCTCGTACATTTTGCCATTCTCCATCCAGAACACTTTACCTTTCATCATGCGCGTCAGGCTCTTCTCCATCTGCATGCGTTCGATCCGATCGTCCAGCAGCATGTCCAAGTCCATGTCCAGGCTCCTTCCATGATACACCACAGCAGGCAGCGTCTTGGCGTACGCCTGCAGTTCGCGCAGCAGTTTACCCCCTCCGGCATCGAAAGGACGAGGCAGATGACATCCTCCCCTTCCATCGTTACTCACATGGACCGCTTTTTTACCCTCAATCCACAGTTCAGCAGAAAACGCCAGAGTCTCTTCAGACATGTCTGGATGTACTTTAAGTTTTTTGATTTCGAAATTCACGATTGTGAAGGCTTCATCATCTCGTTGAACATGTCGCGGAGGTTGCCCGCCATGTCGTCCACTGCTTTCTGATCCTCTGTCGTGTTGCGAGGCGTATACACCGGGGTGATGTCGAACAGGTTGGCGTAGTAGTCAAACACCACCCACAGATCCAGCTCGGTGCGCCGTTCGTAGTACGTGGTGCCGTCAGGCTTCCTGGCTACCTGCAGTATGACAGCCTCCCGGTCACCTACCCACCACACGGTAGGCCGTGCGTGCTTTGGAAATTCGGATACAGACCTTACAGGTATGCCGCAGAATCCGGACATGTTTTTCAACGTATCGAGTCCTAGCTCACGGGAGAGGGCCTGCAGGGCATCCAACAACGCCTGCATTTCGGCACGTTGCACACTCCCGCTGGTGCTGCCAGCACCGCCGCGCAAATGCAACACACCGCCTTTTACAGTGCAGTTCTGGGATCGCAGAATCCACGCGCTCCCTGTACCGTCGCATTTGGCGTCCCATCCGGAGCCGTCGGTCGTTATCAAAAAATGGTGTTCCTCCCGCGTACGAGCTCGACGCTGGATATCAAGATGGGCTTCTGCCGCGTTCATCAAAATTACTGGGTTGAAACCCCGCCCTTTAGGGCGGCTTTGGTTTGTTGTGATTGGACGTAGAGCTTGAGTGTCTCGATTGGAGTACCTCCGCAGGATGCAGCAAAAAAGCTCGGAGACCAAAAGGCTGATCCCCCAGAGTTTTTGCGAAGCTCCTCTTTGCAATCTCTCCGGGCTACGAACTATTGCCTTTGAGCGCATTTACCATTTCGGAAATGCTGACCTTTGGCGGATACTCCACAACTAGATGGGCGTGATCCTTGTCGTGGTGGGCCTCCGCAAGAACCAGATCGAGCCGCTTTGCAGCAAGATCGAACCCGCAGCGCAAGCTTGTCCACACCGAATCCGAGATCACCGCATGGCGGTATTTCACGACGAAAACCAGACGCACGAGCAATCTTGAGACGCTGTGATTATTTCTTCGTAATTCGGTTGATATTGTTTTTTCTTGGTGGTAGTCTTCAGTGTAGTGAAGGCAATTCGCATAGTCAAGCTCAAGATTTCCGGCAGCACGAAGGCTGCCGGACTGCTCGCTGCTTGGCTCAAGTCGGCGAACTGGCTTTCCGGCCTTGTTTTCAAAACCGCGGAGTTGAACTCGAATCGGCTGGCAAAAGCCCACTACGCCAACCTCCGGGAGATGGGTTTGCCCTCTCAGTTGGCATGTTCCCTCTGTAAAACCGTCTGTGCCACCTACAAAACGGCAAAGTCCAACAACCGTTGGCGACTGGCAAAGTTTACTCGCGCTATGCTGCCGGTTGTTTGGAAGCGGGATTTCAACCGCACCAAAAAAGGCGTCTCACTTTGGGGAGAACTTCTGGTTATTGAAGATTCTCGGCCTCTCCCTGAAGGTGGGTGGAAAGATTCCAAACTCAAACGTGTCGGTAAGCAGTGGTATCTGATCCTTGCGCATGAGGTGGAGATTCCAGAACCCAAAACCGAAGGTTGTATTGTCGGTGTGGACATGGGCGTGAAGCGAATGCTTGTCGCCACCAACTCCGCAAACGCCAAACCATTTTTCTTCCACGGGGGCGAGTTGAATCATCGTCGTTCGTGTATTCGCCGCACCCGTGCGGCTGTCCAGTCGGTTGGCTCTAAGTCTTCCAGACGCCTGCTTCGCAGAATGTCTGGAAACGAGGCTGCCGTAACCGCCCATCTCACGCATGTAGGCTCCAAGGCACTGGTCAGTTACGCGGTTGAAGTCGGAGCACGAAAAATCGTGGTCGAAGACCTCAGCAACATCAGAGACGGATCGCTGAGTAAAGGGAAAGACCTCCGTTCCAAAATCCACCGATGGCCTTACGCCGATATGCGATTCAAAATTGAATACAAGGCGGCGGCAGTCGGGATTGAGGTGGAGGCGGTCAGTCCTCGTAACACAAGCCGTGGGTGCAGTGCCTGCGGTCACGTCTCGGCATCGAACCGGAAGGGCTTGCACTTCTGCTGTCAAAAGTGCGGTCACAAGGACGATAGCGACCTTCAAGCGTCGAAAAACATTCGCGCAAGGTCTGTCTCCATAGCGCGCAACGCTACAGGGACGGGGAGCCTTAAAGCCCCTGAAAGCATCGGGTCTGTCGATATTGACTCTAAACTGTGCGTTCCGCATGGCGGTTTGGTGTTGGTGAAGGACTCGGCTAAAATCCGCGCCCTTTAGGGCGGGGATACTTTAACAGGCTTCTTCATCTCCCAGACCACCATCGTGAGGTGTGGATGGCTCCTCCGCGCCTAGCACGGAGGCGCCTGCCTGCAGACTCAACGGCTCTCCCGTCGATTTGGCAGCCGCCCACTCTTCCACCAGCGCACAGAACTCCCCTGTGAGAGGTCCGACGAAGCTGTTCGCCAGGGCCCGCTGCAGGGAGGAGGAGGCCGAAGGCAGGTTGTAAGAAGCCCTGGCGCGCGGGAACAGCACCGGGATAGTGCCCTCGGTGGCTACACCTTCCGCGGTAACGATCTTGAAGGACAGATCGATGCGTACGTCCATGGGATGCTCCACGGGCTTTGTATCGTCCTGCTTTTGCTTAGCCTCCTCCAGCTTGAGAAGTACACTCTCCATTGCCTCGCGCAGCCGGCGCTGCAGCAAAGATTCACTGCCCGGAGAACCGGTCTCGACGGGCTTGTTTCCTTCGGTTGTCTGTGTTTCCTGGCTCATCGGATGGTGGGGTGGGTGCGGGTACCGCTATAACCGGAGCACTGTCTGCTGTCCAGAAATTGCTTGTTACCGCCACCGGCCCGAATACCTGTCGGTCTGCTACACCCAACAGGGTTGATGGATCACCTGTGCTCTGCATGAAAGAGAATTACCACGACATTGCCTCCATGGCAAGAAACGACCCTGAGTTCCGCAGCAAGCTGGGCGCGCTGATGGTAAGGCTGTCGGACTCGCGCCAGCCGGACAAGCAACAGATCATCATGGATGTACTGCGCACTTGCCGATACAACATGGGACTGTTGTTACCGTGGTTCTTCCCCAACTTCAACGGTCCAGGATCACATCTTAGCTTGTTCTCCCGTCCGTTCAATTTTCCCATCTTTGCATTCCTGTTCGGTGGCTACTTGGTACTGCGAGGTTCGAGGCAGATTGGTAAGGCCTTGGAAGAAAACGAGCCTGTCCTGACACCGAGAGGATGGGTACCGATCAAAGACTTGCGTATTGGGGATCAAGTTTACGGGTCAGATGGAACTCCTGCTAGAGTCACCGGTGTGTTTCCGCAAGGTGTACGTCCAGTTTATCGCATGACGTTTTCAGACCAGTCTCAGGTGCTGTGCGACGAAGAGCACCTATGGTTGTGTAAAACGAACGGGGCCGCTGCATTCTCAGTTAAGTCTCTCAAACAAATAAGAGCGCGTAAAGGTGGGGACGCCCCTACCAGCGATCAGGGTATACGCATTCCATTATGTGCACCGGTTCAGATGCCAGCAGTGGATCACTTCATACCTCCATACCTGCTGGGGCTGCTGATAGGAGATGGGTCTTTGACTCCTGGAAATTGCAAATTTTCTACTTCCGACGCAGAACTTTTGGATGCGTTTGCCTCTACTCCGCACTGGGTCATAAAGCCAGTGGCCAGACAGTGCTATGCTGTTACAACCGACCACGGCTACAAAAGAGCCCCAGGAAGCAAATCTCCTTTAAATTTAGAACTGGAGCGCTTGGACTTGCGCAAGAGAGCCGAGCACAAAGCCATTCCGGAAGAGTATCTTTTCGACAGTCAGCAAAACAGGCTTGAGTTGCTTAGAGGTCTGATGGACACAGACGGCTCCATTTATGGAAAATGTCAAATGGAGTACTACACCGCCAGCATCCGCTTGGCAGAACAAGTCCAGTACTTGGTAGAATCGCTGGGCGGTAAGGCCAAGATAAACATCAAAAAAACACACTACACTAAAGCCGGCAAGAGAGTGAACTGTCTGGACTGCTACAGAGTGAAGATACAGATTCAAGGCAGCTGTCCATTCAAGCTATCCAGGAAAGCACGTAAATTTTACGATGTTAAGTACGATCGTGTGAGAATCCTTGAGAGGATAGAGTGTGTCGGTTCTCGACCGGCTGTGTGCATAACCGTAGACTCTTCTGACAACACTTTCATAACGCGCAATTGCATAGTCACGCACAACAGCACGTCAATTAGTTCTAGGCAGTTATGCATGACGAAACTGGTGCGGCCGTGGGTGTCGCACTACATCGCACCGCACAGCGAACACATCAAGACGTACGCCACCAAACTGTCTGAAATGCAGAGGTGCTTTCGATACGGAGGCAAGACCTCTGGCTTCCGCAACAACCTGTACTTCAAGGAGTTTCCGGGGCCCAGCCAGATCGAAATCAACCGGGTGCTTACCTCTTCCGGACACATGCGAGGCAAGACATGTGATGAGATCTGCTACGACGAGTACCAGCTGTTCGACTCCAGGCTCGAGGCGGAACTGGAGCAGTTGCAGCGCAATTCCAAAACACCCGTTACCATTTACAGCGGCACCTCGACCACCATCGACAGCCCCCTGGAAGCGCGCTTCCAGGCATCAAGCGGCTGCATATGGCACATACGCCGGCCTGACGGTAAAGGGTTCATCAACTGCGGAGATCCTCAACTGGTGTTGAAAATGTTCCGTCGGGAAGGTCTCTACTGCCCGTACAGCGACAGACCCCTTCTGAACACAGCGGACGGCATGCTTGTACCTACCAATGTAGGCAAGGCATCTGAAAACATCATCGGACTGCACGTACCGCAGTTCATCATCCCTGAGTTCACCACCGGCATCGAATGGAACAAGATCTGGAAGTACTTCAAACAGTGGGGAGAGGCGCGCACGCTGCAGGAAGTGGCAGGTATCCCGGTAGAGCAAGGCAACCTGGAAATCAGCCAGAAAGATCTGCAGGAGATGTGCTGCCTGCCGTTCCGCGATCGTGAGGAGATACAGCGGGCGCTCAAAGCAGGCCGTCTGTCTTATCGCTACATTGTGTCCGGTTGTGACTGGGGCGGTACGGACTTCGAAATGGCGCGCATGGCCAAGACCTCGTACACCGTGCATGTCATGCTTGGTGTGCACGGTGACGGTACGATGGACATATTGCACATGCACCGATACTCCGGCATGAACTATGACGAGATTGCGGCGCTGATCGTGAAGAAGCACATTGAGCTGGGGGGTTGTATGATTGCTTCCGATGCGGGCGCAGGCAGTGCCTACAACACGTTCCTGCACAAGGATATCCGCATCAACCCGGCACGCCACCTGGTGTTCCAGTACAATGCGCCGCACAGTCCGATGCTCTCCAGACCTGCAGCGCCTCATTTCGCCACCCACTTCCTGCTCAACAAGACAGAGTCCATCACTTTCATGCTGGACGCCATCAAGCATGGTCGCATCCGTTGCTACAGCTGGGAGGCTGCACAGGACTGTTTAACAGATCTGCTGCACAGTCGGCGTATCCATTCCGAATCACCCACAGGTAAACAGTTCTTCAAACACATCCGCAACAATCCTTCTCTGCCAGACGACTTCATGCATGGTATCAACTTTGCATTTACCGCTGCGCGCACCCTGCTGAAAGAGCCGCTGTTCGACGACCCGGGTGTTCGCGAGTACATGTACCAGATGATCGGTGACGCCAGTGTCTCCACCTGGAAACATGGCGGCAATCAGTCATTCGGCAGTCTGGTCGTGTCCGGGTGACACGTCACGCAGTTTATGGCGATAAAACTCTTCGTGTAGTGGGGATCCGTTCACCACCATACCGTCCACCCACCAGTTCTCCCCTTGCGCTGCGCAATACTGCTGATCGCTTTCGTGCGGGCGCAGCACCAGATCCATGGCAGGTAGCGACAGAGTGGAGCCGTCGATCAAACTTAGGATTGAAAAAGCCAGTCCCGATAGCTTGTCCTCTGTACTTGTACCTTCTTCGTCGCGCCAGTACCGGATCATACAACGCACATGATTCAAAAATACCTCTTTTGCTTCCTGCTGAGTGTAGGCCCTGCAAGCTATATCCGGTTTAGCACTCATGCCATGGCACTTTGCAGCGCGTCCATATCCAGATCCTCACACGGCTTCATTTCGATGTCGGCTGCGATATCACGCATCATGGCGCTTACTTCTTCTGCTCTCTGCTCCACCGGATCTTCCGGGTCGGAGATTCCAGCGGCGTACGCCAAATCAAACATTCCTGCCGGCTTGCTCAGCCTGCGTTTTCTGGGTTGCTTGCGAACTGACATGCTTGTTCCACGGCATCGTTTCCCGTGGCGATTATTGCGCTTAGCGTCTGTACGGGCACCTCCAGCAAAGATAGCTGTGAGATTAGCGCGTCGATATACTCGGCCAGGTCGTCATCGTTGTCTGCACCATCCTGCGCGGCTCTGGCAGCCACCAGCAGTTCATTCGCCACCTTGGGTGAGAATGTGCTCAGATTCGGATCGATTACGGCCGCCTCAAAGATTGTGGCCAGCATCTCGTCAAACTCCACATCCTCCACCACCCCGGCCACCTGGTCTCCCAGATGTCCGTCTATAAAAGCCAGACAAACGGCTTTGAAGCCCTCCACCGTGTTCTCGAACACGTCGGTGGTGAGCAGCGTGAATATGGCCTGCAGCCGGTTCTTCAAGGCCTCCGGCAGACGCACCCTCCAGCGCTCCTCGAGCGCCTGAAACACTGTCATGGGATCTAACTGCTCTTCTGCGTAGAGCTCGGCTGTGGGGATCGAATACTCCAGCACAGCCATCAGCGGAACGGCCCTGGTGTCGGGGTCGCTCAGCAGACTTGGAATGTGCTGCTCTTTGATCGGCCACATACGTTACGCGGTGTGGTATGCCGTCAGGCAGGAGGCGAGCTGTTGCAGCTGTCCGTCTCCCAAAGCCTCCAGCATACAGCTGGCCTCCAGCGTGTCGGAGCTGGCAGCTTTGTGAATGGCTTCCAGACTTTCTTTGGCAGCTTTGGGCAGCCAGGAACAGAGCACGTCCACTGGTACTGAGGTTATCACGGCCGCGGGGATGACCTGATCACGCAGTAGCAGGCACTCCTGCGCCTGCTTGGCAATGGTCTTTTCGGATATGCCGCTGAACCAGATATCAGCCGCGGAAGGCGTCAGAGAACTGATTTTGATCTGGGACGCTTTATCCAGCATTTCCCAGGTCTCGGCGCAGATCTGCCTGGTGCTCTCCGACGGATCGTGCTCGAACACACTGACTGCCTCCTTGTACAACTGGCCGGACTGTTCGTCCAACGCCAGGCGGGCTCGCCACTCCGACGCGCGCTTCACACCCTCGATGTCCAGGACGGTTTCTTCCCCGACATGCCGGACGTTTTCGGGCAGAGAAGTAAGGCCTAGTTCCTCCGCGCGCTTTACCATGGCACGGGAAGCCTGCCTTGCCAGCTTCACCGGAAGGCGTCCTTCCGCCAGATCCCGGCTCAGCCCCAAGACGGACTCTGTCAGATCGTCCACGGACCTCATGGGGTAGAAGTGTCCACTCTCCACGTCCAATGCGTAAAGCTCGCTTGCCTGCTTGGTGTTCTGCTGGAGCAAAGGCTCCAGCAACGGAAGAACATCGGCAGAGTTGCCATGCAGCTCGGCTGCCGCCTTGATGTTTTCCAGAACGGCCTGGGGCACATCGGACATCACGTGAAGGTAGGCTGCGGTCAGAAAGGTAGCCACTTTGTTGTGGGCTGGATGCTCCCTTTTTATCGGGTCTGCGAAGGCTGTGTCGTGCAGTTTGGCCACTTCTTCGGCACTGGGGAACGTGGCCGCCTTGACGACATAGTCAGGCATGCTATCTGCGGCGGTCAGCTTGAACCATCCGCGGGGGTTGTTGTCGGAGATAAAATCCATGAGTAAATGTGGTTCGATGGAGGGTACTGTGCAATAGCTAAAAAATTGCCGACCAGAGCGGATAAGGCTCTGATACTTCGAATCGGCACGTTTGCTGGCATGGCCAAACAACGTGCTGTTCAAATATTTATAACACGTTTGGGCCGGTTGTTGCAATATACCAGCCCTTGTTTAAAACTGCCTGCACATGACCGATGTAACCCTGCTTGAAAGCGCGATCACCCCCATGGACGTGGTGGGTCGCTTGAATCTTGAGGTAGAGGTCCGGGAAGGAAACTACTTCATCAGCTGCCCGCACTGCAGTTCGGAATGCTGGGTCACCCCCTCCTCTTTTCTGTGCATGAACGACTCATGTCCCATGCTCGGAGGCAACATACTCGACATCGCCATGGCGTCGTGCCGCCCGCGTACGTACTCTGCAGCCGTGTCCTGGCTGTTCGACATGTTCTCCGACAGGTTGCGTACAATGCCAGAACTGCTTGGAGAGGCGGCACACGGACGTCTCGTAGACCAGCACAAATCCAGGCGCCGTTTGCTGAAGTTTATGCGCAGCCTGCACCACACATCCAAGCTGGTGGGAGGCAGGGCTGTGCTGCTCGACTCTCTCAGGGAACAGGGCATGTACGACCCGGGAGGGCACTTGGTGAGCGTACTGCTGCAACCTGAGCAGAAGGAGCTTCTCAAAATTCTGGAAGAACTGATCGGCATCGACAAGCAACTGCCATCCAAGGACCTGCTCTGCATGGTTTACTGGGTGTCCCCGCACGAACCTGCGGCCATTGTGTTAAGCGACGTGCGCGGTACGTGGAAAACCAGCATCAGACTTCGAGATTTCAAAATGGCTGTGTGCGGGCTGCACTTGCTGGGTCCCAAGATTCAGCAAGTGCACTTGTGTGCTTCTGCGGTGGAGGCCGGCATCGTCAACAGTCATCTGTGCAGCGTCCGTAACGATACCATTGCAACGGCCTTCCTGTTCGACGCTGCTGGAGAGGTCGTACCCGACATGCCCTCTTCCGTACTGCGCTGGAACCAGAACATGAACCCTGCCACGGTGTCGGACATGTACACATCACTGCCTTCACTGCGCATGCAGTGCGATGAGTCCTCCCCCGTCTCTTACGATCAGTTCATTTACAGACTTCTTCGACCGCATGTGCGCGGCGGACGCTTTTCCAGAACGGGTCTGCACCTGCTGGGACATTTCAATCCACAGGCGCTGATCAAAAACCGTCTGCTGAAGCTTTTGGAAAACGCGGGGCTGACAGGATGTGCCGACCAGCTGAAGAAACAGTTGTACAATGTCGTGATATCACAGCAGGAGCGCACTGCCACTGTAGAGACCCCCAGCGGATACGCCGTGCGCAGAGCCAACGGACTGCTGGAATGGTTCAGTAACTTCACGCTTCGGGTGGAGGCCAACGTCACCTTCGGCAATGATGCACCTCTACATCACGAGCTGCAGATTCTGATCGCCGACGAGACACACACCACCACAATACCTGCACGCATGCTGGAATCCCCCAGAGAGCTTCAGGAGGCTATCCAGTTGCATCTGGCGGTACGCAACAGCCATCACGTACCTGTGCTGCGCGATACCCAGCCATTCAAGCAGGTGGCATTCTATCTCCGAGGCACCGCCACCCGGGCAGCTGTGAAACAGGGTGTGTCGTACCTTGGGTGGAACTACACCAAAGACACGTTTGTCATGCCAGGTTGCATCATCAGCATGGACCGCGGCATCGAAGAGGGTCCGTTCGCATTTCACCCAGAGATCGTGGCGCTGGATGCCTTTACTTCAGGACAGCTCCCCATCCCGGCCCGCCAGGAGTGCAGCACAGACGTTCAGAGAGTACAACTGCTCATCATAGGTTCTTTGTTGCGGCACTACCGTGGCGAACTGTTGCAGCCCATAGGCGTGCGGCATGACGGTGTCGCGGAAGCGTTGCTGCAGGCTGTATTCCGCGGAATGGGACAGACCAAAGGCGTACGCGGTAATGACGCCGCGCAGACGCTGCGCGGCTACCCGTCCTGGATGCTGCAAGGCAGACGGATGCCGTCTGGATCCTGTCCGATGCTCATCCTGACGGGTGATCATGGCTTGCAGCTCACGCAGCCCATAAAACAGTCGGAAGCTGACCATGCAGCTGCGTGCACTCAGCAGCTGGTACGCAGGACAGTGGAGAGTCTTTTGGCTTCGCCAGAAGCGCACGACTGGAAACGTCAGCCTTCCGTGCTCTACAGCAACGGCCTCATGCTGGAGGCCTCGGCTTTCCTGCATGAGCGATTTGGTCTGGAACTGAGGCCTCCGCTGGAAAGTTTCAACTGGCTGGAGGCTGTGCTGGGCGGATTGCGCAAAGACACCGTGGCCCGAGTACTGTCCTACGACTTCACCCCGCAGGTGGTTCGCTGGCACCTGTCCCGCATGCCGGCAGATATTGATGCGGTCGAGCTCGAGCTCGAACTGCGTCGTGTTGCCGGCAGCGTGCGTGTGAAACCTGATTCGAACATCATCGAAACAGATGCAGCTGCCACGCTGGACATGCTGACCAGTTACTACGGCAGCACGCCTTTACTCAAAGCAGAACCCGTCTGATTCAACCAGGCGGATAAATCACATAGTCGCAGAATAATTCTGTGGATGATGCAGGTTGAGCATCCACCCGCCAGCCGTTTTCCAGCACCTGTACCACCCGGGAGTGTGCTGCGTACTCTGGGCCTGTTTGATTGCGTAGTGCAAATCCGACCCGCAGATCGGAGCGCATGAGAAATGGGGGTATGATGTCTGCAGTCCCACCCGGCGGTATGACAACGAAGCTGGAATAACAAGCTCCAAACCCATCGTCAGCATCCGCAGTCAGGTTCCAAGGAGAGTCCGGTACGCTGACTCGCTGTACTCCGGCGACACCCCCTTTCAGGCTCCAGTGTATGGACAACACTCCAGACGGCAGCGGTGCTTTGTCCAGAATGCGTACCAAGTAGGTCAGTCCCCCCACAGGAGATCGCAAAGCGATTATTTCTGGACGGCATATCTCCCTACCAGATGCAGAGCAAACAACGCACTCTGCAGGCAGCGTGACCGCCTCCGGGCCCTGTGTCAGCACGGGAATGGTACCGTACCCTTTCAGAAGCACAGGGAAGGAGTGCGCCTCACGCAAATTCACTGGCGCGACTAGACCTGGGAGCACAGGTAGAAGAGTCATTTTTTAGCGTTCTGAATGGACTCCTGCATTTGTTGTATGAGCTGCAACCTCTGTTCATAGGTCAGCTCCTGGGAGGCTTTTGTGATTGCATCTGCGCGCGCCTTTAAATTGATCTCCACCTGGTTGCGCAGCCACGGCAACAACACATCTTCCATCAAACGGTCCGCTCCGTGTGATGTGCCTGTGGAGTTGTTCCAACGCGTGGTGTGTAGCGAGATGGCATCAAGCTGCTCCTGGTCGATATCCACCGATTTGGTGATGGTAGTACCTCCCGAAGTGATGGTCACTGTCAGTGCCATGCTGCCTGATATAGGAGCTTGTTGGGACAGCCCTGCGCAGATCAAAACCGACAGTGCAAAGGTCAGACTCCAAACACGAAGATTATGCAGATTGAGTTTCATATTGCCCGAGGGTTGTTGTAATAATAGCACAAGGTTCGGTTACATCAACTGTCACTGCGGAGTGATGGTCTGGGTATCGTCTCCATTAATCGCAGTGAAGACCATACGGGATCTCAGGACGGTCTGCGTGAGAGAGCTGGTGGCGTTGGCGCGGAGGAGGATGGCGCTGCCACTCTGTGTGGCGTCGTAAGTGACGGTCAATGTGCCGGCGCTGGCGGCGGTGGTGCCGTCGGTCTGGGAGACGGTGGCGGTGATGGTGCCGGCTTTGTTCACGGCGCTGAAGCGGATCTCGCTGGTGAGGGCTTGGTAGTCGGTGCCGTCGCTGGCCCAGACGGTGATGGTGGCGGTGCCGCCGGTGACTTTGCCGCTGGCGAGGGCGATGCTGGCGAGGTTGGTGGCGGTGCCTTCGGTGAGGTCTTTGACGCGGCCGATGATGCGGCTGCGCTCCTGCACGCTGTTGGCAGTGCTGCCACTGCTACTGCTCATGCTAGTTTCCACAAACACGTCACCGCCGGCGCCGGTACCGGTGGATGTACCGCTCTGCAGTCCGATGCTGCCTCCGGCGATGTTCGTGCCGGTACCATCTGGACCACAGACACGCTGGGTTATGGGTGTAGTGCTGTCGGTACCAAGCTGGAAGACGGCGGCGGCATCGCCGCTGATGATGCAGTCGCCGCCGAGGGCGAACTCGTAGGCGCGATTGGAGCTGGCGAACCTACCCGAGGCGGCCGTGACAGTCCAGAAAGGTGTGAGGGAGGCGTTGACGGTGCTGCTGCCAAGTTGTGCACCCCCTCCGGATGCCGTGTAAACCGCGCTGCCTGAGGAAGTGTAAAGTGTGCTGGTACCTACCCCTGATACGACACCAAACTGTATACGATGCACCCCTCCTGTTACGACGGAAAACAAATCTGCACCACTACTGCGAATACCTGTGTTCGTATCATTGGCAAAAGCCGCGGCAGGCGCTGCATCAGTACCGTCTGGTAACAATTGTACGCCGGTGAAGGTGTTGGTAGCAGTCAGCGTTGGAATGCCGGACAGCGTAGCGCTGCTCCAATTCCATGCCCCGGTTGGTGTGTAGCTGCCGCCTAGTTCAAGGATGGTATCGCTCGCGTCGCGGAGTGTTTTGGTGCGTTCAGAGGTGGTGGGCCCGCTGAATTTGGTGAATCCGTTTCCAGTTCCGCCGTATGTGCTGGCTATGATCTGTGTGAGGGCGGCAGATCCGTCGAAACTGTTACCATAGATGGTGCGGGCAGTCGTCAACGTGGCTGCACTACCTGTCGTGGACTGGTTGAATGTAGGCCAAGTAAAAGACCCGGTGGAGAAGTTGCCGCTGGTCGGTGTACCCAACGCACCTCCGCTCAACAACACACTCACCCCTTCCACCTCCAACACACCAGCAGACGGCCTGGAGAGCGTGGTGTCAGTGGCGTGTCCAAGTTCTATGGTGGCGATCTGAGGCGCGGTATCGAACACCAGCTTTCCTACACCCGTGGCACCAGTACTGGTGACTCCTTCCAGAGTTACGTGCCCTGCTACCGAAAAGTTGCCTGCATTGGTGAGGGTCAACAAATCTGCCGAGTTACCGGCATTGACCACCTTCCACCCGGAAGTACCTGCGTAATTGTACACGACATTTCCGCTGCTGCCGAACAGCAGCATACCGGCATCGTTTACATTTACCACGCCGTCCTTGAAAGTGACTGCACTGGAGAAAGTCTGACCGCTGCTCCAGGTATTGGTACCATTAAGGAGCGGCACCGCTGCTCCGCTGGTGCCGACGATGGCGTAGGTCAGCAATCCGCCAGTTGCGTTCGGTGTATTTCCGAGCGCGGTAGAGATGCCGGTACCAAGCGCACTGAGACCAGTCCCTCCGTTGGCTGTGCCCAGCACGCCTGTTACAGATCCGAAGCCTGCCAAAGCCAGAGTACCAGCAGTCGTCTGATACCCGGAAATGGAAGCACCGCTTGGAATGGTTACGGTGCCGGAAAACGTAGGTGAAGACAGAGGCGCGTAGCTGCTTAGATCTATCGTCGCCCACGTAGCATCACCTCGCAGAAACGTAGACGAACTGGCTGTGCCTGTGGTGCTCAGTTTGCTGAGGGTAATCGCAGCGCTGGCACTTATGTCGGCGTTGACGATGGTACCGTCGGCAAGCACGGTGCTGGTCACCGTGCCGGTGTCTCCAGTGCTTATGAGCGAGCCGGAGCTCTGCGGAAGAAAGAGCAGATAGAAGGCACTGGCCGGGCTGGCGCTGATTGTATAGCCAAAGCCGGTGCTGGCGTCGTACCGTAGCAGCAAAGAGCCGAATCCGAGTTGTCCCGAGAGCGATCCCGTGTGCGCGGCGAACTGGTTTGCATTGACTGTGCCGGTGAAGGTCGGACTCGCGAGCGGTGCGTACGTGCTGGCAGCCGTAGCTGAAAGCAAGTAATCCGAGATCGTCCCATTTTGCGTAGCCAGAGTACCCAATCCCAGGTTGGTACGTGCAGTGACAACATTGTTCAGATCGCTCAGATTATTGGAAACAGTCAATTGCGCCGCATTCAATACACTACCCAGCCCTACAGCGGACGCATTCAACGTCTGCCATGTCTTGTCGCCTCGGTAGTATTGCCCAGCAGATCCAGCCACCAATACAGGTTCGTACGTGCTGGCAGCCGTAGCTGAAAGCAAGTAATCCGAGATCGTACCGTTCTGCGTAGCCAGGGTGCCTAATCCCAGGTTGGTACGAGCCTGCCCTGCTGTGCTGGCATTGGTCCCTCCGTTCGACAAAGGCAACAGCCCTGTTACACCGTCGGACAAAGACACTGCGCCTACACTCAGCGTATTGCCTGTGCGAGTAATGCCGGTTCCAAGCGTAATGCGTGCCGGGATGTTGCTGACAGAGTCCGTACCCCACAGGTATCCAGCGCCGCCTGGTATTTTCCGTTCCGTGAGGGGCCCGGTGGCGTTTACTTTTTGAGATATCGAGTAGTCCCCCTGGCTCAGTTGAGCCCGAACGAACAAAGTGGACAACGACAGTACGAGGAGTGCGATGTATTTCATGGGAGTGTGATAGCCTGCTTGCCGACGAGTTTTCCGTCCTTGTCATAGAACAGAACGTAGCTGTGATCGCTGCTAAACTGTGTGAAGGCTACCAGATCGGACAATGCAGACACCGACGGGGTAGATATTCCAGAACCGTCAATAGTTTCGGAGGATACATCGACGGCGGCGCTGAGTTTATTCCAGTCGCGCACCAACAGATCACAGTCGCTACGAATCACCGCTTTGGCATTGTTCAGCTCTTCGAAACTGCGACACAGCAGCACAGCCTTGTTGTGCCGGAAAAACGAGTGGTTTTCACTCAGCGCCCCAGGAATATTGCGCAATTGAGAAGCGCTGGCCACGTTGTGGAATATGTGGTTGCCGTCGCTGTCTCCTCGCCGGTAAACAAAAATACCGCTGTCCGAGGGACCGTTCTGATCCGGTGTTACCACTGCGCGTACTTCCAGGAGCCACAACGCGCTCTGCGCTTGTGCATCTCCTTGTTGTTGCGGAGTCAGAAATTGCAGATTGATAATCATGGGTAAGAATTGGCATAGAAGGCGCCCGCCACTATGGAAGCCACGCACGTAGCTGCGTTGGAGGGACCTGTCGGTAGATTTTCCAACGTACTACTTATCAGCGAGATGGAGCCTGGGGTGCCTGGAGATCCTCCTGATCCAGGCGTGCCCGAGGCCAAGTTCACAACCCCGCTTTGCACGATCGAACGTATCAGAGTAATAGAACCCCCATTACCTCCAGATCCTCCTAAACCAGAGTTACCAGCACCAGCACCTCCGTCGGAACCGGGAAGCCCTGGCTCCCCGCCAGGACCGCCCGTACAGTTCACCGATCCTGTAATGCAACAGTCCGTGATAATGAGTTGTCCGTTGGTTCCTCCATCACCTCCACTACCGCCACTACCTCCTGGATTGCTTTCATCTCCATCTTGACCATTACCTCCAGCGCCGCCGTTGGTAGGGAACAATGTGATGGAACCGGCCACGAACACGTTACGTAATTCAGTATTTACGGTACTGGCTCCTCCATCTCCTCCATTGCCTCCAGGATATGTGCCCGCGGAGCCGTCGCTGGCGGAATTAAAGTAGTTTATGGCACTGATCTGGATCTGTTCACGACCATTACCTTGAACAATGGTGTCGTGCGGTACTGACAGCGTACCTATTTGGCTGAACGCTGTTCCTAGACCCATAAATGTAATCGTGGTATTCCCGGGCAGCGTGGCATCCCCCACAGAGCCTATGCACATAATGTGATAGGCGCCAGCATCAAGAGCGCTTTGTAAAGTGCCGAAAGGGGCTCTCAAGTTGCCGAGTTGCGGGGCGAGAGATGAGTCCGTCTCGGTGACCAGCGCAAAGCCTGAGCCCCATACACTCAACCCCTGCGTAAAATGATAGATAGCGGCGAGCACCGCAGCAGGTGTCATGGCTTTGGTTGTGCTGCTGCCGGTCCTGGCATCATCGTCAGATGCTGCGGGTACAGTAACCGTGCGGTCCGTGCCAAGCGAACCGCCGCCTGTTGCCAGGCCAGCCGTAAGCACACTGGGCTTGTTTGCCACGACCGACCAGTCAGGTGTGACGTCTCCGAGTTCGATGTAATTGCTGGAGGATGTCTTTGAGCCCGACCCTTTGTACACCCAGCGCTTACCGTCGCTGGTAATGACCACAGTCTGGCTGTTCACCGAAGTCTGTTCGTCATTGGTCAGACTGGCAATCGTGCCCCCGGCCGGGATCAGGGAATCGAACGAGGTCAGTACTGGAATGCGCGCAGGATCGAGTACACCGCTGGTGATAGCCGAAGCTGCATGCGTGTGGCTGGTTGTGGCAAACAACGCAGCCAGACCCTCGGCCCACGCCAGTTGCCGTACGCTACCGTCGGCCATGATGACGATCACGGTCTGTGGTGTGGATGTGGTTGTGGGCTTTAAAGCCAGCGGGTGGGGCATGGTATTTAGGCGGTGAGAATCTGATCTTCTTCGTCCAGCATCGGCTCAAGGAACTCGTCCACTATAGCGTTGTTCAGCGACTCGTCCAAGGCTTCGGTCTGCTCGTAAACAAGCAGCACGCAGGATACGGGCATTACGTCCAGCATGCGTTTTATCAAGACGGGGTCTGCGGGACCTGTTGTGCGCAGCGCCAGCACCTTATCTCCCCACAAGTACGAGAACAGCAGATCTGCTGTGTCCATGCTCGTACTGTCACCATCCCCAAGGCCGAGGGCTGAAGCCAGGTTGTAGGCCGATATCCTGAGATTTTGGCAGTAACGCAACCAGCGGTTAAATCGCACACTGCCTTCGAATGTGGAGGTTACGCACACCAGCACGTGCGAGCCGTCCACGTACCCCTGTAGCGCAATGGTATCTGGCAGTATAATGTCGCGTAAAGGCGACACGTACTTCGTAGAGATGCCTTCCGCCCAAGACAACGACTGCCACCACGCCGGTCCGCTTTGACTGCTGTACAGAAGATGCTTGCGTCCCAGCCACATGCCCACCCTCAGTTCGACTCCAACAGCCAGCGGAACGTGAGGACAGGTGACATACCATTCGCTGTCCGCGGTGATGTAGCGCACCCCGCCTGACAACAGGCATACCTGCACAATGACACCAGAAACAGGACACTGCTGCGCACCATCCCAGTTGTGTACGAGACGCTGCAAGGATCTCAAACCAGTGCTGCATCTTTTGACCTGCAGCAACTCCGTTACGGCGTGGGTCGCCCCCGCGGCAAAAGCCCGGCCGTCCCTGGTAGCTGGTTCTTCCAGCCAGCACCGCACCTCTCTACCCAACAAGTCTCCAGGATGGGTGAAAAAGAAAACGGATTCGGCGCGCTGAAAGAAGCCGCTGCCTGCCAGCAACACCACGCCTCTGCTCTCCAAGGCTTTCACGCGACGGGCGTCGGGTAGTTCAAGACGGTACCAGGCAGGTTGCGCCTCAGCATCCAACACATGCGCACTTCCCGGCAGTAGCATCGGCGCGGAATCCGGCGTTAGCACGGGCGTGACCGATGAGGACGGCACCAACCACAAAACCGTACCGTCCATCGAGTGTACAGGATGTCTGGAATGGAATACGCTTCTGAGCTGTTCGACACCATCCTCAGTGTACTCCTCCCACACCGCCAGTTCCCGGCTAGGACCTTCACTGCGCAACTGATTCATGTCCGGGTTCCAGACATAAGACAATGCGCCCTGCAGATCCGCAGGGGAGCAGTGCAGTCTGGACATGGGAGCACTGTAGTGCGTAGCCTGAGCCAGCAGGTGAAACAAACGCAGGCTGTCAGGTGTGAGATTTTCCAGCCACGCCGTCATGCCGGCCGAGGCGCTGGGCATGTCTGCATAGAAAGTGGACGGATTAGGATTCATGCGAGTAAACCACTTTCATGTCAGGGTGGAGAATGAACGCCGTGTTACCACCAGCTGCGGACAACGTCTGATCGTCCTCGCCAACGCGCGGGTCTACCCACACCAGGTTCACGAGCGATCTCAGGTCGTCGATAGGAAGTTTGGGCACTGCCTGTGCCGCAGCCTCCAATCCGGCCATATCTTCTTCCGGCAAGGCTGCATCCGCAGCCGACACATAGTCCGCTATTCCTGTGTGCAGAGCAGCACGCAGGCGAAAACCTGTAACGCTGCGAGCCCCTGCGCTGTAAACGAGATCGGACAGGTCCTCCACACTAAACCCGCGACCGTCGAAAAGCGTGTCGAAGTACGCGCTGATGTCCGCCGTGGCCTGGGCTTCGTTGAGCAACACTCCAGGGTCTGTTTGGTAGCGGACCACCAGTTCGGTAATCACCACTGGAATCATGGTACGCACCAGCACGGAGGCCCAAGGCACTCCTTCTTCACGCAGCCAGCTGCGCACGGCGCCGGCAGCCGGTTCTGCCAGGTAGGTTATCTCAAACCAGGCGTACCGTTTGTCGTCCGCGGCCAGTGTATGGGAGAGGAGAGAGGCACCTGCTGAAGACTTAGGCATGGGGATGACCATGTGCAGGCGCTCTGTACTGGAAAAAGAACAAGTAAGCAGCGGCGATACCGGGCTTGTTGATCTGGAGTACAGCACAGGCTCACAAGCCACATCTGGTTCGGTAAGTGCGCGCACCTTGAGCAAAACCATGGGGGTCTCCATGGGAGCCCACGCCCCGATAAAGGCATCCACACTTGCACCTTCCTGGTCAGCTATGTACTCCAGACGAACGCACTGTGTGAGCGTTGTACGATACGCACTACCCACATGAAGATCCATGCAATTGGCAGAAGACAGTCCGAGAGGAGTCAATGCAGACCGCAACATGACAGGATCTCCAGGCGCAGTCACCACCACGCCTGTAAGGTCTGGAAAAGTCTGCATGAGCATTCTGCGGGTAGAGCCCCTCGACATCAGCCCGGCAGAGAATGCGGTCTCAGTACTGCGGCGCGCCACAGCCGGGACGCTGTTCAGCACACGCCCTGCGGTGAAACTGGAGACGGCGGTTGCAGACACCAGGTTGTCGATCACTACACTGGTAGCTGCCTCCGTACCTGCCTGGATGGTGGTGGTGGCGTATCCGGTTACCGGCAGCACCGCACCGAAGGTGGTGGAGCTCAGCGCGAACAGAGGGTATATTTGTGGCTCAGTTTTGGGCGTACCTGCGCGACGTATTTTGATGATCCCGTCCGGGAAGCCTCGGATGCGCATTACATCCACATCATTGAACAAAAGCTGCAATCCTCCAGGCACGTCCACATCCGCATCTTTGCTGAAAGTGAGCAGTACATACCCAGAAGTATCGATGACTTCCTGCTTGCGCGCACCCAAGGCTAGCAGATGGCGCTCTACAAAGTCGCAATCGAACACCACACCATTGGCCACACCCGCCACATCCAAATCCTGCTGCATGCGGGTCAAGCCTTCCTCTACAGCAGCTACAAGCATGACAACGCCACTCAACGTACTGGCGTCGAATACACTGCCTGGACGTGTGTCCAGGTCTGGCAAGATGGTCTTTATCCATCCTGTCAGACTGTCACGCACTGTGCTCAGCTGGGCGGGGGTGAGTTCGGCGGGCGCCGGCAGGTAGTTGGCGAGAAAGGACATGGATTTAGTTGACGGGTATGGTCGTTCCGAACTGAGACTGATCTGACAGCTTGACCACCACAGACAGGCTCAACCTTGGAGGTGCGAACTCGGCGATCTCCAGCCACATGCCAGAAATACCGCTACCGTCCTCTGTATATTGGTTGATCCATTCCATGGTTTCGGCCGCAGCGAAATTGGCCTGGTGTGCGGCAGCCTGACGGTTGTTCATGAGTCCGTACTGACCGTCAAGTAACAGATTGGTGCCGGCTTCTGGCAGAATGTAGTTTTGTCCGCGCACTGTACCCAAGTTGATAAGCGCATTCTGCACCGTGGAGGCATACTGCGTGACAGCCTGGGAAGGAAGTAGTTCCCATCCAAGCAATCCATTCAGCTGTACGGTCATTCCAATCATAGTTTCACGGTGGTAAGTACAAACCCTGCGTCAAACGATCTCAAGGCGTGCAGACGCACACCATGTCGCATAAGTTCCAGTCTGGAAGCAGTGCGGTGTTGCGCATCCCTTTTTAAAGCTGCAGTCAGCAAACCTACAGAGCGCGACCGGAAAAGCTCCGGAAGTCTGTCCGCTTCCTGTTTCTGATTCAAATCGTCAGGCACCTCCAGTGCTGAAAATTTCCGACTACCGTCGTCATACGCTTCTGCGAATGGTACAGTTTTGCTACGACCCTGCAGGAAGCGGTCATAGTGCGCAGCATGTGCGAAGAACTCCGCACTGGATTTGGCCGGAATCAGATTCACTTGGCGTACACCCCCTCCAGGTCTTGTGCCAGTGCGGATATACGCTGCGCCAGGCGGGCGCAGCGTCTCGAAATCTGGTACGGCGCCAGTTTCGTGCGCTGCATGATCTGCTCCACTGGAAGTACCTGTGCGCCGTTGTAGCCCGTACGACCCTCCATGAGAAGCCTTCCTACCCGGTCCTCTTCACGGTACACAATGTCCGCAGCCTCCCGGAGGAAGTCTGTGGAGTTCTGCGCAATGCCGTCCGGAAATGAACTGTCTGAAGGGGTGGATCTGGAGGCCGTCTGGATGTCACCGATGCGACGCACCGAAAGTCCGCTGGCATCGGCCAGCTCGAGCTGGTCTGGCTCCCGGTCGTGCTGGTCTCTAAACTGCTGGCGCGCCCGTTCCAACTGCATCGCATCCAGTTGCACACGTTCTGGCAGACGGATCACCTGGCTGTTGTCCCGTTTGAAACGCTGCAAAGGCAGCAACTGTGTACCGAGCCACGAAGGCAGGGACGCTCCGCTGGAAGCGTCATAAGTCTTGACCGCAGTAGCGGCCAGCACTCTGGCCTTGCCTGCCAGCAACGGGTCGTCCCGCATGCCCATGCGACCGAGATGCAAGTCGATATGAGGCTGCAAGGAGGCTATGACGCGGGACATGTTCCCTGGATGCTTATCCCGGGTCCATGCGTCATAGTCTGTCTGCCATGCGGCTGTGTTGTCCGTCATGTTCCGAGCTTAACGCGGACGGCGACGGCCCGCAAGCGTGCGTCTGGCGTGCAACTTGTGCTGAAACTCCTGAATCAAAGCCCCCTTCTGGCAGCCGGACGGACAGTTGATCTGTAGAGCTCTCCAGGCGGCTGCGAACTCCCTTTGCAAATCCGGATGCTCCTGTAAACCTTCAATGGTCGGAGGTTGGGTCATAGGAGGCCTCCAGTATCACGTTGAACTCTTGCACCAAGGCACTGAGGGCACACGTAGTGCAGTCATCTCCCAGGGAAGCGAGGCGCCTCTCATACTCCATCCGCAGAGCCTCGCAGCCTTCAAAGTAACACGGTTTGGACTTGTCAAAGAAGTCTTGCATCCAGCTTATCTTGCGGCGGTCCGACAAATCTGCCCGGACGATATGCCTGATTTTCCCGTCTTGCTCCACTGTCTGCACAACAGCACCGAACCGTTCGGTAGTCTGTATAATACGCGCGTCTTGCACGGTTGCAGGAGCAGGAAGAGAGACCGGCACATCCACACGCCGCTCTTCCAGCAAAATGCCAGTACCGCGCTCGATGCGCAGTACGTAAGGAATCAACTTCCCGCCCTGCATCTTTTTAATAGGCAGGTCAAAGTGCTGGGCAGATTGGACGGTCGAAGGGCTCATGTTACTGGGCATAAACGGCCATGCATGGCCCTTGGCAATTATTTTGTGCGCCGTCATTGCCAGGTGCGCCTGGTTGTCCGTCCTTGCCGGCTGCCGGCATCACGGATGCGGGCACTTCCTGGCTTGCACAGGACAATGCCGATCGGGACAAGCGATAGGCCATATCGTTGGCCTCTTGCTTCGTCGCAGCCATCACCAGACATGACGGTACGTACAAACCTGTACCCTGACAGCCACCTATGACATCGCTAGAGCACCCCAGATTTGTCAGCCTTACACCACCATCCACATCCTTGGTCATGACGTAGTTGTGCCCGTCCCCGTAAAGGAGCAGGCCATCGTTATTGTACGTGCCCGACTTTCCCGGTACAGCACTTCCCACACCGGTAGAGAAAGGCAGTGCCGGGTTTGGTTCTACCATGCCCCCGCAGAAAATGAGCATGGCTTCGTTACACACATTGGTGTTCTGCGCTTGAGCTGAGCAATCCAGCTGGGATACCCCAGACACAAGCGCTGTGTGCAATACATCGGCCGACGACACCAGGGACCTGAACGTACCTTTTGCCACTATGACGGGCAAGCTTTCGCTGCCCGTCTGCCATGGCTGTAATGTGACCAGTTGAGACTTGGGAACATCTCCAGCAACCCACCGTTTGGTCGCTTTACCGTCTCCGTACTGCATCTTGATGCTATCCGTACGTGGCGGGAGTTCTCCTGGCAGCCCGTACTTGTCCCAGCAACGTATAGTGAGTTCAGGGTTCTCGTAGTAGCAATCAAGTAGTGACTGCGCCACCAGCTTGGCCTGACGCACAGCATCTGCGAAAGACAGCTGGGACGTAAACTCACTGCGTGCCATGTCCACAGTCACCGGCTGTCCGCCATCCGAAGCGACTTCTTCCTGCACGAACCTGCCATCGTATGCTGTATTGCAATTCAGGCTCATAGCCGGATTACCAAACTGACAATCCAGCAAGGAGAGTCCAAACAGAACAGCTTTGGCATTCACATATGATTTCGGATCCTCACCGCCAGGCACCTGTGTGCTGTCCACCACATATGCCCCGGCTTCCAAAACAAGATAGGGCTGGGGAGCTGCAGGGTTGGGTGAGCAGTACAAGGACAACTGGTCCTGGAAAGGGATGTCCTCGTAACCTGCCGGTGGTACCGCATTACCAGCGTACGCGGGGTGGTGATATCCACCCTCGGGTAGTGCAGGGTTTCCAGGCAGGCTCAGCAGACACCCGAACCACATCTCATCATTGGCATAACGACACCCCACTGACTGTGGCGTCACTGGTGTGGTGGCTACAGACTCCGCCAGGCGCTGCACCTGTGCGATGTCAGCACCGCACAGCGTGTTGGCTGCCAGTCCCAGAGTGACATCAGTCGACCACCCCGAAGTGACATGCGCTGCAGGTATCACACCGTCAGGAGGTAATGCGTATGATGCTGGATAGCAGGTCGGAGGCACGTAAGCGTTACAGTACTGGCAGTCCAGCTGCAACAGCCCTATTTCACGCGCCAGAGCGTCTGCCTCAGCTTGTGTGGCACCTTCCACGGTGCCAGCCTCCACGATCACAAAACGGTCGGGATTCTGCGGCGTGAAAGTAGTGCCGGACACTGACAGGCTGGGGCAGAACACTTTCTGTTCGGTGTTCAGGTATCGGCAGCTCAGCAGGGCGGCACCTACCTGCGAAGCCTTGGTATTGGCTCTTGCGGTAGAGGCGCCTGGCCCCTCATCAACCACATAACCCTCAGGTACGGTTACCGGGTTTCCGGCGGCGCCTTCCCCGGCTGTTACTGGCTGTACGTGTGCCTGAGGATGCCCTGCACTGTCGCAGCTCACCACCTGCTGGGTGTTGAGGAAGAAGCAGTCCAATGCATTCAGTGCAAGTACCGCGGCCTGGGTGTTGGCGCTTGCCTTGCTGTCGGCCACGACCGCACCAGGCTCAAGCACAACCTGCCCTATACGCCGCCTTGAAGTCTGCGTGTCCGGATCCACCGGCACCGTCTCCGAGAAACCCTTGTGGGCGCACGTACGCACCGTGCTGTCGTTGGTCTCAAGGCATACCAGCATACCTCTTGCGATCTGCAGCGCTCTGGCATCCGCTTCCGCCTGGCTGTTTGGACTGTCCGCAGCTCCTTGAGGGAGGTACACAGGATTCATCGCCCCAGCGGCGTCACCTGCAGGATACTGTCCGGTACGCACGGCTGTCGCGCTGGTGCATGCCAGTGTCAGAGAATCTGACACAAACTTGCACTGCAGCGAAGCCAGCGCGGACACTTGTAGTGCCACCTGCACGTTGCTTTTGAGCTGCTCTATCGTAGTCGCTACAAACAGACTCTGCGCAGAAGACAAACCGGTTCGGCTCTTCACGTTTTCCTCGTTCAACGTCTGCTGCTGCAGCCATCCGGACAGCGTAGCGTCCTCTGCAATGCCGTGCAGTTGTACAGCGCTGATGCCTGGGACATCGGCCCAGTTGAACGTCTCTCTTTCGGTACCTGCCGGAATGACCACGGGATCGCCGACCGGACCCTGCCCGCTCACATCGGCGCAGCGTAGTGTGAACTCCTCGTGAGTGATCTCGATGATGGCAGGCGTAAGCTGCACCAGTGCCTCCCGAGGCACCCCGGAAGGTACGAAGAACTCCTGCGCGGGATTTTCTGCCGGTACGCTGCAGGGCTCCGCGGCCTTTGTAGGTCGCACCCATCCCGTCACCGGCGTAATCACCAGCGGACAGGAAGCTCGGAGAATGTCTATGCGGCGAGGCTTGCTCATACGAGTCGGAAGTTACCCCATTGTACGTGTGAAAAACTGAGCTGCGTGCTTGCGCTTGGCGCTCCACTTTTACCAGACACTGTATGCGAGACCGCGGCAAGCAGACCGACGAACAAACTAGCACCCTGGATGCCCACTTCGTAGGCATCCCCCACTTTCCAGTCAGCGGATAAAGGCAGGCTCAAAAATGCGGTGGAGTTCTGCAACTGTACGCCTTCGAACACGCTTTTCGCATAACCCTCCAAAAAACTGTGGATTACGTCCGTGCTCTTCACCACCAGCTGTCTCAGCTTTTCCTGTCCATCCCGAGCCTGCCCTGGGAGCATGCCAGCCCCCAAAGAAGCCCGCTGTCCCAAACCCATAAACACCGGACTCAAGTAGGCAGGGACTGGTGCTCTGAAAGCGCGGCCGGTAATACGATCCTTGGGGTAGCGGATGTTCACCCGGTTGATCTTGTTCGGCACCAGCAGATCATTGTCATGCGCACGATACACCGCCGGCATGGGTACTTTGGAGACCAGCACATGCGTGATTGGTAGCTCCGGCAGCGCCAGCGCCGGGTTGAAGGTGAGTCCGTCCAGCTTGGTTCTGGTTGTCGGCTTCTGCAGCTGCGCCTTTATGCTGATCACCCTGCCACAGGCATTGCTGTCTCCGATATCCGGTGCATAAACCAGACCGAACATGGTGAGCAACTCTCTAAAGCCGGTCCAGGAGTCCATTGCGTCACTGGACAAATACTCCACAACCATGCCGATGATGTGCAGCCGTATCATCGGCAGTTGCTTGGCCAGCGCCTCCAGTCCGTCGATACTGTGCGGTGCGCTGTTTGCCAGGATGCGGTCAATGATGCGCAGCGGTCCTGTGTTGTTTTCGTGCAACTGTCTGGCAGTTTCCTTATCCGCCTTATCCAGTGTGGGATACACTTTGGAGCGCCAATATTCCACCTGGCGCCGGATGATCTCCCGCATGGCCTTCACAATGTCTTTGACCTGCACATCCTCCAAGTGGGACAGCGATCCGGCGTACAGCGAAAAGTCCAGGCGTGTGACAAGGCTGGCGGCATGCAGCCCGGCGATGCCCGGGCTGAAGTAACCCACACCCACTGTCATGCTGGGTTGGACTTCGAAGCCTTGAAAAACCAGATCGTCACCTCCGCCTGTGATGGTGATGCGCATGCGTGCGTTATCCAGCTGTAGTGCTCTGGTTTGCGCACTGCCCAACACCTGCGCGATCTCTTTGTACGGGATGCTGGGTGTGTCCTCCTTGGGTGTGGGGTACACCTGCCCCGTGGCTCTGGCGAAGTCGCGTAATTGCGCAGACACACTAGCCCCGTCTGTGACCGTGCCCACTGACGTTTGCACTTTCACTCTGGGGCTGCGTATTTCTGCAGGCTGTGTGCTTGTCGTCATGAAACAGGATTCAACACTACCAACGCATTCAACAGAATAGCCAGCGCACGTTGCGGCTGTGCAGCCGATACAAAAGCGCCGGTCAGGGAGGCACGCTGTAGAACCATCATGCAGTCCTGGTTAAGCAGGCACGCTTCACGGACGGCCTGGTAGTTTACAGCCAGAGGGTAGCACTGCAGCTCGGCACTCTGCCCGGAAGTCCATCCGCTCATGGATCGAAGCGCTCCGACCACGCACGTAGACGCCGGCCAGTCGACCACCAGCAAATCTCCGCGGATGCTGGAATTCGCGGTGTACACCGCAGTCCCGTGCTGTACTTGAGAAGCACTGCCATCAAGCACCACAAGCTTCACGGTGTCCAATGCCGGCCACTCCTGGGCCACTCTGAAGATGCCTGGACCGCGCCCTTGGTGAGAAACCAATGTAGCGCCTGAGGTGGTGTACCGCGGAGGGACAAAACTGCCGAGGTCGTACGACTTCTGCGTCTCGCCTGAATTGACTTTCAAATCGTCGTACATCGACGCCACGCGCAACATGAACACAGGCCAGAAATCCGACCGGTGATCGGAAATCTTGAGAAAGTCGCGCACACCCTGCTCCTCGCTAGACAGTTGTCTGGGCCTGAAGTCATCTTTCACAGGAAATACCGGGGTCAGGAAATCACCCGCCCGGTTGGTCAAAGCATGAAGCAACTCGTTCATAAAATGTTGAGGAGTACGGAGAAGGGTTGTGTGTTGAACTCGACATCCGGGGGTGCCATACCGAACCCGGTGACCGCAACTCGGAATCCGCCCAGCGGAGTGGACAGTGTCAGCTTGCCGCCGCCAGCGGATACACGCATGCTGTCCACGGTGCGGGTGAATGACGATACGCCGCCGCAGCCGAGCAGCGCCACTCCGTTCAACTGTCCTTGCCCGATGTTGCGTCCAAACTCGAACAGATAGCGTTTACCGCCCAGTGTAGGCACCGGCAATACGATATCCGTGTCTTGCAGCACCGCACCCTGCACCAGAATGGGAGGTGCGCTCTTGAGCCCTGCCAGCGCATAGCCGCTGCCAGCAGCCTGCGTAGGCACTGCGTACACGCAACCAGAGGAGCAGAGGAGGTTCATTGAATTACTTGGGTAGTGTGCCTGTTGCTGTGGCGGTGAGAGGAATCGTCATACCTCCAGGCCAGGTGACGTTAATGGTGAACGGAATGGTTGCACGCGCATTTCTCGCAGCCTCTTGCTGCGCTGTACGTTCAGCCGCCGCAGGATCTTGAAGGCTGCGCACCTCTTTATCGTGTGCGCCCTTCAGCTTGCCTCGGTCTCCATAAACCAGCTGGCTGTTGCCGTCTTTGTCCAGACTGAGCCCCGCCAGCATATCCGGATTGCTGCGCATGTATTGCGCGACGACTGCACTGGAGCCGGGACGCTGCAGCGCACTCGCCAGTGCCTTGTCATCCCCCTTGCTTACGCCGAGCAGTGAGTAAAGGGACACACCACCCTCGCCAGCCGCCATGGCCTGTGCCAAGGCTTTTGCTTCCGAGGCGGAAGCCTGGATGCCGTCCGCACTGAGCTTCAGTCTGGTGATCGAACCGTCGCCAAGGCTCTCGCCGTAGGTCAGAAGGGCTTTGTCTTCCAACGGCATTTCGCCGCCGAACATGCCTTGTTCCAGACCCTGTGTCACACCCACCTGCACCTGTCCCTTGGTCGTCAGAGCCGCCATGGCCATGTCATGCTCCTTGCGCTCAAACTGCAGCCTCCCGTCTGGCGAGACCAGACCTCCCATGGAGCCCATGGCCTGAATCTGCGAGTGCATGTAACCCATGAAGTCATGAAACCCCATACGACCCGAAGTACCATTGCTGATATTGCGGTGGGCCTGCATCAGCACGTCACCCGCCGCACCCAGCCCAGGAAGCACGACACCGTTCGTGATGCTCTGTACTGCAGCCATATCCCCGGCTGCGAACGCGGCCGAGAGGTTGTTGCGCTGTACGCTGGACAATCCTTGAAAAACACCCTGCGCCAACCCCGCGACGTTACCTGCTCCTCCCAAGGCGTTTAGAAAAGGGTTGCTCTCGTGCATCCCTCTGGCCAGCAGATTGAAGTCCCCTACCATGGCAGCCTGATCTGTGCGCAACAAGGCGGATGTACCCGCCTTCAGGATATCATCCGGAATGGCGGAGAGCATACGGTCCATGCCGATGTTGTTGGTCAAAAACCCGGAACGCGCCCCATAAGTCTGCTCCATGAGCGTGGCCATCTGACGCTTGGCCATTTCTCGCTCCTCCACGGTACCTGCCGATCCAAAAGCCTCCACAGCCCCCATCAGCGACTTCCGTGCTGCGGAATCAGGTCCGAATGCCGAAGCTGCAAACATAGCCTCCACCACTTCCGGGGATTCTACCATTAACGCGCTCACGCCGCCGGCCAGCCCCGTCGCGATTTCCGGCATGGTGCGCCGCCCGCCGCCCGCCTCCTGATCTTTGAACGCCATCGCAGCCTGCCGGTCGATCAACCCGCTGATTCTCCCGGCCGTGTCTGCGTACGCCCCGATGGGGTCTCCGGTGCGCGCGGCCATCATCGCATCGAACGTACTGGCAGTAGCTGCATTGAAGCTGAGCGTCTGCTGGGCGTTCATCCCTACAACCGCACCCGTATTGACCCGGCTGCGAAGATCCTGCACGGCTCGGGTCATGGCGCCTGGCTGTCCGATGTCCATGCCAGTCAGTCGTTCGAGTTCGCCGTACAGTTCCTGTACCGGGAAGTTGCCGAGCATGGACCGCAGTTCTGCCACGTTCTTCAGCGCATTCTTGATCCAGTTGTTGGTTTTGTCTACCAGCTGGGCGGACGGACGGACAAACAGCTCACCATCCGCGATGGATTCCAGTTCCTGCAGTGCGCCTGTGTCCCCTGCCCGCATAGCCTGATCCCGCATGGCGCTGCGGGTTTTGGCGGTCATGGGCTCATAGGTGCCAGCGATGTCGTTCTGGAACACACCCAGCCGCTGCCCCTCCGACAGGACATCAGCAATATCCTGTCGGCTGCCGCCGTAGGTGCGGCTGAGGTTGATGGCACCGCCTGCGTGGAAGAACTGGGACTCGATGTTGTTCCACAGTTGTCCGGACAGCTGTGCAGAGGCTGGGCCATAGGCGTACAGCGGCATGCTGTTGCGTCCTGTGCTGTCCACCAGCTGCATTCCGCCTCCGCTGAGGACGTTTTGAGCTGCTGCTACGATCGGCACGGGAGACCACCCCGCCCACTCGGCAACAGCCATGCTTGCTGTGCGCATGGCTTCAGCTGCAGCTCTGTCGCCAAAATTCGGAGACCGGCTCAGCTCCGATACAGACCCGCGACCATACAAAGAGGCAAGCTGCCCTGCGATCTCGCTGGTCACGTTGCTGGTAAGCGCAGCAAATCGTTGCTGTTCCATGGCGGCACTCTGTGCCAGCCAGGACAGCGTCTCCATGGACCGGTCTGTTACCGAGGGCTGTGCTTCGTTGCTCATTTGGCGCTTACATAACCATGATCAGCCAGCAACTGCCACAGGGAAGCGAGGTCGAGCTTGTTTTGTGACGGAGCTTCCTGGCTGGCGACAACCGACCCTCCAGCCACAAATTCTGCCAGATGCATGACCGTATCTTCAGTCGCGGTCATGACTTCTTCCACATTGCTCGAGCCGGGAACCTGCGGAGCTTTCAACATTGTACGTAGCAGAAGCCGGAACTGGTATGCCTGCCCCAGCTCTTTACGGTTGACGTCACGCAACAGTATTTCCAGGCGCAACAGCGCCATCGTGTCCACGTTCTCTGCAGGAGGATCCAACAACCCGTCACGGTACACCTGCAGCATCAATTGGTACCGGCGGGCCCCCAAAAAGACCCGTCATGAATCATGCGCGTGGCGAGATTCAGTTTCCGCTCGTGTACTGCCAGTGCCGCGGCAAACACAGAGAAGTCCAGAGGGCTGGTGCTCGCCTGCCGCTGGTTTACCAGTTCGTCGAGCCACTCCATATCGCTCAGTGTTTTACGCCCTTGTTTTCTGGGCACCTCCGGAAGCGTCTCTGTGTCCTGCCCCTCCCGGGTGATGGATTTCACCCGTAGGAATACATGAGCGCGCTGCAAGTGTGTGGCCCACATGGTCATGGAGGTGATTCTCTTCTTGCTCTGTAGCCACTCCAGCCAGCGCAGCACCAGGTCTTCCGTTTTGAAGTCGGTGATCGACTCCACGGCGCAATGCACCCTTCCGCCAAACAGTGCAATATTCCAGCGCACGGGCCGGCGGTGCAGGACTGCTGCGAAAAAGATGTCCTTCTCTTCCTGGCTCAGCACTTCTTGCTGTTGCCCAGGTGACAGTACTTTAGACAGCAGATCCATGGACTCTGGAACGCCTTTGGCATTGACCGGATTGGGAGGCGGTGCGGAAGACGTGGCTGGCGCCGGTGCAGCGGCTGGTGCGGGTTCGGCCGAGATCGTAGCGCCCCCGACAGGTATACCCACCTGAGAGGGTGTGGCAGGTGCAGGAGCTGCAGCGGCAAATCGCTGCAGCTCGGCCGGAGTGGCGGGTGTCAAAGGAGGTGTGCGGGTGCTCATGATGGCAGGTGTTTGAATGCGGCAGGTACTTCTTCGGCCTGTGTACTGACCGGCCTGAACTCAGATGCTGGCTTGGATGTGGGAGAATGCAAGCTGTCTCCTCCGCGGTACACACGCATCTGTGCGCCCTTGCCGGGGTACGGATGCGTATGGATTGCATTCTCGTCGCCGTTGGCGGCATCCGCCTCAAAGTTCCAAGTATCAAAAGTGACGTCAGCTGGATGTTCTTCCTGCTCCGCGATTTGCTGCATCAGGCTCTGATCCTCTGGTTGGGCAGGATACGCAGATTTGGGCAGGTAGTCGCACACAGGTCGAGCTCTTGTACTCTCGGCCTGTGCGCTCTGCAAAGGCGGCACGCTATGCGGCTTCAATTCGTCAGAGTCTGGCGTATCCCCAAAGTCGGTATTCAGATCCGGAGCGAGTCCTACATGGTTCACATGTTGCTCCCTGCCTCCCGGCAGCCTGGTCCCGCTGGCAATGGTTTTGGCCAGGAGCGCCGCCGCTGTAAGCGTACGCGCGATCAGTTTGCCCTTTCGTTTGGCCAGCAGGCCTCCAAAGTCCAGGTCCTGCGCTACAAGACTGATCCACTGCTCCGCTTGCAACAACAGCTTCGAAGCCTTCACCACCAATCCTCCTCCCCCTATTGCCCGCATCACACCGTCTGAACCTGTACGCAGTGTCATGTCCTGCACGGACTGCAGCACAAGTGCCGGCTCTTCCAGATCTTCTGCGCGACTCTCGACTACGGCACGTCTACCAGAGCTCATCACAACGTCAGCATGTGGTGCATCAATCAGCACACCCACTTCCTTCTTGTTGAACCGGTGGGCCGGAGGCTCTCCTTTTTCTGCAGGTTGCATCAGCGAACGCAGCAACACAGTACCCTGTTCTGCCCATACAGCCACACGGGCGCGTGCCTTGAGCAGCGCTGTGCCTAGCACGGCAACCAGCTCTATGTTTTTCCTGGCCTTCACAAAAACATTGTGACCGGCCTGCAGACTGATGTTCCTGCCCGCCTGCAGGGACAAATCCTGTACCGCAGACACACTTACGTTTTTGCCGATCATTGTGACCGCGCATCCGTAGCCGTTGAGCATGACCTGCGAGCCGTCACGCAGTATGCGCATGCAGGAATAAGTGGTACGTGGCACACGTTGCTTCTGCGGTACGGCCTGCTCTCTGGATTTCTCCCCAGCCGCATAGTCCGGATCAGGAACTTCGCTTTCGGCTGGAACTTTCCAGTCCTTGTTCTGCTGCAGGAACCGGGCATATGCGTGGTAACTGGCCAGCCACCTGGAGTACTCTCGGATGCGCAACGCGCACTCCCAGGGCTTGTCAGCATCCACCGGCCAGGTGTCCAAGAACTCGGACGATGGCGCCTCGTCTGCTGTATTGCCGCGCGCGTCGGACTCCGTGAACTGTTCCTCTGGAACTACGATCCTGGTGACTCGTTCCAGCACAATATCCGCCACACTCTGCACCACCAGCGAGCCATCCACATTCACATGGGCGTGAAACTTACCAGCCCGACTTTGCGCAAGCATGCCCAGAGTCTTAACTGGGTCGGTGACAAACACGTGCATGAAGTCCCCCATGTAGCCGAGAAACTGGGAGAACCTCCAGCGCGCTGTCTCGGCCTCTTCCTTCATTTGCGGCATGCCATCTTTCTTGCCCGCAGCCTTGGGTGCATTCTCATCAACGAGGCCCCACGTCTCGTGCTCGTGCGACGTTCCGTTTTGTCGCAGCGTAATGCGCCCGCCATCGTTTACCACCCGTAGCTCTCCGAAGGAGGTGAAGTGTTCGAACGTGTGACTGATCATGCGCACCAGGTCATCCACCAGGTGGCATTCGACACGGGCTCTGCCGCCTGCTCCTAGCGAGGCCAGATGGGTCAGGATGTGGATTCCCACCTGAAAGACATTTTCCAAAAGAAACTCGCCATCCACAACATCGGCGCGCGGGCGTGCTCCAATGGCGCTCGACGTGCTGTCGTCTGGTTCAATGTCGGTCACCCGCAGGTCCCCGGTGGTGGCAGGCCCAGACAGGGCTGACCCTGGATCACCTGCCTGAGATGGCAGGGTGTGCAAAATGATTGCTGGTACACAGGTCAAGAACGAGACCTTGGTACCGACCGGTATGCGGTATTTGGACTGCACACCAAACAACGGCGCGAAGACACCGCCCACGGCAGACGTGCAGTCCTGAAAAGTACCTCCGTCGTCCGATTCGACGTCATAGACCTCCTGTCCGGGGTGTACACGGGTGACTACGCCAGTAGCATGTTCGACTTTCATCAGACTACCGTATCCGGCTGCGCGTCCGATGCCAGCACTAAGGTGACAGCAGATGTTCGAGCAGCTTCTGAACGGCATCTTTACCCAGCAACAGCACTGCAGCCAGCACGATAATAATCGTGTCCTTGGGGTTGGTGCGACACCAGTCCAGAAGAGACGCAGACCCGGTTTGCCGGGACACTGTCATATCTGACTTGGTCACAGGTTCCAGCGTCATACTGACGCCTGCTAGTGTGTTTTCTGTTCGAAGCGCTGCCACTACCAGGCGGACTTCTATCAGTCCGCCTGCTTTTGTAATGAGTTTCGGGAAGCAGACATGTACGTCTGCGTCACGATCGGTTCGCAGCTGCTCCAATCCTGCGGCGAGATCGTTGTAGTCTTGGGGATGTGTGACGTCTCGGAGTGTTTTCTTTCGAAGCTCGGAAGAGGAATATCCGAGGAGCGCCGCACAGGCCACATTACAACTGTGAAGGCGCCCGCCAGGATCAGCCAGGACCATGGCGATGAACGTGCGATCGAAAGCTTGCTGCCAGAGGTCAGCCTGAAGTGGCGTCTGCATGCGGTAATGCTCATAATTTAGAGGACTTATTCGCGTGTGACAAGATCAGGTTTCTTAACCCACCAGCTCCAGAGAGCTGATCATGATCTGGTACTGCTCGACGATTTCTGGATTGACGGTAATGCCCATGGACACACCGGAGAACATCGCACCGCCGAACGAAAGGGTTTTGGTAGGGGCGATCATGCAGCGACCGCCGCCAACCTGCACTTGAAGGGCGCTGATCGTACCGCATTTGCCGGCATTGCCCGAATTCAGAAGGTGGAACACACCCTCTGGTCCGATGATGCGCCCCACATTCACGGAACCCTGACCCTGACCGGTGTTGAAGTAAATGTGCGGATCCCCGATCGAGATGATCGGGCGCACGGGGCGAGCGTACTGGATCTGCGCTTGCTGTGCCAGCGTAACGCGTTCGCCCACGATGATCTGCGCAAACTCAGACCCGGCCGTTTGACCGAGAGGGTTTGTGGTGCGGTTGGAGCCGAAGATTTCCATAAATGGTGTGGTGTGAGGGTGAGATTAGGCGAGCAAGGCAGCCGGGATGCTGGCGTAGGTGTTGAGCTCCACCGCAATGCGGTTGGTGGGAGGGCCCAGTTCCACAAGTACGCCGACTTCGATCCGATCGCGGAAGGAAGCCGATTTGCGCACGTTGACCAGGCGGTAGTTGTCGATCAGCGGACCGTACGGAGATCCGACGGTACTGATCTGGCGGGCGGTGTTGAGCAGGGATATTAGCTGCGACCGGATCAACTCCACCGCGGCGTCAGTAGTGTTGACCTTGCCGATGAGTGCATCGAGCATCACGTTGATACGGGCAGAGAGCACGTCGAGTCGCACTGTGGTGGACTCTTCGTAGTTCAGGATGTCCGAAGTGTCAGTCGTGGCTTGATGCCGCACGCGCACGTTACTGGCCGGAGTAGGCTGCTCGAAGATGCAGATGCCGTAAGCCGCGATGGTGTCGAGCTGCGCCTGCGTGTACTTGGAGTACATCGACGGCGCTGCGGTGAACGTAGGGATGTTCTGACGCGTCAGACCGACCTGCGGCGGAAGCGCAGCGCGAATGCCCGTCATGCGGGCGGCGCCGGCCACCACAGGAATCACCTGCACGCTGCCGTCGACGCTGGCCGTGGGGCGTTCAGCCCAGCACAGTGTGATGCGGCGATCGGTCATGCTCACAGCCTGCTGACGCAGCCATTCGATTTGGGACTCTGCGGTGTCCGCCTTGTAAATGGTGCAGGCCTCCGCAGGATCCACAGCAGTGTCCGGTCCGGAGGACAACAGAAGCTCCGTGTCAGACACCACAGAAGCGATCGGGTACTCGGCAGTGCCGAGCTTGAACAGATCGCCGGCGACCAATCCCAGCGAAGTCAACGCCGACTCATCCGCACCGTCGATGATGGTGACGAGCTTGTTGCCACCTCCGTGTGGCGACACCGTGGCAGTGAAGTTGGTGGTGTCGCTGCGCTTGGAAAGCACGGCGTACGAACCGGGAGAGTCGAGGCCGAAAACGGCCCTGCGGTAGTGCATGTTGCTGTCGGCACTTGCGCTCTGCACGTGGGCTTGTACTGCCTGTCGGATGTCGCTGGATGCGTCCAGAATCAGCAGCGAGTACACCTGGTCGGAGGCCTGGATGGCTGCAAGAGCCGCTTCATAGTCCTCCACAGCAGTGCCGCCGGTGTTCAGCACGAAAATAGGCACACCTGCCGCGCCGATGAGCTGCTCCCGTGCACAGTACCCGAACATGTTGTCCAGATCCGATGCGCCGGCGGCGGCCGTCAGATCTTCCGCCAAGGCAATCTGCTCAAGTGCGTGTTCTCCCGCGGCCACTTTGTACGCAGCTTTGTATGATGGTACGAGCTCGCCAATGGTCGTAACGAAAGAGCACCATTTGTAGCCGTCGGAGCGCGAGCTGATGTACAGTGCGGCACCGGAGGTCACGACCATTTCGGTACCGTCCGATGTCCAGGCCACTCCGGTGCTGTGTGCATCGCTGGCGATTTCGCCGGTAAACGGCAGACGGAATTCGACGCTGTACAGCTCGGTTGCAGCGTTGGTGAAGGTCAGCGTGTCGATGGCAGGTCCATCGAGAACCACCCGGTCAAAGTTGGTCGTGCTGACCGCACCAGCCACTGCTTTGATGTAGTACACATCTCCAACACGCAGACCGGCGTGGTCAGGCATGTCGCCAGAGCCGTGAAACTTGATGGTGAGGCCGTGGCTACCGACGTCAATGGCGGTGTTGTCCGTGAGTTCGACATTGTACTGCGGATCATCCACACCGGCAGTGTCCGTGATACTGACCGTGGCGTCAGAAAAGCTGGTGTTGCCGCTGTTTGTGCCGGTGACGCGAACCATGTAGGTCGTGTCCACGCTGCCAGTGTATTCCCCGCCGGCGACCACCTGCGTGGTCGACAACCTGGAGTAGTTTCCGATGATGCGAATGCGGAACGACATGCCCACGGTAAGACCGCCACTCGGAGGAGTGAGCAGCAACGTCACGCCTGCCAGGGCACCGCTGGCATTGGAGTTGGTGATGGAGAAGTTGCCGCCAGAGTTCACCGTGGCCACGTTGGTCGCCGAATAAAGACCGCTGGCACTGGAGATGTTGACAGTGGCGGTAGCCGGCGCTCCAGCCGTGTGTACAGTGATGGTGAAGTCTTCGCCATACTGCGTGCCGACCTTGGCACCGGCCAGACCGTTGAACGCACTGGGCGTGGCGCACGAAATGGACCAGCCAGACGGCGCAGACAACTGCGTAGCGGACGCCGTGGAATCCGTAGGGTTGGCTGCCACATTGCCAGCATCTCCGTCAGTGCCTTCCGTGCCGAACGAACCGGCTGCGACGACACCCAGCAACCCGGTGACTTTGCGCTTGAACGTGGCTCCGCCGTTGACCGAGACCACATTGACCACGTCGCCGACCGTGACCGGGCGATTGCGGAATCCGGAGGACAGCGACCCGCCCTTCACATGCCCAGAACTGAGTTTGATGATGTGCGGGCTGCTCAGCACAGGTACGGTGAAAGAAGGATTGCCGGCGGCAGTGAAGGTTGCGAGCGTGGCCTCCAGGTTGCGACCGTACAACTTCAAGGAAGGCAGGTTGACGGCGAAGGCGTCGAGATCGAGGTCTTCCGCGACCCCGCTCACCATGCGCTGGAAGGTCAGCGTCTGTCCGGCCGAGTTGAACGTGGTACCCGGCACAGTCTCCTTGCCGTAGCGGTTGAGCAGGAACTTGGGACCCACCACACAGGCATTGACCTCGGAAGCCGCGGTCTCACCCGAAGGGACCAAGGTTTGCTTGATGGTGACGCCTGGACGATGAGCTGAGTAAGAAGGCAGGGACATGACGCTGAAGTTTACAGCCCACGGTGCCAGCTCGTCAAGTTGGTAGCGCAACGGTTTGCAGCACCACGCGCTTGAGCGGTACGCTGGTCTCGCTCAGCCGCAGAATCACCCGACCCTGGACAACCACCTTCAAAGTAGCGCGCATCATGGTTTGCGGCGGGGCGTCCACTGTCTCCGCGTCAGACAGCGTATCCACATCACACTGATTCAAACCGAGCTGCGACATCCACTTACGTTTGGTGCACTCGATGTGCGTGGCGAGCTGCTCGATCAGGGCTACGGCAACGTCGGCCTGTTGATGGTCAGCCTGGAACACCGCAGTACCTGACATGTTCTTGGTAAAGTACTCAAACTGCGCTGCAGGGCTCAGTCCACCGTAGTCAGCTATGCTGATTTTGGTCCACTTCACGTCCCCCACACGAACCCATATGCATGGCTTCTGTCCAGTGGTGTACTTAGTGCCGTACGCCGGTTGTACATCAAGTGGTGTGTTGACGTCGTCGTGCAGGTACTTGAGACACGTACCAGAGGGTACGTCCACGCCCTGCACATCCAGTCCGTTTTCAAAAGCCTGCCGCGCGATCTGCAGCAATCTGGTGCGCAAGGACGGAATGAAAAGCACATCTCCGGGACATTGGACGGAAGCTTCTTCCTTTGCGTGCTGCTCCAATGCGGCCTGTTTCAGACCTTCGTCGGTTACGGCGCTGAGACGTGACGGTGTCATACGGAGGGGGTGTACATGGGCTGCGCCAGCCTGGGGTTTACTGGCGGAAGGCCGAGTGTGTAACGCGGGTCGTTTCGATCCAGCAGCCGCAGCGTTACTTCGAATGCCAAAGGAACCAGACCTCTGAACTTCATCGGTGTGATCTCGGTGTCCACGGCGTAACGATCATCCGCTCCTGGAAGTATGACCAGATCTCCTGTGCGCGGTGTAGGGTAGGCCGGTAGCCTGGCTGTCGTCATCACGGTCTCCCGGCTCCCTGTACCGTCCGGTCGTTTCTCCTCCTTGGCGCGGGTACTCAACAACTGCACCCATGTCTGCCATGCGCCCTGCACGCGCAAGGTCGAGGCGCTGGTGAACGTGCACGCGTTGCTGATCAGCCCGCTGTGTATGTTCAGGCCAGGTGTGGTCTGGTTTGGTATGTCAGTGCGTATAGGCACCAACCAGCACGGAATGCCTGGCTTGGTGCGCAAGCGTGTCAGTTCGGCACTGATCATACGCCGCGCTTCCCTGTAGTCCGGTTCCGGCATGCGTTCAAAGAACCCCACCACGGGTCCGTCTACGATCTCGTCTGAGGATGGGCTTTGGGCGCACAGTCTGTACGACACGGTTTGCAGCAGGCTGGTGAGAGGCAGCCCTCCGTCGATAAACTCCGTGTCAAACACCAGGTCATCGTTCGGATTGCGCAACACCCACGGACCTCCCTGCTCGGTCTGCCGGTAAACCAGCACTCCAAAATCCTTGAACGCAGGAGCCAGCCGCCAAACAATGCTGCACGTGCCTTGCCCGTAGGAAGGTTGCACACATATGTGCAGGAAGGGCTGGTCAACCAATGGGTCCACAGAATGCGAGCATGTTGTGATGTGCTTTGATCGCCCGAGCCTCCTCGAGAAATCGCTTTCTCAACTCTTCGGCAGTGCTCTTGAGCGCTTCATACAGCTGTCGGTCTGTGTCTGTTTGTACGTTACCTGCTGTGAAGACTGTCAGTTGCGGAGCCATCAACCGCATCTTCCTTTCGAACAGATAAGACACTGCAATGTTCAGGAACATATTGGTGTCAGCACTCAGACTGTCAGCACTGACCCTCACCGAAAAGGGAGGCACCGAATTGAATTCCCGGGCAGCTGCCTGCAGCGCGGACAAAATGTCAGGATCCGAGAAGGCAAGATCACCTTCTCGTTTGAAAGGAAGGTCGCGCGTACAGTCTGCCGCGTGCTCCCGGATCAATTCTGCGGTCACCTGGCTCATGCGATGCGTCCGGCGATGTGAAGTCCTTGGTGAAACCAGTGGTTGGCGGCCACTTTGGACACGGCGCCGGCGACACGGTCTTGAGAAGCGCACTTGAGCAGTGCCCGAAGAGCCTGGTCAGGTGGAACTCGATTCTCGTACATGCGGCGGAGAAACTGTTTTGAAAAAGGGTCCATGCCACAACGTGCATCTGCATCATGTGTCTGTAAACAAAAAGACCGGGGTCGCGGGACCCCGGTCTTTGCTCAGCTGCGCTGGATGGCGCTTAGAAGAGGAACTTCGTGCGGGCGACAGCACGGTTGTTGGCGATGTGCGCGCCGTACTTCGTCTGTGCATAGGTCGTGATGGTTTCACGCTCTTTCTTGACGAAGATGGTGGCCGGCTGGTACTCCAGGAACTGTCCGAGGAAGTCCGCAGGAGCGAAGGTGAAGACTTCACCACGAGGAAGCAGCGTCGCCTTGATGGAGGCGATGTGCGGCGTGTTGAAGAACTCGAACTTGTCCAGGGCGGACGTGCCCTTGAGGAGGACATCCTGCGAGCGATCACCACCGAATTCGTCACGACCCCAGTTGAGGAACTCGAGAGCCGTCTGGCGGCTGAGGAGTGCGACACCGTTGTTGAGCGTTGCGTTGATGAGAGGACGCAGGATTTCCTTGTAGTTGACACGGGTGATGCCGCCGGAGATCTCCTGGTACTGGCGGTAACCGCCTTCGCCGTCGGCGTCGGGATTGCTGCCGGTGATACCTTTGACGGTGCCGATCCAGCGGTAGTCCTTCGTGTTGTCGAGGTCCTTGAGGGCGAGATCAGTCACGACCTGACGGAGGTCAATGTCGTAAAGGGCCAGGGCATCGACGCTCTTGTAGAACTCGTCGGTGTGGTCCTTGCTGATCGCCACCCAGTAGCGGACGCCACGGAAGGTGGTGGATTTTGGCGAGGCATCAAGCGGCACGGTGGTCGCGCCGATGCTGCCAGGCTCCATGGTGCAGAGGTACACGCCGAGCTCGGACACCTCGCCACCGCTCGGATCGATCTGCACGCGCAGGTCGTTGGCGGTGATCGGGATCATCGGCTGGATTGCTCCGGTGAATGAAGATTCGCGGAGGATGCGGCGGGTGTAGCGGGAGGCACCTTCAGAGGCCAGCTTGACGTCCCCGTCAGGGGCATCTTGGAGGCTGGCTTTGAAGCTCGCCTGCTTCTCCTTTGTCCAAGGGTCAGCAGGATTGTCAGTGTGGAAAACGGGGGGACGCATGATAGTGAAAAGATTGAGGGTGTCAGTTCAGGGGTTCACGATTATGCGGCCAGCTGTCCCGGCGACCAGGACGAGGCAAAACAGGCGACGTTCACCGCACCAGCGACTGCAGTGACTTCCGGGTGGGCGTCGGCGCGATTGACGAGACCGTCCTTGTGGTCGCCGGTGAGCACGCCAATGATGATCTCACCACTGGCCGCAAGTTTGATCTTGCCGCGGTTGGCGTCGGTACCATCCGCCGCACTGTAAGCGGAAATTTCTGCACCGGCATCCCAGTTGGCTTCCGTTCCCGTCACAAACCACGGCGTTTCCACGCTGAAGTTCTCGGAGAAGGCCACGGCCCAGATGCCGCCAGCTGCAACGACGTCCGGATCGGTGTCGTCGAGAATGGCGAGGAAGGGCAGAGCCACCGTAGCACCGGTTGCGCCCACGCCAGCTTTGGTCGCGAGGCCACGCTGGAAGTAGTAGGTACCTCCACTCGGGATCTTGGACAGCACCTGGCCGGACTTGATGGACTGGTCGTTGTAAGCGGGCCAGGTCTCGCAAAGCATGTGAGGCGCCTGGCCAGGGTAGCCAGACGTAAAGGTCACACGCGGAACGCTTCGATTCCGAGTGCCAGTGGTGAATGAGGGATTACTCATGTTGGTGGGGTGGGTAGTATTCCGTTACGACCAGACTTCCTTTTCATCGGAGGCTGGCGTTTCAGAAAGTGTTTGCGAGGCCTGCTTCGGGATCGAAGAGCCTTCTGGAGGTGCGACGCGCGCTGGTAGGGCGCTGGCAGCGGCTGCCAGCGCGAGAAACGCTGGCCGGTTGATTGAAGTCAAAGCACTGGCGAGTTTCGTGCGATTCTCGACTTGGAGGATGCCGCCGTGAATCAAACGGTCGAGAGTGCGATCAAGATCCGTTTGGTCTGGAGTGAACGTCGAGGCCTGCTTGGCTTGTTCAAGCTGCTGCACCTGTGCGCGCAACGCCGCAACCGTTTGCTCCGAAGCCTGAAGCGCACTGAGCGCGTCAGCCAACTGGCCTGCAGCTTGTTTCAACAAGGTTTCGGTCTCGGGGTTCATGCGAACGTAGGCGTGAGGTGATGCGAATGGAGATCAGGCGATCAAGGAGCTGATAAGGCTGTCGACCGAGGCAGAGGCTTCTTTCTCGGCCGGAGGAGGTCCACCAGCGCCGCCGCCAGCGAGTTCCGGCGGAACTTCAATGCCGAGGCTGGTCAGCAGTTGAATGGCTTCTTCCGGCGGCATGGCGCCAGACTGCACGGCTTCGATGACCGCCTGCAGGATGTCTTCGGGATTCGGAGTGCCGTCGGCACCTGGAACTGGAGCTTCTGCAGCAGCCGCCGGATCACCACCAGCACCTGCGAGAGCCTGTTCGGCAAGGGCGGCGCCCTTGTGGAACCAGAAAAGGTCGGTGGCGTCTTTGATGTCACCTGCGCTGATCAGCGCGTCTTGAACCGAAGCCAGTTTCACCGCCTGCGCCTGTTGAGCGGGCGTCAGCGTGTCGATGTAGCGTGCCAGCACCTGCTGCTCGGCCGCGAGCTTCTGCTGTTCCTCTGCAGCGGCCTGGCCCAGCAGCGCATAGACTTGCGCACCTTCCGCGGCAGACTTGAGCATGTCCTGTGCAGCAGCTTCCCCAGCCGACTTGAGAAGTACACGTTCGACCATCTGACGTCCTTCGGTGTCGGCACAGAGCAAGGCGCCGATGTTGCGGAACACCTCGTTGGCAGCTTTGACAGCATCTTCAGACATGCCGCTGTCAGAAGCGACTGCAGGGGCAGCGGGAGTAGCGACAGCAGCGGCCTGCTTCGTGGCACTGACCAGCGTCTGGATGTTGCCGAGCGTGGCCTGGATGGATGCGGCCAGCTTGGTGGAAGCAGCTGCGTCCTGTGCAGTGCCGTTGGCAGGCGCAGGAGGAGGCGAAGTGACGATGTCGGCGGGTTTGGTCACTGCCAAGGTGGCAGCATCAGGTGCACGATCCGTGGTCGGATTGGTACCAGATGCAGGCAGTCCGAGCTTGTTCGGATCCTCTGCATCCGGCTGCACGGGAATAGCCGGCGTACCTTTCTGGTCGGGATCTGCCGGAGCACCTTGATCCTTGGCAGCCTTTGCGCGCAACATGAACTGCTGCACATAGGATTGGAGCTCAGTGGCGGAACGAGGTTTGGCGATGGTGCTCATGGTAAGAAGGGTATGCGAAAAGCGTGAGGTGAGGTAAAACTCTGATAGTGTGGCACAATGTCAAACAGGTAATGCTGAATTCTGCACCACTGCCAAAGCACACATGACATCTTCATTGTGTACTTCTGGCATGTGCTGCAGTGCTGCCAGCTTGTACCATCCGTAAAGAGTACCCATGTGTCCAACATCGGACACTATCGGAGCGCCGAAAGCAGATGCACTGCGATCAGACGACTGCTTGATGATAATGGTAGTACTGCGTGTACGCAACGGCACAGGTGCCACGGAACATGCAGCGTGCACCTGATCAAACACCCGGTCCACATAGTCGCTGTCTCCGGGATCGAGTGCAGGAAGGTCAGCGTCGGAATGACTGAACATGTCGCGGTCTTCCTGCCCGACCAGTCCTGTACCCTCCTCCACTTGCTTGAGCAGTGTGCGGAACAAGCCTGGCAGTGCTCCGGCCTCCTTGATGTATCCGGCATCCTCGCGGATGTCCTGCAGGCTTCTGCCGGTGAGCACCGAGCAGAACACGTCGAACGGCAGCATGCTGGCTTGTGACGCCAGTTTGCGCCACATGTTTGCCGGCATCAGCTGCTGCATGCCCTGCACGTGCTCGTCTTTCAGATCGTGTACGCCAAATGCATACTTGGTGATAGCGTCCCGCAGCGTTTGAAAGTGCGGTACTTGATCTCCTTCCACCGCGGCCAGCTTGCGCAGCAGGCGATCCTCCCGCGCATCCAGCATGACGCCTGTGACACCCTGCTTCAAACCATCAGCCAGCGCCCGGTCGGCGCCGCTGATCACCAGATCAGAAGTAGAGGCAGCTTTTGCCAGGTGGTCTGCACCAAACCTGTACTCGATGTGTCGTGCCTCGCGCGCTGCCGGGTTTGCGACAAATGAACTGTCGAAGAACGTGGCGATCGGATTGATCGCGTATGCGTACTTCTTGCGACCTTCGTCCCAGCGGCGCATGCGGTACTTCAGATCGTCACAGTACGTGGCTGCAAATTTGCTGATGTTGTTACATAGGCTGCAGGTGTCAAATGGGACTCTGCTGGCCTGAGACGCTAGCAGCTCTTTGCCAGCCTTCGCCATTTCGTACTCTTTCTCGGCCAGCCGGATATCCACGTGCTTGAGCAGTTCGACTCTGCCTTCTTCGCGCGAGTACCTGGCGGCCTTGATACGGCCGATCGCGTACTTCGGATCCTGGTTGTGGTGCTCGCGAAACACGTGGCCGTGCGTGACGAATGTAGGATGGTAGCGCTCCAGGCAATCCGCAGGGTACGCGTCTCCGTTGTTGTTGAAGCCGAACTTCTCGAAGTCGCCCATCACCACCTGGTGCACCAGAAAGTGATGCGGTGGTGGTGCATGTGCTTCGATGTCAGCCTTGGAAAACAGCCGGGAAGCTGCCTGCTTGTAGCCGTGCGTTGCGGTAACCAGCCTGGTGGATACACCTTCGAGTACACGCACCAGTCCCGGCCACTCGTGTGCGCCGAGGAATACTTTTGGAATGCCGATGTCGGTTTTCATTGCACGATGTCGTCCGCTTTGGACAGGAGTTTGGCCAGGGTGGATGCGATTTCGGGCAACGCCAGGCTGCCCGCCATCATAGTGATGCCAGGCCAGCGTCTGCGTGCCCAGCCGGTGGGAACTCCGCTGCCGGTATAACCGCCTTTGCCGCCGAGTATCCCAGGCACCATGCCTTTACGCAGCTGGCCAGTGGCGTTGAGGGCCAGCATCTGTTTCAGTAATTCCGCATTGTCTGAAGGAACTGGTACCCAATTCGTAGTTGTTCTGGGCAGCGCTTTGCCGAACTGGGATCTGAACTCGCCCGCTAGTCCGTTGAGCTTGTTGGATACGCGTTCGTTGACCAGCTGCTCCTCCAGCGCCAGCCGATGTTGGTTGGTGGGATACGCGTGTTGAGTATTGTACAAGTTCGGCGCCTCAGCCAGCAACCTGCCCTTGATGCGCTGCAGTTCCTGTGCACGCATGTTGTCATTAGTGATGTCTTTTGGCAGCTCGCTTAAAGCTGCACTGTCCAGCTTACTTGTGTTTGCGTTGACGCGCGCGGTCTCGGCGTCGACCGCAGCTCGCGCTGCCTGCACGGCTTCCTGCCGTGCGTCGCCATACTGCGTGTTGAACCTGTCCAGAAACTGATCAGCCATACGTGTGACGTCCTTTGCTGCACCGCGGCGGTGCCACAGGTGGTTTGCGCCTGCAGCGCCTGCGAATGACATCATGCGACCTGGGGCGCTGGACACTGGTTGACCTGCAGCATAGGTCTTGCTCACGGCTTCGGCAGCCTGGTCTGCTTTTGTTGCCGGGGGCATCAGGGAGTTCAGCCAGTCAGGGAGTTCCGAAAAGGCATAGCCTGCCCCGCCACCCAGGCCAGCACCTACCAGGGTATTGCGCAGCAGCCGGTTCCTGCGCTCTTTGACCGACTCCCCGGATCGAGAGCCGGTCATGGCAGTAGCACCTCCAGACAGAAGGGCACCAAGCGCCGCACCTCCACCCGTAGAAACGAGCTGCGGATGTTTGGCGAGCAGGTTAGAAAACCATTGGGATGCAGTGTCGGTCGCAGAATCGGGCATAGGTCAAAGTGGTAGAGTCACAACACTGTCACTGCCAGTACGGGATTGCGCAATCCAGGCAGTGCGCGCCTCGTCGATGGCTTCCTGGACATGTGTCTTCCAGGCGGTGGCGATACTGGCGCCGTTAGTCAGTGTCTCGAGATCGAAACGCTGTACGATGGGGAAGGAACTGGGGACGCTGACAGTGCGCTCGGGCATGACCCAGTTAGCACCCTCGGCCGGATCGAGTGTGACGCCGCCTATGGTCACGGTGAACTCCCCAAAGGCTGCGAGCTGCTGCTGTTCTTCCAAAGTCAGCGCAGGTTTACCTGGCAGATCAAGCAGCGCCAGTGTGGCTACCTGCACGTTCTGCACAGGCTCGCTGGTAAAATGAAGTCTCATGACTGTTTCTTGGGTTGGGCGGTGTCGGCGAGCGTCTTCGTCGTGTTCAACGTGAAGCCTTGATTCTGGACGGCTTCACGCAGCACGGTGCGCGCCAGGTTGATGTCGGAGGCGATTGCCGGGTTGGTGCTGCGCAATGTGTTGAAGATGCTCACCAGGCGTCCTTGGTCCTGATCACGCAGTACCGGGTCGGAGTGCATGAGGCGGGTGATCACTCCCATCTGACGGATGGTGCTGAGACGGGCAGCCAGCCGCTTGCTGGCCTGGTCACGACCATGGCCAAACAACTGCTCGTACTTGCCTGCCATGGCAGTGGCCGCTCCTGCAGGGTCGACAGAGCCCAAAGACTCCACCAGCCGCTTGCCGAGTCCGCCAACTGCTTCTGCACCGCCGCCGACAGAGGACAGGATGGAGTTCAGATCGGCGCCGAACTGATCCGCGTTGTCAGGGGCTGCATGCGCCGGTGCCTCGTACGCCGGCGTCACGGGGTTTTTGAAAGCAGGCAGAGAGGGTCGCGTGGGTTGCGGCTTGCGTACCTTTGGACGATCGGCCGACTCGGGAGACGCGTGCTCCTCGTCATCGTCATCGTCAACACGTCTGGCCGGGTGCATGTCGATGTCTTTTGTACTCACTGTGCTCGGTGCTTCCTCGCGCAGGCTGCGATCCAGCTTGGCAACTTCATCATCATGCAGTGTCACTTCCTCCGCACCTTCTTCGTCCTCCTGATGGAGTCCGGCCAGGGTGCGCAACTTGGCGCTGGTCGCTTCTTTGGAAAGCTCTTCATGCACCTGCAGCATGGCATCTTCGTTTTCGAAAATGGTCGCGAGCTTCTCAAAAGTGCCTTGCAACCGGTGCGGGTCTTCCGCCCAGCTTGCAGCTTTGATGACAGGAACCTCCGTGAGCAGTTTCCTCAGACGCAGCCGTGTGGCGATCTTGCAGGCCACGTGCTCCCCGGCGAGCGTCGCAGCATCCTGCAGCATGCTTTCGACAGGATACGTGTGCGTAACGCTGGCAAGCTTGTCGATCAGCGGTCGGGCCGCGCACTCGTTGTCATGCATCAGACCTTCCAGCACGTGCAGTTCGGCTTCTGCGGACTGGCGCATTGTCTGCATGTCACGGTACAGGTTACCACTGCGCTGTTCCGAAGCTTGCTTGAACCCTCCGATCTGGTCGTCGTGCTCCTCCCACCACTTGTCCACTTTCTTGGTATCGATGGTGCCGTAGGAGGTATCGAACTGAGTACCCACGGTGAACTGCTGCCAGGGCGACAGCACCGCCACGGTAGGGGCCGCGCTTGCTGTCTTTGGCGTCACCTCCATGTACTGCTGAAGCAGAGCCGGCACATCGACCAGCCCGAGGTCGTCACCGCGGTTTTCAGCCGCTGCATATTTGCCCTGCGCGACGGCTTTCGACACATTGTACACCTGCGCCATGCGCTCCAACTGAGTCACTGCCAGGTTATGCTCATTGGCATACTTCAGGAGCGCTTCCTGGATGGTAGTACGGTCCAACGAGGCGGACTTGGCCGTCAAAGGCTGCAAAATGGTCTCAAGTGCGTGCTCGATCTGAGAGGGGCTCATGGTGCGTAAATGTGCGGGAGCGGCGGCAGCTAGGCAACACGTTTCTCACTTCACAACAGGCACTACAATTTTTGGACCACCGATCCGGAGCGCTTCAGTCTTCAGGGTTCCGGCCAGATCATCGTCCAGCGGCATAGACTCAGCATCCTGACCACCAAGCTTCGAAGCAGTGAGCAGATGCCGGGCATGTGCAATACCCGGGAGTGCTGTCTGGTTGATGCCGCCGTTATGGGCCAGGATGAAGCCATAGGTCATCATCAACTGCTCCAACTGTTTCGGATCAGTACTACGAAGCAGTGCGTCCAGTGCACTGTTGCTGGTACCAAGCATGAACTTCACGTGCGCTGCGCCATTGTTGTAGCCGGCGCGCATGATCATGGGCCCCAGCGGAGTGGTGCGCAGGTATCCCTCTGTGAGTTCCACCAGCCGCCCGTGCGGGTACACGATGGACTGCAGGTACGAAACGTCGTTCTTACGATCAAGCACGTTGAAGAACAGCTTCTCAAAAGCCAGCACCACACCAAGATCCAGTCCGCTGTCCTGCGCGACGCTCAGCACCGATGCGTCTCTGGACAGCAGCAGACCTTGCAGCAGTATTCTGGTGGTTGCCATGGCAGGTGTGGTCAGTGCCAGAGCCCCCTTGATGTCAGGGTAAGGGAACTCTTTCGGAAACCGAACAAACAGGTAGGCGCGGAAAATGACCTCGTCATCCCCTAGCAGCTGGGAACTCTGCAGGTGCATGCGCCCGTTATTGTGCGCTGCAGTGGAGGCATACTTCCAGCCGAAGTCTGTCATGCGGTACAGGCTCACGAACCGGTAGACATCCGGATCAAAGCCCATGCCTGGTACATTTGCTGCACGTCCTCCCGGGCGTGTTTCACGCAGCAAGTCGTCCGGGATCGAGGCAGACAGTGTATGGATGGTATCGGCGGTCACGCGTCCTGCTCTTGCGCAGTGGCCCCAGAGGTGCGCGACTTTTTCAAGAGCGCAAGCACAAGGTCGCCCTGTGAGCGAAAAACCGACAGCAACTGGTCCTCCAGTTCCTGCAGGTCATCCAGACCATACAGGTTGCGCCAGTCCTGCGGCTTCCAATAGAACAGGAAGATGCAGCGGCCGAGCGCATCCAGGCCTTCCTCCAGCTTGGGAATGTACGATTCGAGGAAGGTTGCTGAATCGTATGCGCGGCTCAGCGAACCCAACACCGCGTGGTCGAACACATTCGGCATCTGTTTGGTGATGGCGAACTGGGCGATGTTTTCCGGATCTTCGGTCTGCAGAATTTCCTGCCAGTGACCTTCTTCATCTGGTCGTGGGTCGTTGCTCACGCCGCGCACGCTGTCGACCTTGTCGCCGATGCGGGAGGCGGGCAGATAAAACGGTGTACGCATGGTGCGCAGACCGAAAGCCTGAGCGCGCTCAGCTGGAACACCCTGCACCGGATCAAAATCTGTCTGCCAGACAGGTGTATCCACGATCTGCAGCGCAGCGGCCTTCAGGTGTGCTGGAAACCGCAGAACCACTCGGGTAACATTCGACTCGCCATTCACACGGTCGAGCAAAGCAGCTGCGGCTTCCGGATGCAGGCCGAGCTGCGCCGCCATTTTGATGTGCATGTCGCGCCGGGAAAGCCAGCCCGAAGCATTACCCTCCACCTCGATGATGTAGGCGTCACCAGTACGGCGTAGGCTTGCGCGTTTCAGGTGCATGTCCGGGTTGCGCTCGAATTCGGCACGGATGTCCGCAGCGGAGGCCAGCGTCAAAGGCTTCACCCTCCATCCAGGCGCCTTATCGTAAGTCTCGGCCGGACTGGAAGACGCGGGGGAGCAGCAAGTATCCTCCCCTTCGGAGTCCTTCTCGTGAGGTACCTTCAGGCAGCGCCAGCTGCCGTCGATGACATTGCCGCGCTTCGGCTGGTCGGCATCCGGATTCAGTACCAGCAGGCTGCCGGTGCTGTTCGGCCAGCAACTGACCGTCAGGTGCCGGATCGTGCCGTGCTCTTTGTTGCCCAGCACCCACACAGGTCCGTACACGTCCATGGTGTGGGGGCTAAAAAAAAGATACAGACCTTTGTCGACCTCTGCGGCGGGTACGCCAATGTCTTCTGCCGACTCGGCAGCCCCATCTTCGGTCCAAATATCGTCACTACCCTGCCACATAGTGCCAGAGTCCGACTTCTCGAGCGCACAGACAATGCGACTGCCTGCAGGCATGCCCAGCGGAGAACAGCAGCCGACAGAGCGGTATGGCTCGGTCAATTCGTAACCGTCACGATGATTGCCAGCCAGCGCCCGGATACGTTCGCCGCTGGCGGCTACCACCGTAACAACACCATTTGTGCCTGGACTGACGAAACCGTTGTCGGGTGCGTCGAACACTTCAGTTGCTTCTGCCTCGTGCGCAGGGTCCATGGAGATGTGATACCCCTGGGTGAAGATGTCTTTCGTGGCCTTGTCTGCGTCCGCTGCGCTCTTGAGCAGCTCGAGAGAGGGTCGGCCCTGCAGCAAGGACACGTACGGCTTGTCGAGCGCAGCTTCCCTGGCCTCAGCCGCCTGCTTCTCCTGATACATACGCTCCAGCAGTGCGACTGGGAAGAAGCTGTCGTGCTTGTCGAGTTCGCAGATGGCGCGGGCGAATTTGGGACGCGCCTCAATGGTACGTTGCAGACAGTCGAGCACGGCGTCATTGCCGTGACGCGTCATAAAGTCTCCGATCAGCGCCGCCACTTTTTCCTGCCTGCACAGCTCGGTTTCCAGTTCGCCGGCGTCCGCACCTTCCTGACAGGAGCCTTGTTTGCCAAAAGCTGCCGGCATGCGGGACAAGTTGGAAAGCATGACCTGGGGCGCGAGCTTGCCGGACTCTGACTTGGCGTGAGATACGCCCGTGGACTGCGAGCTCAGGTCGACAAGGAACTGCATCCATTCTGGCGTGTTGCTGACGAACCGCTTGGCCCCGGTGCGGTACAGCAGTTCGGTGCCCACCACCTTGCCGTCGGTGTAGATGCATGGGATGTACACCAGCTTGTCTTTGGATCCGCTGCCCAGACGCAACACGTAGATGCCCAGCATTCTCGTGTTGTCGTCATCCTTTTTGATCACTTCGAACCCGACGAGATTGGGGCTGGTCATCAGCGGACCGACTTTGTTGCGCACCGCGGTGTACGCCATTTCGGCAAAGGCGCGCTCCACATCCTGATTGTCTGCCTGCATACCGGCCAGCTTTTGCAGCCCAGGTAGGGCGTCCTGAAGGACAGCGAAAGACAGTCTGCGCGAGATTGGGTGGGTAGAACGAGAAGCCATGACGGGAAAACATCCGCCGACTCCGGTTCAAATCAACCGCTTACTGCAAGGTGCTGGCATTCACCCCTACACCCTGCTGTACTTTGCGCAGCTGCTCCAGTCTTTGGTCGATCAACTGCTGCTGCATGTCCATGTATGCCGGAAGAAACTGCCCCATGTTGGGTTTATCCGGTTGCTTGCCCTGCCGCAGCTGGTCATACATGTCGAAAGTTCGCATAGCCACCGGCGCCACGTAGGCCTGCTGCTCTTTGGGGAACCTGGAGCGCATGCGCTCCACGAGTTGAGCGCGCACATCCTGGCTTTGCAATGCGCTGGGCATCATCCACCTTTGCAGCCAATTACTGTCGTTTACTTCGTGGAGGGTACGCGCCGAACCCTCCACCAAACCGTTCAAGTAGCTTTGCCCGGCGTCCTGAATGTCATGCTGCCGGGCAAACGCTTCCTGACCGCCGCGGAAAGCGTCAATGCCCATGCCGACCGTACCGACGCCCAACAGCGCCTTGTTGGTGGGAATGCCCTTGAGAACTTTGCCGGCAGTCGCCGGTGCCGCCTTCAGTGCAGCGCCGACAGGTCTGGCAACAGCGCCTGCTGCGGAGCCTACTGCCTTACCAGCGCCAAGCAAACTGGCACCGAGACGGCCGAGAATGGGGAGAAGAGCGGACTTGTACATCAGAATTGACCGGTTTGTTTGATATTGGCTGCGAAACCCTCGCCTACCGCGAGGCGTGGTGCAAAGTGTACGTTGTGCTTCACGTTGGTGTCCTGCCCGCGGGTGACACCCGCCGCCAGTTGCTTCCGCAGGTACGAGGTGTGCATGCTCGCCAGCCAGTCGTCATTGGCAAATGCCTGAGTCTGCAGGCGCAGCATTTCTGGCCGGAAGCTCGGGGCGTCCTTGCTGGCGAACACTTCTTTGAAGCCCGCCCCTTCCAGGCGCTTTGTCATGGAGGGCGTGAGCTTGGTGCCGATCGTGTAGTGTAATGCTGGTTTCTGCAGGTACTGTCCGACAGCCAGTGCTGGTTTCTGTGGAGCGGCCGAAACCGGCGGCATGTACTTGGAGGCCAGTCTCTGGTAAGGCACGATGTCGTCCGGAACCGTGTTGTCATCCAGGTCCTCTGGGTCGTCGATCTGCACGTGGTTGACCGCAGCTCTGGCAATAGCTTCCAGATTTCGCATGGAGGCTGGAGTGCCGCCTTCCGCAAGCATCTGGTGCAGACGTTCTGCGTAGTACCGTCGACCTTCTCCCACCCCTCGATGCCGTACAATGTCGTCAGGGCGCACGATGCCCGCCGACAGTACGTCCCCCTCTTCCACGTCCTGTCCATTCTGGACTTTCAGCTCCAGGTGCTGCGGTACGTAGTGTTGCTGGTCTCCCACATGCACATAGTGACCGCCTTGCGGGGCTTGCTGAATACTGACAGTGCCACTTGTCTTGGCCACTGGAGCCCGGTCTGGGAAGTTGTCCGGGATCTGGACGAACCGCTCCAGCCAGTCCAGACCTGAGTACTCTTTGCGCGCCTGTGCTGCGCCGCTGAGATGCTTGAACGAGAGCGAACCTTGCGTAACCGGTTCGCCAGTAGCTGTACTGGATGTGAGCCCCACTGCATACCCGATGTCCGGCAGTTTGCCTTCGGGCAATGCACCTGCGCACTTGGCGCACACGCCGCTCGTGGCTTCACAAGTCAGGGGGCTGCGCACGAGTACTGCACCCTTGGCCTTGTTCTTGAGTGTCGCCCACTCTTTACGACCTACAACGGCTCCAGGTTCGATACCTGCTGCAGACCGCGCCAGCACGCGACCCCGCATGGATCGATCTTCGGCGGGCAGATCGATACCATTCTGAGTACCACAGTCGTCCATGGTCACCACCACTGGAGCAGCGACCTGCGCCAGCATCTTGGACCAGGCCCCGCCGCGTGCCGTGTTTGTTTTGGTCGACGTCACCGACGCACGTGCGCCGTAAGTACCGGCCAGGAACTCGGCGGGCGAGATGCCCTCTCCATAAGACGACCTGGCGAAGATGGGTACCATGCGACCTTTGGAGTCTTCGAACAAGGCAGGAGTTGCCAGCATGGCGCGAGCCTGCAGCGGCTTACCGCGGGCTCCTGACCGCACCGAGTCGATCACTGCATTACCTTTGGCCGCGCCCTGCTCCATGGTCTCCCGCTCCAAACGAGCGGCCCACTTGCCCCAGACCTCTTCCCGGATCTTGCGCTTTTCGTCAGGATCGTTGACTCCTTTGAGAGCGCTTTTCAGCTCGTTGCCCATGGCCTGCAGAGCTGCTTTGGTGTCGACGACATTCTCGAGGTCATCCAGTCCCATGGTCTCGCCCTGGTAGTAAGCTGCGTGCCGGCCGATGTCGCCCAGATTCTTTACTACTTCAGCGTACCGGTCCGGGTAGTCCACGGCCACTGAGTGAAGCACACGGCCGAGCGCCTTGGCGTCAAGCACGCGGTCATACTGCCGGAGTTCTTCCGGCAGCGCTTCGTTGGCCAGGAGATTGACAGCGCGTACACGCATTACATTTCAGCACGGGTGTTGCAGGAGCAGACGAGTACTTTGATCTTGTCGGCGACACCGTCATCGCGCACGGCCCGCACCTTGGGCAGCATCTGGTTGGTGATCTGCAGCAGCGGCGTGGTGTTGTTGAGAGTACCCAGCGTACTCCAGCTTGCTTCGTCCGTGTCGTCGACCTCGAAACACACCTGAATCTTCACCGCAGGGTTTCCGGATTCGCCTGTCTTTTTGATGCGCTGGAACGTGTGGTGGCGGAAAGCGGTGCGGGAGATGGAGGAGGAAGTGTCGGTGCCGTCCGCGTGATAGCTCTCAGTCGCAGTGCCGGTAGTGCCAAACAAGTAGGCAATGGTGGGGTCTGGGTTCATGACCCACCATCTTACGGCGCAGCATCCTGCGCGTCAACATGTCGGCGCGGCATGACCGACAGATCAATCTTGCAGCCATGTTCCAAGTACAGGTTCCAGGCCATGCGTCCGTGTGGCTTGAGAGTTGCACCATTGGGAAGTTTCGGTTCACCGATGCGCTCCGCCTCCTTCTGAACCATCTCATCCACCTGTGCCGGCGTAGCCCACGTACAATCTCGAGCCAGCATCCCTCGGTAGTCTACAGCCTGAGCATGCTCCCGCAGTACGTCGACAAGATGCTCTGCCGACACCGCCTTGGCAGTCCACGGTACGGCTACCAAATCGAGGTCAGTGATGACCGAACCGTGAATGGCCAACGCATACCCGTTCTCGCGCGCTTTGTCGCAGAGCCCTGCGTACAGGCAGGCGTAGAACGGAGCATGCGTGGCCGGTTTCACAGGTAGTAGATGGCTGCTGCGTTGATTGCCAGGTGCAGCGTGTTGTCCGCTGCAATGCAGAGAAAACCCGCCAGCCAAGCCGGTACCGATTCGTGGTACCCGGTAGGCTGGCACTCTTCCCACGGATGCCACCAATCCAGCCACTGCCTGGTCTTGCCCGGGCCAGTGGCTTGCGGCGTTACCTCCGTGGTGATCGGTGCCAAAAAGTTCTTGGCATACACCACGTACCTGGCCAGTCGGAAACGATCGATCAGCAGGTGCGTACCCCAGATGACAAACCAGGCCGGCCAGGACGCGATGAACAGGAACAGCAGGCTGTAGGTCGTCGCATGACAAAAAGCTGCCCAGGTGCTTTTGGTCTTTTGCACTGCCATCCAGTGAGACTGGAGCAGGTAGTCGCCGATTAGATGAAAGATGAGTTGTGTCATGCTTT